>Ga0316611_1000748_pt1 | contig 10644 bp, 12 predicted proteins | sample MIS2016202_MG_FD_207675 | JGI IMG/M metagenome (GOLD analysis project Ga0316611, IMG submission 207675) | Microbial mat bacterial communities from Middle Island sinkhole, Lake Huron, Michigan, United States - MIS.2016.202 | ecosystem: Environmental > Aquatic > Freshwater > Lake > Sediment... | reverse complement strand
GGGATTTACATATATTGGTGTTGGTACATTTTTGGGTAAGTTTATATTCTTTAAACCTGTAAATGTGGTTTGATGGGTGGTGCAAACAAGATAATTGTTTTCTTCTTGTGCTAAAGAAAAAGCATTTAAAAGTAAAAATAAGTACAAAAATAGGTATCTCATTCTTTTAATGCTAAAAAACAAATAATTCACTACTTTATTTTAATAACACTACAAACTTACATAATAATATTTGAATATAATACTTTTTTTTTAATTATATTTTTAAATCAATATTTTTACGGCAGGTTTTGCAGAGTTTTTTCCGAAGAGTTCGCAGAGAATTCATTGCAGAGTTCGCGGAGAATTTGTTTTGTTTTCTTTGCGGTGAAAATAAACCACATAGTTACATAGACTTTTGTCGTATTGTTTTCTTTGTGTGTTTTACGAAAGCTTAGCGTACTTTGTGTGAAATTATTATGGTAGTTTTTACCGCAGATTTTGTAGATTTTGTTTACACAGAGAGGTTTAGCAACTCAAAGGGAATGATTAAAATAAATTGCCATTTAATACATTCATAAAATAGTATATAAATAGTAACTTTGCAACAGATAAACCAAAATTTATTTTAAACAATGAGCCGTAAATACATCTCCATACTCACTTTTTTCATGACACTTTCTTTGTTTATATTTGTAGGATTACAAATATATTTCATAAGTGAAGTTATAAAAGCAGGCGAACAAGATTTTTCATCAAGAGTGTACCAAGCTTTAAAAGAATCTTCCAATAAAATTGCGGATAATGAATTAAAAAAAATATACTACACTTATAAAGATTTAGCTGAGAATGTAACAAAAAAAGACAGTAATTTAACGAAGATTGTTTTGCAATCAGTAGAAGATTCGGGAACAACACGTTATTTATCTTATTCAAAAAATATTGTTCAAAGAAAGCCAACTTCAATAAAAGTAACGCCCACTACAACATTAAAATTAGCTCCTATCTATTCAGATCAAGGAACAATTAAAATACAAAAAGACACCACAATTAAATCGCCTCCACCTCTTACAACTGAATTAGAAAACGACCACGATTTTGCCAATTATACTTTAAAAGAATATGCAAGATTAGTAGCTGATAAAGAACCGATTGAAAAAAGAGTGAATTTAGAAGAGGTGAAATACATAGTTCATAATGAATTAAAACAACGTGGATTAGATGTAGATTTTCGTGTTGCCCTTTTGGATAATAAACTAAATACAACCCTAATTTCAGATACAAAATACGATAAGAAAAAGAATAATTATAAAGTATTACTTTTCAACGACAGTAAAGATAAACCTTTGTATTTTCTAGCAGCAAGTTTTCCAGATAAAACAGTTTCTGTATTAGAAAGATTTTGGGTTTCTATGTTGATCACTTTAATCACAATGATTATAATCGTATTGGTTTATATTGCCTCAATATACTATATGAATAAACAAAAAATGATTTCTGAAATAAAAACAGATTTTATAAATAATATGTCCCACGAATTTAAAACCCCAATTGCAACGATAAATTTAGCAACTGATGCGTTGAAAAACCCTGTAATATCAAACAATTCAGACAAAGTTAAATATTATTCAGACCTAATAAAGCAAGAGAACAAAAGAATGAGTAAACAGGTGGAAATGGTACTTCGAATGTCGAAATTAGAAAGAAACGAGCTTGAGTTTCATAAGAAAGAGGTAAATATGCGCCAACTGATTATAAAATGTATGGAAAGCATGAAAATGATTGTGGAAAAAAGAAACGGCATAATTATTGATAATTTTACGGCGAATCATTATATAGTAAATGTTGATGAGTTTCATATGGAAAATGCGATAATAAATTTATTGGACAATGCGAATAAATATTCTCCAGAGAATCCAAAAATAAACATTACCACATATAACGAAAACAGCCATTATGTAATAGAAATTTCTGACAATGGTATTGGTATGGAGCCCTCTGTTTTAAAGAAGATTTTTGAAAAATTTTATCGCGAAGAAACAGGAAATATACATAATGTAAAAGGACATGGATTAGGGCTGACCTATGTAAAGAAAATAATAGACCAGCACAACGGAGAAATTATTGCAAAAAGTGAAAAAGGAAAAGGAAGTACATTTACAATTAAACTCCCTTTGACATAATATTTTAAAAAATAAAAAAATGGAAGATAAAAAAAAGATTTTATTAGTGGAAGATGACCCAAGTTTTGGGAGCGTATTAAAAGACTATCTTACAATGAACGATTATAATGTAACACACGCAATAGATGGAGAAGATGGTTTGCATAAATTCAACGAACAAGAATACGACATTTGTGTATTAGATGTAATGATGCCCAAAAAAGATGGTTTTACTTTAGGAAAAGAAATAAAAGAAATAAACCCATCAATGCCCATTTTATTTTTAACCGCTAAAAATCTTCGTGATGATGTGTTGAATGGATATAAAATTGGGGCAGATGATTATATCACAAAACCCTTTGATTCAGAGGTTTTGATGTATAAATTAAAAGCTATTATACAAAGAAATAATGGTTTTGATGAAACAATAGATAAAGATGAATATGAAATTTCAAGATTTAAATTTAATGCAAAACTACGCCAATTATTTATTTTTGATAAAATTCATAAACTCTCCCCAAAAGAAAGCGAATTGTTAAGAATGCTTTGCAATCATGTAAACGATTTGATGCCTAGAGATATCGCATTAAAGAAAATATGGCATCAAGACAACTATTTTACATCGAGAAGTATGGATGTATATATTGCAAAACTTCGTAAATTATTAAAAGATGATGATAATGTGGAAATTGTAAATATTCACGGAGAAGGTTTCAGATTATTGGTGAAGGATTAATTTTTTTAGTTCTTTTTTTTCAGTAATGCTTAATTTTTTTAAATAAAATCCATCTTTTATATTCTCACCCATTTTCTGTGGAAAATAGCCTATTTTCAAATACTCTTTTAAGCTATTATTTGTGATAGCGGGTGTTTTACAATCTAACAATAAATGATAATTCGGTATATTGAAATTCAAATTACCGAATTTTTTTTGTTCAAAACTTTCAATATGATATTTTCCTGGTTGATAGATTTGGTTTAATGTAGGGTTTTGCATAATGAATCCTATCTTGAAAGAGGGAATATTTTTTTGTAAATAAACAGGGTTTAAAAAAACAAATAAAGCCAATAAAGAGAAAACAATTGCGAAAATAGTATTAAAAGTAAGATTTAATTTTATACTATAAATAAATAGAAAGCCAAATACTAAAATAACATCTAAGAAAAAACGATATTGACCAGAAATCAATACTACGATACAAATTTTCGCCAATCCTAATAGAAAAATAAGGAAAAATATTTTATTTTTTATAAAGAGAGAATATACACCAAAAACTAATGAGAATACTAAAAATACAATATGTAAAACACCCTTGAACCCATTTAATAAAAAGAAATTTTTAAAATAATCTGTCCAAATAAAGTGTTGAATTTCAGTAAAAGTAAATTGGAAATCGTAGGTTTTAAGAAGTGCATTTTTAGATGATGCTGTGATGATGCTTTTAGGCAATGCCCACGCAGAATCTACATAAAAAGCATCTAAAGGAAATAAAAAATTTGAACAACACCAATAATTTTTGAATAAAAATAAAAAAATGATTAATGAAGAAAATAAGAATGAATAATGCCAATTTTTATTAAAAATAGTTTGTAATTTTCTGTGTAAAAGCATATAAATAATAATAAAAATAGGCATCCAAAATGCAAATGGTTTTATGGACACCATCCAAACAGAAAGTAGAAAAAGAAATGCAATAGAAGATGTTTTTACAATAAGCAATTCATTTATTAGAATTAAAGATATAATATAAATCGGCAAGTCAGGTGAAGGAGATTGTACAAAAAGCAAGAAAAGAGGAATGAAAATTAAAAAGTAATATTGTTTCTTTTCAAAAATATAAATAAGAAATACGATAAGTAAAAATCCATTTAAACGGCAATAAATATCAATACTATTATCAAAACTCGCTTGTAAAATATGCCATGGTGATTGTTGCCCTAAAACCAAATGTAAGGATGATACTCCCTTTATTAAACCCTCGCTATTTAAAATTTCTATTGTAGGAATATAATAGCCAAAATGATCGTTAATATATGGGAAAAACGAACTTACAACGGCAGTTACAAGTAAAAAAAAAAGAAAAATTGGACTTTTAAAATAAGTCAATTTTCTTATTTCAGAAGAAAAATACTTAAAATTATAACTTAAATTCACTATTCCAACTACAAGTAAACCTATTTCAAAATATATATTCAACGGTAAAAAAAAAGCGAAAATCCACGCAATTAATGACACTAAAAGCATTCCTTTTAAGAGTAGAAAACAAATACTGCCGTTATCTTTGAAAAAATACAACATTTTTCCGTAAGATAAAAACAAGAAAAATAATAGTATAAACGTAACCAAACTTACAATCATAAAACAAAAGTAATAAAAAAACCCACCAAAAATGATGGGTTTCAATTATAAATAACAAATTTCTAATTATTTATAAACATTTGTTCGTTTGTCCTTCACATTTGCATCATCTACCAAAGATTTTTTAATTAATCCTACGGCAGCTTGTTTATTCTTTCCTTCTACTAACATCAATTCTTGCTTAGCGTCAGATGTGGGTAATGATACTTGGTTTAATTTTTTAGTAACCAAAACATATACAGCAGCATTACCTTTTATCGCTTTGGAAACGGTATTTTGTTTAACTCCAAAGGCAGCACCCCCAACTTTCGGCTCTCTTACCCCATTTATTGCAGCATTTAAGAAATTAACAGATGTGCTTTCTTTTTTAGAACCAAATTCTTTGGCATACTGATCTAATGTTTTTTTGTTTGAATTAATTTTTTCAGCAATTTTATTTGCTAAAATTTCATTTCTTACAAGGATTTCAATTTCACTTCTTACTGCTGAAGGCACGGCAGTTCCTTCATCAAAGGTACCATTTAAATATACAACAATATAGTCTTCATAGCCAGTTTTGAATATATTAGTATCTCCTACATTCGTATCTTTTGAGAAAGCCCATTTCAATATTTCTTCATCTTTATCTGTGCCTAATCCATCTATTACTGAAAATCTTTTAGCATTTTTAACTTCTTTTTGTTGATACTTTTTACTAATGGCAGTATTCACAAAATCTTGTAATTTTTTACCTTTAATTTCATTAAAGAATCCTGATGCTTTTTGAAATACTTCATTACTTGAATTTTCTGAAGGTATTACTTGTCTTACCAAATTCATCAATTTTAATTTCATTGGCGGAACAGGTATTTTTTTTGTTACATTTATAAGATGATAGCCATATTGTGTTTCAATTTTATCTAATGATTTTGTATTACTTCTTTGTATATATTCTTGATATTCTTTTGGCATTTTTGGATAGTTCTCAGATGAAAAACCTACATCACCTCCTTTTGTTTTACTTGCCGTATCTACAGAATACTTCAGAGCCATTTTATCAAACAATAAACTGTTTGATGAAATTGCTTTTACAATACTATCTGCTAAAACAGACGCTTGTTTCTTAGTTAATTTTGCTTTGGGATTTACTTCTTTAAAATCTATTAAAATATGTCTAGATTGTATGGAATCCGACAATTTTTTATCAACCAATTTGGTTAAAAAATCATAGGATCTGCCTTTTTCTGTTCGTTTATACGGCCCATACACTTGTCCTATAGCAGCAGATTTCGCCCATGTAGCAACGTCTTTCCCGAAAATACTGTTTTCTATTTCATTATATGAAGCAAACTTTCCGAAATAAGGCATTGCAGAATATGTAGCAACATAAAGAGAATCTCCTTTTGTAGATTTGAATGCTTGCACTGAATCTATAATTTCACCCGTTTCATCTTTTACAACTCCTCCATTTAAAAAAGATTGAATATTTGCATTGGAAATAGTCAAATCAGATGCTGAAGGTAAATTTTTAAAATAGGAATAATAAAAATTTCTTGTTGCAGGTCTTTTAAATTTTACTTTGTGTTTGTCAATATACTTTTGTAAATCTTCATCCGTTACTTTGTAGGGATTTTTACTATTATAACTTTCAAAATCTACTTTTACATAATCTATATCTGCTGTTTCAGTATTTGCTTTTTTCAATAAAGAAACTTCTAAATTATTAGCTAATATCGATGAATTCAAAAAACCAAAATATTGAGAAGACACTAATTCATATTCCTTTAATTTCCTATTTCTTTCAAATAGCAATGCACGAGTGGCCGTTTCTGGGTTTTGCTTCAGCTCTTCTATCAATTCTTTAGTAATGCCCTGTGATTTTACACTAGCCCAAAACAATTCATCTGTTATTTTCAATCCTAATTTATTGAATCTTTTTTCTGCAATTTTATCCATTACTAACTGATCCCATACTTGATCATGAGCTTGATCTCCACCGCCCTGTTGTTGTATTTGATCTAAAGTTGTTTGATAATCAGCTGTAGTAATAACATCTCCATTTACCGAACCTACTTCATTTCTATTGCCACTTCCCATTTGTTGAATACTATCAAAAGGTATTAAAAACAATAATAATGCTACAGCTACAAAGCCTATTAATAGCCAAGACATACTTCTAATTTTTCCTAAAATCGCCATTGATTCAAAATTTTTTAATGTGCGAAATTACACTTAATGAATGAAATGACAAAAAATATTTTATATAATATGGTTTTTGTTAAAAATTTATTCTATTTAAAGAGTATTTCAAAAGATTTCAAAATTTTAAAGCTTTTATTATTTTGTATATTTTATGACCTTAGTTTTTTTATCTCAATTTTTAAATATTTAATTTCCTCTTTGTACTCTTGCTCACGTTCTTTTAATTCTTGTATTCTTGCTTCACAATGCTCCATTGCTTTTTCAGATAATTGAATGGTTGATTGGTATGCGAGAAAAGCAGTACCGCCTTGTTGATTTTCATTATTTTGCGTAAAAGAATCTGGAAAAAGACTAAAAATAGGCACTTCCAATGCTGTTGCAATTTTTTCTAATTTCTCTAAACTGGGCGACACTTCATTTCTTTCATATTTCCTATAGGTAGAAATATCGATACCTATTTTATCAGCCACATATTCTGCACTTAATTTTCTTTCTATCCTTCTACTTTTAAGTTTATTGCCTATTTCCATTTTTTTAAGTTGTTTTAGGCTATAAAAATACTAAAAATTTTAGAAGAATGAAAAAACACATTAAAAAAGTGAGATTTCGCAAGATAAAAATGCAAAATTACACTTGTCTATTTTATAACAAATATACAATTTTGATAAAAGTTTTTGCAAAAACATTTGGTGTATCAAAAATAATAATTAATTTTAAATTTTTAAAAAATGAAAAAAATCGAAATTTCTCAGATGGAAAATCTGAATGGGGGGACACCAGGACGTGAAAAAGCAACTGGGCTTATGTGTGGAGCAGCAGTTGGTCTTCTATTTGCACCAGGTCTTCAACCTTTATCTGCTGCTTTTGGTGTAGGTTGCGCAATTGGAATCTTTTTATAATATTAAAAATAAATTTAAGATGAAAAAAATAGATTTAAAACAAACAGAAATAAATGGAGGTACTAAAATAAAAAATTGGGGAAATTTTTGGACTGGTTTTGGATGTGGGTTTGCACTAACAACATTAGTAATCCCAAACCCAGTCTCTATAATAGGAGCAACGGTATCTTGCGGTTCTCTTTATTTTTAAATAATGTTATGAGCCAAATTTATAATATTTGGCTCAATTTTTTTAATTTAATATTTTATGTTTACTAAAAATAAAAAAATTTACTTAATAGTGATAATATTATTCGTTATTTTTATGCAAATTATTAATTATGAAAGTGATAAAAAATATCAAGTTGTACTAAGTTGTTTAGGGTTAGCTATTATTTTGATATCTTTAATTATTAATAAAACTAATAAATAAAACACTTATAATATGCTTCTAAAAATAAATTCAATATCAGAATTTGCTTTAGGTTTTGTAATCACACTTATTATAATAATGTCAATCTTGTTTATACTGAAAAGAATATTTAAAAATAAAGTATAAATTAAAAACTACACCAAAAATTAATTCATAAAATATTTTAATGAAACCTTACAACTTATTGCATTATATGCTTTTGGTTGGGATATTTATGCTTTTTACGTATCTGTTCAACAATTATTTGCAAACAGATAAAGTAATAGTAGCTTCCTTGTCGGGTAAATATTCCAATCAAATTATTTCTAATTATTTACAACAACGCTCGCAATGGGCTTGGTTGGCTTATTGTATTGTGCCTTTGCTAATATTGTTGCGTACTACTATCATTGCATTTTTTATGCAAATGGTGGTTTATTTTCAGCATTTAAACGACGATGATGAAAAATTGCCTTCCTTTGGTAAATATTGGTCGGTGGTTTTGTTTGCAGAATGGGTAGCTATTTTTATGGTAATGGCAAAATTTCTTTGGTTTGCCTATTTTCAAACCAATTATAGCTTAGAAGACCTGCAAAATTTCAATCCTCTTTCCTTAACTAATATTTTAGATACCAAAACTATGCAGGTTTGGTTGGCTTATCCTATAAATCTTATTAGTGTTTGGGAATTTTTGTATTGGTTACTTTTAATAATTGGGGTTAAAGATATTTTTGAGAAAACAGCACATCCTAAAACTTGGGGTCAAAGTACCATAATCATATTCTTATCCTATGGAGTAGCATTATTACTTTGGATTGTAGCAGTAATGTATCTTATTTTAAATATTTCCAGCTAAACAATGAATAAAAAGAAAATAGCTTTAATTATTATTCTTAGTTCAATCATTTTGACTTTAGGATATTTCTGTTTTAAAATTTACATAAAAGTAAATAAAAACAATCTTATAAAAGAACAAATATCACAAATACCAAAATTTAATTTTACTACTTTAGATGGAAAAAATTACAGAAATGCTGATTTACCTATTAATCAAAATATTCTCTTTGTTTCTTTTAATCCTGACTGTGAATATTGTGTAATAGAAGGTAAGGAATTTTCAACCAAGGCAAAATATTTTTCAGACACACAAATCTATTTTATTTCATCAGCTGAAAAAATAGAAATTGAAAAATTTCAAAAAGAACAGAATTTAGTTGAATTAAAAAACATCCATTTTTTGATGGATAAAAGAGGAGAAATTTATAAAAATTTCAATATGAAATCTATACCTTATATGGTTTTATATTCTAAAAATCACAAACTTATAAATGAATACAAAGGAGCGATAAATATAGATTTGATACTAAAACAATTGAAAATTGAGAATTAATATTTGAAGTATCAAATTTATTTAAAATGTTACATAATAAAAAAATTCAAAAAACACTTGTATTACAAAAAGACCAATCAGATTGTGGCGTAGCTTGTTTACTTTCATTATTAAAATATTATGGAGGGGATTCTTCTTTAGAAAAATTACGGGAATTATCGGGAACTTCCATTACTGGAACAACGATGTTGGGTTTGTATCAAGCTGCCGAAAAAATAGGATTTATTGCAGAAGGAAATGAGGCAGATATCGAGGCATTAATAGAACACGGAAAACCATTAATATTGCATGTTCTTATAGATGAAACATTGGAACATTATATTGTCTGTTATGGATTTAGCAAAAATGGAAATGCTTTAATTGGCGACCCTGCGGAAGGAATAAAAGAAATTTCAAAAGACAAATTAAATAAAATATGGCAATCAAAAATTTGTCTTACACTTGAATCAACGAATAAAATTCAACAAGCTAAAACAATAAAACAAAATAAAACCAAATGGATTTTGTCTTTATTGGAAAAAGACAAAAAACTGTTTATTTTTAGTACAATTTTAGGTTTAGGAATGGCTGTGCTAGGAATGACAATGTCAATTTTTAGTCAAAAACTGATTGATGAAATTTTACCTTCAAAACAAATTGATAAACTTATTGGTGGAATAATATTGCTTACCGTTTTACTCTTGGCAAGAGTGATAATGGCCACTTTAAGAGAATCGGTTTTAAATTTTCAATCAAAACAATTCAATAATAGGATTACAGATTATTTTTACAGTAATTTATTACAACTACCCAAACCCTTTTTTGATACAAGAAAAATTGGTGAACTAACCGCACGTTTAAACGATACCAGTAGAATACAAAGAGTATTAAAACTTTTGGTAAGCAATGTTGTAATTGATGTTTTAATGCTTTTAGTATCATTAGGCTTTCTCTTTTACTATTCTACAGTTATTGCCTGCATAACTTTATTCAGTTTGCCAATTTATTTTTACTTGATTTATCGCTATAATTCAAGAATTATTCAATCTCAAAAAGAAGTAATGCAGTCTTATGCAATGAGTGAAAGCAATTATATTCAATCTATACAAGGTATTTCAGAAATTAAAGTGCATAATAAATATGCTTTTTTCAATACGTTAAATAAACATATTTTTGGAATTTTTCAAGAAAAATTATATCAATTAGGAAAACTTAATATTTCCATTTCATTATTTTCAGGCATTGCTTCAGTACTATTTTTGGTTGGTATTTTAACATACACTGCTGTAATGGTTTTGCACAAA
>Ga0316611_1000746_pt1 | contig 10644 bp, 9 predicted proteins | sample MIS2016202_MG_FD_207675 | JGI IMG/M metagenome (GOLD analysis project Ga0316611, IMG submission 207675) | Microbial mat bacterial communities from Middle Island sinkhole, Lake Huron, Michigan, United States - MIS.2016.202 | ecosystem: Environmental > Aquatic > Freshwater > Lake > Sediment... | reverse complement strand
TGTTTGAACTGAAAAATTATATTGAGCAAGGGCATTATCCGGAAGCGATGCTTCTGATCCAAGAGATGGAAGAGATGAGTCTTGATGATAAAATCAATAAAATCAGAAGCTTTACTATTATTTTACTGCTTCATCTGATCAAAAAAGAGGCTGAAAAACGCTGTACGCGCTCGTGGGAGTTTTCAATTCGCAATTCAATCCGGGAGATTACCTATATCAATAAACGCAGAAAAGCCGGAGGATTTTATCTGAAAGAAAGCGACATAAAAGCCATCATCAGCGAAGCATGGCAGAGCGCGTTGGAAAGAGCCTCTTTTGAAGCGTTTGAAGGGCGATATGATGAAGATAAGCTTGCTGAAATGATTGATGAAGATGAGATTAAAAAAGATGCTCTGAAAATGATTTCGGATGAGCAGAAAAACAAATCCATATAAAAAACTATAATTTAAGGAGACTCCCAAATGCTATTTCCCGACTATCGCCCCAGACGGATGCGCCAGAGCGAAGCATTTCGCCGCATGGTGCGCGAAACCATATTGACCCCGAATGATTTCATTCTTCCCTTGTTTGCCATTAAGGGCAAGAATGTTGAAAACCCGATTCCGTCCATGCCCGGACAGTTCCAATTGTCTGTGGATAATCTTGTTAAAACTGCTGAAAAAGCATACAAATCAGGCGTTCCGGCGGTCATGCTGTTCGGTATTCCTGAAAAAAAAGACGCTTTAGGCACTCAGGCGTATATCAAAGACGGTATTGTTCAGAAAGCAGTTAAAGAACTGAAATCCAAACTTCCCGAACTCGCCGTGATTACGGATGTCTGTCTGTGTCAATACACGGATCACGGACATTGCGGCGTGGTGGAAAAAGGCGTGATTGACAATGACGCAAGCCTTGATTTGCTTGCACAGACAGCGTTTTCCCATGCCAAAGCCGGCGCGGATATGGTCGCGCCGTCAGATATGATGGACGGGCGGGTGGCGGCAATCCGTGAAATTTTAGATGAAAACAATCTCAGCAATATCCCGATTATGGCGTATTCTGCAAAATATTGTTCGGCATATTACGGACCCTTCCGGGCTGCGGCAGATTCTGCGCCCAAGTTCGGAGATCGGCGGACATATCAGATGGATCCGGCTAATGCGCTTGAAGCCATGCGTGAAGTATCTATGGATATGGAAGAAGGCGCGGATATTATCATGGTCAAGCCCGCGCTGGCATATTTAGACATTATCTGCCGGGTAAAGCAGGAAATCCCGCTCCCCATAGCCGCGTATAACGTGAGCGGCGAATACGCCATGATCAAGGCAGCAGCGCAGATGGGCTGGATAGACGGCAAGCGCGTGATGATGGAAACTCTGACCGCAATTAAACGCGCCGGAGCAGATATGATCTTAACTTACTTTGCGATTGAAGCGGCGGAGGAACTCGGAAGGTAATTATGTTTGTTTCCCGTGTTATTTTGAAGAATTGGCGCAATTTTCGATTCGCAGATGTGCAGTTGGGGCAGAGAGCTTTTCTAATCGGACCAAATGCCTGCGGAAAATCCAATTTTTTGGATGTATTCCGATTTTTGCGCGATATTGTCAAACCCGGCGGCGGCTTGCAAAGTGCTGTTAATAAAAATGGCAGAGGCGGTTTATCAAAAATTCGCTGTCTGAATGCCCGTCAGCCATCTTATGTAGAAATTGAGGTATATCTTTCAGATGAATCAAATCAGCAAATTCTGTGGAGATATGCCATTGGAATCACACAGGAAAGCCGTGGACATCGTCATCCTCGTTTAAAGTATGAAAGAGTTTGGAAAGACAATACCCTTTTACTTAACAGACCTGATAAAGATGACGAAGACGATGAAATGCTCAAGACGCAAACTCATCTTGAGCAGGTCAATGCAAATAAGGAATTCAGGGATATTTCCAAATTTTTTGAATCTGTCTCTTATCTTCATCTGGTGCCTCAGTTTATCCGCCATCCTGAAATTTTTTCGGGTAGTGGTATTCCTGAAGACCCATTCGGACAAGGCTTTATGGAACGGGTTATAAAAACGCCTGAGAAAACTCGCAAGACTCGCTTGAAAAAAATTGAAGAGGCACTTCGCATTGCCGTACCCAAACTTAAAAATTTGACAGATACCAAAGATGAAATGGGGATTCCCCATTTGGAAGCGGTTTATCAGCATTGGCGTCCGAATGCAGGAAGACAACGGGAAGATCAGTTTTCTGACGGCACCTTGCGGTTAATCGGTCTGCTATGGGCTTTATTAGAATTAGAAAAAGATTCTCTGCTGCTTCTGGAAGAGCCTGAATTGTCATTGAATGCCGGTATTATTCAAAAATTGCCTGCATTAATGTATCGGCTTCAACGTAAGATAAAGAGACAAATCATCATCAGTACGCATAGTTCTGATTTGCTGATGGATGAAAGCATCGGCGGAGAAGAAATCCTGTTGATGACACCGGGCGGTCAAGCTACTGAAATATGTCTTGCTTCAAGTAAAGAAGAAATTTGTGACTTGCTTGAAGGCGGTATGAGCGCAGCCGAAGCGATTTTGCCGTATACGAATCCGTCGAATATCTCTCAACTGGGAATATTTTGATAATGCAGAAAATCCCGATCAACATCGCTGTTGAAGATGATCTGAGCGAAGCAGTTCTGAAAAAAATTCTCAATTCGACATCTGCGGGAAGCGATTGTTCCGAAAGCAGGCAGCACAGCAAAAATAGGTCCCGATTATAACGGAAGCCTTGCTCAGTTTATAGCGGATTCATGGAATATTAATGAGGCAGCGCAATATTCCCCAAGTTTGAAGAGAACTGTAAATACTATCAGACAATTCAAACCGAAATAACCCTGACCGCAATCAAACGCGCAGGCACGGACATAATTCTTAACTTACTTTGCCATTGAAACGGCAGAAGAACTCGGAGGGTAATCATGTTTGTTTCCCGTGTTATTTTAAAGAATTGGCGCAATTTTACACATACGGATGTGCAGTTGGGGCAAAAAGTATTTTTACTTGGTCCCAATGCTTGCGGAAAGTCCAATTTTATGGATCTGTTCCATTTTTTGCGCGATATGGTCAAACCCGGCGGCGGCTTGCAGAGCGCGGTTCAACGGCGCGGCGGGTTGTCAAAAATCCGATGTCTGGCTGCCCGTCAATCTCCTGATGTTGAGATTGAAGTCCATCTTTCGGATAGTTTAAGCCAAAAATTATTGTGGCAATATGCCATCGGACTCCGGCAGCAGAATCATGGCTACCACCGCCTTTACTTAACCTATGAAAAAGTCCGCAAGGGTGATAAACTCCTGTTGAACAGACCGGATAAAGAAGACAAAAAGGATGACTTGCGGCTTACGGAAACGCATCTTGAACGAGTCAGCGCAAACAAAGAATTTAGGGATATTTCCGATTTTTTTGAGTCTGTATCATATCCTATGCCGCAATATATCCGGCATCCTGATTTCTTCTCCGGTATTCCTGAAGACCAATTCGGACAGGGATTGATGGAGCGGATTGAAAAAACATTTATGAATATTCGCCGATCCCGATTTAAGAAAATCAATGATGTGCTGATGACAGCCATTCCTCAGTTGAGGGAGATGACCTATATCACAGATAATATCGGGGGACCTCATCTGGAAGCGGCTTATCAGCACTGGTATCTTATTGCGGACAAACAACGCGAGGATATGTTTTCAGACGGCATGCTGCGGCTGCTAGGCGTATTATGGGCATTATTGGAAAGAGATTCCATACTGCTTTTGGAAGAACCCGAACTTGGTTTGAATTCAGGTATTGTCCGGCAATTGTCCGAATTAATCCGCCGGCTTGAGCGCACACAGAAGATAAAAAGGCAGCTTATCATCAGTACACACAGTTATGAGTTGCTGACAGATAAAAAGATCAGAGGAAATGAAGTCCTGCTGATGACGCCCGGAAATGACGGCACCGAAGTCTGTGTTGCGTCAGACAAAGAGGAAATCCGCGATTTGTTAAAGGGCGGTATGAGTATTGCTGAAGCAGTGCTGCCGCTTACGGATCCGCCGAACATTTCTCAACTGGGAATGCTGTTTACTGATCCGGCAAAATCCGATTGATTCTGAACTCGGAGCGATGAATCCTGTTAATTATATTGCCTGATTCGGTGATAATGACTATATTATTCGGATAATCAAAGGGGGTGGGATATGCTTATTCACGACGATATTTATGAATGGCAGGGCTGGGGCGGTAAAATGAAGCTGGGGAGCGGCAAATGCAGGCTTCGCATCTACGATCTTAAAAAAGATGCACAAAAAGGGCTGGCGCATTTGAAGCCCATTATCGTCATTATTTCGGATGTGCCGGAGAGCAGGATGTCTGTCAAAAGCTGCACCGGTCATATTGCCACTTATGTTACCAAAGATTTCAAGATTGATCCGCAGCGCATGTTGTGGCTGGAATATTATCCTGAAAAACAATACGGCGTGGGGGGTACGCATCGTATTCCCGAAGCTTATGAACTGGTCGAGTTTGTCTGGCATGAGGACAAGGCAATACAGCCCAAATGGAAGCACCTGAGTCCGACTTTGCTGGATATGGTGAAAAAAATGGTTCAGGAAACATAAAATCAAGGGAAAAAGCAGAAATATCGTTTGTTTTCAACCGGAATTTCCATGATTACCAAGATTGATTAAGAGAGTATAATCTTGGTAATCTTTCAATCCTGTGAATCATGGTTCAGACAATCAAGTTGTTTTCCCTGTATTCATCAAAGCCTTTTTTGCGAAGTCCGCACGAAGGACATTGACCGCAGCCTTTTCCGAAATCATTCATGGTTTCAACGCCGTTATAACAGGTCAGCGTTTCTTTCAGAACAAATTCCAGACAGCCCAAATCTTCGGCAAGCCGGAATTCTTCGGCTTTTGTCAGCCACATCAGCGGCGTATGAATGACGATATTGCTTTCTTTGAAATCTGTGGCAAGATTGAGCGTTGCCTGTGCGGATTTGATAAACACATCGCGGCAATCCGCATAACCCGAATAATCGGTTTCGCAAACGCCCGTAACAAGGTGTTTTGCGCCGACAGTGCCTGCCCATCCTGCGGCAATGGTTAAAAAAAGCAGATTGCGATACGGCACAAAACTGGACGGCACTTCGGCGTTTAAGGGATGAGGCTGATAAACATCTCCGGATCCTTCAAACAAGTTGGAAATTACAACTTCCTTTATAAAAGACATGTCCACCAGCTTGTTTTCAATGTTCAATTTCGCGCAGATATGCCGGGCAATCTGAGTTTCCTTTTCATGTTTCTGACCATAATAAAACGTAATGGCAGATACCTTTTTGAAATTCCGCATCGCCCAGAACAGACAGGTCGTGGAATCCTGCCCCCCGCTCATCAGGACGAGAGCGGTCTCTTTTTCAAACGATTCATCCATATCACACGCCTCTTGCATCTTTTCCCCATATCATTTTATGCAGTTGGACAGATACAGATGCGGGAAGTCTGTTATTGATAATAAATTCAGCCAAATCTTTTAATCCGATGCCTCCTGACTGGGGCGACAGATACATCGGCAGTTTCGGTATGATGCGTTGAATGAAGCGTACTTTCTCTTTCACCCAGTCCAGATCAGCCTGATTTATCACAAATTTGATGCAGTCATGCGTGATGCGGATATCTTTGAGATTATCCCGATTAAAACAATTATTATGTCCCGAAGACGGGCTTTTCCAATCCATGACATAATGAGAATTATGATTTGAAAAATCAGTGATATGGATTGAACCGTTGGTTTCAATATAAAATTCTGTTTCAGGAAAACATTCTATGATAGCCGGCAACTCCTCCCGTCTCTCATTTAACAGCGGTTCACCGCCGGTGAACAATACCTTCAATGCAGGATAAGACGCTATCATGTCTGAAATTTCTTTTTTCAATGCGTCAAAGCTTAAAATTTGATTGACTTCGGTATGATAGCCTGTATCACAGTAAGCGCAGTTCAGATTGCATCTGCTGAACCGGATCAGAAAAATCGGGCTGCCGATAATCGGGGCTTCGCCGCTTAATGTTACGAATTTTTCAACAATTTCAAACATCAGAAATCTCCGGTCTCGCAATAGGAATGGCAGGGAGCGACTTCTTCATACAAGCGGATTCTGAAAAGCAATTGCGGATGATCGCCTTTCAGTGCTGCATAAATAAACAGGGCAATGTTTTCTGCGCTGGGATTGCTCTTCAGCACATTATTGAGATTGACGTGATCAAGTTTCCGAACAACGGTCTTGATATTGGAAAAATCCCATAAAATGCCGTTGGGCTGCATGTCTTTCTCCTGTCCTTTCACCCAGACGCAGATTTTCCATGTATGCCCGTGAACTGCGGCGCATTTTCCCGGATAATTCTCAAGCGAATGCGCGGCGGCAATATAATCTTCGGTATAAAGCGTGAGATACATAATAATATCCTTTTTTTGCGGTGTGATTTCAGTATCATCACTCCTGATTAAAAGTCAAGAACCTATTCTTTTCCGGCGGCAGTAAAAAAATAGCATTCTGTTAAAGACATCAATAAAAATCTGTGTTAAAAAGAATCGAAAAATCAAACGAACCCCTCCCCCGCCCCTCCCCTGAAAGGAGAGGGGAGTTTTCCAAATATCTCCCCCTTCCCTTTCAGGGAAGGGGGCCGGGGGGTTAGGTCTGAAAGCGATTTGGTATCAATTATGAAACACATAACATTTCTGAATTTTCTGCTGACGGGTATATTTATTGCCATACCCTGCTTTGCCGAATACCAGTTTCTCTTTGTTCCCAAAATCTCCGTTACTGAAGAATACACGGATAATCTTTTTTTGGATAATCTCAACAAACAGGATGATTTTATCACTGTTATCTCACCGGGCATTGTGGCGCGGGCGTGGGACAGAACCAGCGATATTACCCTTGATTATCAGCCCGGATACAGCATTTATCAGAATTTTACCGAAAACAACACGCTTCGCCATAATGCCCGTCTTTACGGAAAAATGGCTTTTTCCCGGCATACCCGGATGACATTTCAGAATACCTTTATTGCCACTGAAGACCCGATTACCAAAATTGCTTATCCGTCTGCTGATGCCGAACAAACGTCCGCCGAGGATCAGGACAGAACAAAGCCTCAGGAGCCTATGACGCCTCAAGCCGAGCGGCAGAAAATCCGGGAAGAAACCGTAAGAAAAAATCGGAAGCAATATTATACAGATACCACTGATATTGCTTTTACGCATCAGTTCGGCAAGGCAGACTTGCTGACCCTCAAATACAGCCATAATTTTTTAAACAACAAAGATGAAACTATTGAAGATGAATCCACGCATAAACCGTCGGTCAACATTACTTACTGGCTCTTTTCTAATCAACTGGGGCTTAAAGCCGGCGCGGCTTACAGCAAAAGCGAGTTTTCCGAGACAGCGCAAAATACGGCATACAATGAAGAAAGCTTAACTCCGTCTTTCGGAATAACGTATCAGGTTGACAAAAATCTCAGCATTGATACCGGGCTTTCTTATCGGAAAGGCACATATTCTGATCCGGTTTTGAAAAATTCAACTGAAGAAAGTCTTGATAGTAATGAAGAAAGCCTCAATCCGACCTTCGGGCTGACATATCGGATTCCTGTTTATAAACTTGACTTAGGCATGTCTGTTTCATATATGGAAGGCAGTTTTTCCGATGCCACCAAAGATTTTGACAACTGGAACGGCTCGATAAAACTGAGCAGACAATTCAGCAGCCGGCTTACCGGATTTGTTCAATATGCCCATACCATGACAAAATTCAGCGAAGGCGGCAATGAAAGTTATAATATTTATGATCCGTCCGTAGGTTTCACATATCTGCTGGGAGATAAAATTCCCCTGACATTGAGCTTGGGGTATTTTATCCGCGATATGGAATTCAGCCAGGACGAGGCGGCGTTGTCTTTGAACGGCAATATCGGAAAAAGCTGGACATTCGGGCGTACAACCATTAATTTTTCAGGCAACAGCGGCTATGATCAATCGTATTTCGGCGCAAAAGCCCTGGGATTCGGCTTGTTTTATGATATAAAGTCCGCGCTTAAACATTCTTTTTCCAAAGATACGACAGGCGATGTATTTGCATCATACCGAAAAGACAAATATCTTGATCTGAAAAACGCCCGCAATGATGAAAACCGGGAAGCAGGCGCGGGCATTACATGGTTTCTTTTTCAAAAATGGGCGTCTGTCCGACTCGGATATACATATCGGGATGTTATTTCAACATCAAGCGAAAACAGCTATACGGAGAATCGGGTTTCTTTGATTTTTTCAATATCGGATCCGCGGTTATTGAGGATAAAAAATTAAAAAAGCTGAAAGGATATGGCAAGATATTATTGCCGAAAAAAGAAAAGGAGGCTTTTAAGCCTCCCTCCGATGGCACAACCATCCACCTCCAAATAAACGCAAATACATTTAAATTGGATTGAATTTATAATAAGTCTGTTTCAACCTTTTGTCAAGAAAATTTGTTGCCGAGGAGAAATGTATTGTGTACCGTCCTGATGGGACTCTGTTATGTCCCATAGGGACATCTCAATAATAGACCGGCAATTTATTGCCGGGAATCGGTTGAAAAAGCACGAATAAAAGGGAGAACTCATGAACACCCCCCGAAAAAATCCACGTATTCTGATGGTAACGCCGGAGATTACCTATCTGCCTGAAACAATGTGTCCGATCAGCCTGAGAGCAAAGGCTGGCGGACTTGCAGATGTTACATCCGCATTGGTGCAGAACTTATCCGAGCAGGGGATAGACGTACATCTGACTATCCCGAATTATCGGCATATTTTTCGCAGCCAACTGTCTTCATCTGATCAGGAGTTATTTGACCGATTTCAGATTGAAAAATCATCTGAAAATCGGGTTCATCTGGCTGAAGATCGGGTGTTTTATTATGGCTGGGAAGTTTATGCGCGGGATTGGCATGAAAACGCCCGGCGTGCGATGATTTTTCAGCGCGAAGTCGTCAACAATGTCATTCCGAAAGTTCAGCCGGATATTATTCACTGCAATGACTGGACTACCGGACTGCTGCCGGCTGCGGCGCGGAAAATGGGCATTCCCTGTTTATTCACCATTCACAATATTCACACTTACAAAGCCACGCTCGGTTTTATCGAATACATGGGCATGGATGCGGCAAGCTTCTGGCATTATCTGTATTATCAGCGTCCGCCTTACAATTATGAAGAAACGCGGGACTCTAACCCGGTGGATTTTCTGACCAGCGGGATTCATGCCTCACATTTTATCAATACGGTGGGACCCACATTTTTGAATGAAATTGCCGATGGCAGGCATTCATTTGTGGATTACTCCATTCAGACCGAACTTAGGCATAAACGGGCGGCGGATTGCGCGACCGGCATTCTGAACGCGCCGGATCCGGTGTTCAACCCGTCAACCGATAAGACTTTGCCGCACAAATACGGTATTGCAGATCATGTTGAAGGAAAGCGGCAAAATAAGCTTTATCTTCAGCAACTGCTCGGCTTGAAACAGGATGCGGACGCGCCGATATTTTTCTGGCCCTCCCGATTAGACCCGATTCAGAAAGGATGTTCTTTGCTTGCGGACATTCTGTATCGGGTGATTGCCGAATATTGGGAACAGAATTTACAGATGGTGTTTGTGGCAAGCGGGGAATATCAGCATATTTTCAGAAATATCGTGCGGTTTCACAGAATCGAAGACCGGGTGGTAGTGCGGGATTTCAGCGACTATCTGGAGCATCTGTCTTATGCGGCATCGGATTTTATTCTCATGCCATCCAAATTTGAACCCTGCGGACTGCCTCAGATGATCGCGCCGATTTACGGCTCTCTGCCGGTGGCGCATGATACCGGCGGCATCCATGATACGATTGATCATTTTGACGCGGAAAACAATTCAGGCAACGGCTTTTTGTTCAAAGTATTTGATGCCAACGGGCTGTTTTGGGCAATCCGCCAAGCCATGACATTTTATAATCTTCCTGTGAATGTCAGAAACACGCAGATCGAACGCATTATGGCTGAAAGCGCGGCAAGATTCACTCATTCGGCAACTGCCCGCAATTATATTGATTTATATGAAAAAATGCTGGAACGACCGCTTATAACATAACCCCTCCCCCGACCCCTCCCCTGAAAGGAGAGGGGAGTTATTACAGCAGATTCCGCTTTTCTCCCCCTTCCCTTTCAGGGAAGGGGGCCGGGGGGTTAGGTGAGATAGGAGAACATTTGATGAAAGTACTTATAATTCACGGACCCAACCTGAACATGCTGGGCAGGCGCGAACCGGAAATTTACGGCAAAGCAACCTTAGCTGAAATCAATGCCGGATTGGAATCTCTGGGGACATCGCTGGGCATTCAGGTTGAGACATTTCAATCCAATCACGAAGGCGCGATTGTTGATAAAATTCAGCAGGCATTCGGAAACTGCAACGGCGTGATTATCAACCCGGCGGCATATACGCATACCAGCGTTGCCATTCGGGACGCGCTGCTGCTGCTGGATGTTCCGATTATTGAAATTCATCTGTCCAACATTTATAAGCGGGAGACATTTCGGCATAAATCGCTGATTTCCGATATTGCCACAGCGCAG
>Ga0316611_1000742_pt1 | contig 10690 bp, 10 predicted proteins | sample MIS2016202_MG_FD_207675 | JGI IMG/M metagenome (GOLD analysis project Ga0316611, IMG submission 207675) | Microbial mat bacterial communities from Middle Island sinkhole, Lake Huron, Michigan, United States - MIS.2016.202 | ecosystem: Environmental > Aquatic > Freshwater > Lake > Sediment... | reverse complement strand
TATATAATTTTTAGTATTTTTTTTGTCGGTAATAGTTGAAGGACCTTTAAAAACGGCTTTTCCTTCTGCATTATAAAAAGTTAAATCATCACTTTTTATAAATTGGTCTTTGGTGTCTAAATTTACATCGTTTTGAAAATGGGTACTTCTAGTAGTTAAATCATATGTTCCAGCATTGGAAAACATAATATTTGTACCACGTGTAATTTTACTTCTGGTATTGTAATAGGCGGTATTAGATTTTCTATCATAGTACAATTTATCTGTTTCTATGGTTTGGCTTCTATCTTTTAAAACTACATTTTCATAGGCAGTTGCAAGCAAAGCGTTTCCATCATAATCTAATTTTCTTGATGTAAGATGTACGGTATCCCCTACATTTAAGCGAACATTTGATCGGGCAAAGAACATGTTTTTCACTTGATCTAATATTACAGTATCCGCTAGTAAAGTTGCTCCACGATGAAATAATTTTACTTTCCCGGATAGAACTAAATTACCATTATATAAATTTGGAGCTTGTTCTATTTTATCAGAAGATTTTATATCTATTTTTTTTAAATTAGGATCATCTGGTGTTTTTTTTGGTTTTTGTCCAAATGAAAAACAAGAGATAAATAATGATAAAAATAAAATAAAATAAAAAATTGTTGTTGAAGAAAGTTTATTCACGAAGTGTATAAATTAATTGTTAGATGTGTTTTTCTTTTTAGCATAAAAATACAAAGAATGACTTTCAATTTCTATACCAAAAATATCTTCCATGGTTTGTTTTATTGTTTGAATTCTTGGATCGCAAAACTCTATAATTTCTCCAGAATCCATCATAATAATATGGTCATGTTGTTTATCAAAATACGATTTTTCATAAAAAATTTGTTGTTCATCACCATAATGGTGTTTTCGAATTAATTTCGCCTCCAAAAGTACATCTAAAGTATTGTAAACCGTTGCTTTACTTACTCTATAATTGCGTTCTTTCATTCGACCATACAACCATTGTGCATTGAAATGTTCTTTTATAGAATAAATTTCATCAACAATGGCAAATCGTTCAGGTGTTTTTCGGAATTGTTTTTCTTCCAAAAATTTACTAAAAACTTCTTTTACTTTTTCAATATTTTGAGGGTTCATAAAATTTTATTCAGATTCTTATTTTAAAAGAATTTGATGCAAAAATAATGAAAAAAATTCGTTTATAATTCACAAATATATATTTACATTTTACTAAATGTTTGTTAATTTGATTTTCGTAAATTTGTGAAAATTTTTTAAAAATGTCGGAAGTTAGAGTTCGTTTTGCACCCAGTCCAACAGGTGCTTTGCATATAGGAGGAGTGCGTACTGCTTTGTATAATTATTTATTAGCAAAAAAATTAGGTGGAAAATTTATTATTAGAATAGAAGATACCGACCAAAATAGATTGGTAAAAGGTGCTGAAAAATATATATTAGATTCTTTGAATTGGCTGGGTTTAAATGCAGATGAAAGCCCTGAAGTGGGTGGAAAATTTGCTCCTTATAAGCAAAGCGAACGTATAGAAATTTATAAAAAATACATCGATCAAATTTTAGAAACTGAATTTGCCTATTTGGCTTTCGATACAAACGATGAATTAGATATATTGCGAAAAGAATATGAACAAAAAGGACTTGTTTTTTCTTATGGAGTAGATACAAGAAAAAAATTAAAAAATAGTATAACACTATCTAAAAATGAAGTTAATGAATTGATAGATAATGGAATACCTTATGTTGTTCGATTTAAAATTCCTGAAAACAAAAACATAGTTGTAAAAGATATAGTACGTGGCACTTTTACAGTTGAATCTAAAACATTGGATGATAAAGTATTATTTAAGGCTGATGGAATGCCTACCTATCATTTTGCCAATATTGTTGATGATCATTTAATGGAAATATCACATGTAATTAGAGGAGAAGAATGGCTTCCGAGTTTGCCGTTACATTTACTTTTATACGAAGCAATGAATTGGGATGCACCTGAATTTGCACATTTACCTTTAATTTTAAAACCAGAAGGAAATGGTAAATTATCAAAAAGAGATGGCGATAAATATGGGTTTCCTGTTTTTCCTTTAAATTTTACAGATGAAACAGGAAAAACTTCTATTGGATATAAAGAATTTGGCTATTTTCCTGAAGCGGTTATCAATCTTTTGGCTTTGATTGGTTGGAGTAATAAAGACAATAAAGAAATATATAGTTTAGATGAATTAATTAAAGAATTTGATTTGAATGAGGTAAGCAAATCTGGAGCAAGATTCAACCCTGAAAAAGCAGTGTGGTTTAATAATTATTATTTACAACAAAAACAAAATATAGAAATAGTACCTTTATTTCAAGAAATTTTACTCCGTAATAATATTTCAATAGATTCAGAAAAAGATTTAGCTATAATTTCACTCTTAAAGGAAAGAGCCCATTTTGTAAAAGATATTTTTGAAGAATCATTATTCTTTTATGAAAGACCATCTACTTTTTTAGAAAGCGATTTGAAAAAAGCAGTAAAAGAAGATACAAAATCTATTTTAGAGAATATAATAAATTTATTTTCTGAAATTGATTTCAAAGAGGAAATAATTACAAAAACAATTACAGATTTTTCAGAACAAAATCACATTGGAATGGGAAGAATTATGATGCCTCTTAGATTAAGTTTAGTAGGCGAAATGAGAGGACCTAATGTTCCTAAGATAATGGAAATTCTAGGTAAGGAAGAAAGCATAAAAAGAATAAATTTGTTTATAGATACTATTTAATGGATTCATTTTTAATAATATCATATACAAAGATCAGTAATTTTATTTGAAATATTCAAAAAATGAATAGAACAATAATCTTTCAAGATTTGGGTCAAAATAAAGATTACCAAACGGTTTGGGACTATCAAACTAAATTGTTGGATGAACTCATTTTAGAGAAAAGAACAAAGAATAAAGAACAAAGCACAAAAAATTATTTGCTTTTTGTAGAGCATCCACATGTTTATACGTTAGGGAAAAGTGGCGATATGGCTCATTTGTTAGCAAATGAAGAATTTTTAGAAAGCATACAAGCCACATTTGTGAAAACCAACAGAGGCGGTGATATTACATATCATGGACCCGGACAATTAGTAGGATATCCTATATTGAATTTGGATAATTTTAAAACTGATATCAATTGGTATTTACGCAGTTTAGAGGAAGTAATTATTAAAGTGTTGGCACATTATAATTTGCTTGGTGAGAGAAGCAAAGGTGAAACTGGTGTTTGGTTAGATGTAGGAAAACCTTTTGCTAGAAAGATTTGTGCAATGGGAGTGAAGGCCAGTAGATGGGTTACTATGCATGGTTTTGCATTGAATGTTAATACAAATTTGAAATATTTTGAATACATAATTCCATGTGGTATTCAGGATAAACAAGTAACTTCACTTGAACGAGAATTAGAAATTGAATTAGATTTTGAAGAAGTAAAAAAACTGACCAAAAAATATTTTATTGAAGTTTTTGAAATAGATAAAATAATGTAAAATATTTGCCATTTAAATCAAAGCTTCTACCTCATAATTCTCTTGTTTAAAAAGTAATAATTTTAAAAGAAAACATTAGAAAAAATAAAATAAGCTTTAAAATTAAGTTTATTGCAATATTAAAAATATCTTTGTTGAGTAAAATTTACTATGAATTCAATTATAAATAATAAGTTTATTTGGGCAATATTTTCAGGAATATTGTTTTCAATGTCATGGCCCACTTATGGTTTTCCTTTTTTTATATTTTTCGCTTTTGTTCCTTTATTGATGATGGAGCAAGAAATTTCGATTCATAAAAGTAGATTTTCTGGCACTAAGGTTTTTGCCTATTCATTTGTAGCATTTTTTATATGGAATGCCATTGTGTATCATTGGCTTTTTATGTCGGAAGAAAGAAAATGGGCGGCCTATTTATTGCCCTTATTCCCAAATTCTATTTTAATGGCAAGTGTTTTTTGGATATTTCATAAGGTGAAAATGAAAGTTGGCACTTTATATGGCTTGTTTTTTTTTCCGTGTATTTGGATTTCTTTTGAATATATCCATTTGAATTGGGAACTCAATTGGCCTTGGTTAAATTTAGGAAATGTTTTTGCTAAATACCATCAATTTGTACAGTGGTATGAATTTACTGGCAGTTTTGGCGGAACTCTTTGGGTACTTTTGGTGAATATTATGGTATTTTATTTTTGGAAAGCTTGGCTGGTAAGTCGAAAAAAAATATATATAAAAAAAATGGGTTTTTATTTTCTTTTTGCAGTTTTAATACCCTCAATTATTTCATTATTAATGTATTATAATTTTAATGAAAAAGGAAATGATAGCATTAATGTAGTTTTGGTTCAACCAGAAGTGGATCCTTATAATGAAAAATATGAACGAGATAGTTTAGATTTGGCTTCTGAAATCATTAATTTGGCTGATAAAGGTATCGATACCGAAACGGATTTTATTGTAGCACCAGAAACGGCCATTCCAGGTAAAGGGAATTTTAATTTAAATGCATTAAATAGTAGTTTTTTATTGAATGGTATGAAAAATCATTATTTAAATACTAAAATTTCTATCATCACAGGAATAGAATTAGAGCAGCAATATGCTAAGCAAAGTGAAATAAAAAAATCTAGTTTTTTGCATCCTTATCGAAATGTTTGGATGGATATTTACAATTCAACTATTCAAATAAATACAAAAGATACAGTACAAATATATCATAAATCTAAGTTGGTTCCTGGGGTGGAAGGAGGTTTTCCCTTTTATTCAACATTAAAAAAAGTTTTTGGCGAAAATTTATTAGATTTTGGTGGAACAACTATTTCATTGGGTGTTTCAGAAAAAGTAAAGGTATTTAAAAATTCATTTAATAAAGCAATTATAGCACCTACTATTTGTTATGAAAGTGTATTTGGTGAGAAAACAGCTGAATTTGTACTTAAAGGAGCCAATGCCATTTTTGTTTCTACAAATGATTCTTGGTGGCAAAACAGCCAAGGGCATAAGCAACTTTTGGTGTACGCAAAACTAAGAGCCATAGAAAATAGAAGAGATGTTGCAAGATCTGCAAACTCTGGAGTATCTTGTTTTATCAATCAACGTGGAGATATTACTTCGTTTTTGCCATACCAAACACAAGGGTTTTTAAAAGGCAAAATGAAATTAAATAATGAAAAAACATTTTATACAAAATATGGCGATTATATTGCCAGAATTGCATTGCTATTTATGAGTTTTGTAATTGCGTATTATTTTTCTATGCTTATTTTAGCTATATTAAATAGAACTAAAAAGCCCTAATATATTGTAAAACTCTCAACTTTGTTTTTGAAATATGTTAGAAATTTACTAGCCAAAGCACCGTCTATTATTCTATGATCATACGAAAGTGAGGCATACATTTTTTCTATTCTTATCGGTTTATCATTACTATCTAAATCAATTCCTTTATGTATTTGTCCCAAAGCCAAAATAGCAACTTGGGGTTGAATAATTATAGGTGTTCCCATAAGACTACCAAAAATCCCTGTATTGCTTACCGTAAATGTTGTATGCTGTAAATCATCAGGTTTCAATTTGTTCTCTCTTGCTTTATTCGCCGTTTCATTTACGTTGAAAACCAATTCAGATAAAGACATATTTTCAACTGATTTCACATTAGGAACAATTAAATTCCCATCTGAAAGTGCAGTAGCAAAGCCTAAATTTATGTTCCCTTTTATAATATGTTCATCTACATTAAACCATGAATTAATTTCTGGAAAAGCTTTTAAAGATTGAATTGTACAAAACATTAAAATATGTGTATAGGTAATTTTTTGATTATTTTCTGCAAAGAATTCATCAAGAATTTTATTTCTATACTGTACTATATTTGTAACATTAATTTCAATAAAAGTAGTAACATGAGGTATAATTTGATAAGAATTTTGAATATTTTCAGCAATTTTTTTTCGTAGTACAGAAAGTGATTGAACTGTATCATTTTCATTTATATCCAACTGTAACCGATCATTACGTATAGACAATTTTTTATTTTTTAGACTATTTTTTTGTTCTATTAATTGTTCGATGTCTCTTTTACAAATTCTTTTTTTGTTGCTGAAATTTTCCTCTAATTCTTCAATAGAAATATCATTTTCTTTAATTAAATTTCTAACAACTGGGCTTAAGAAAGTTTTAAATTCAAGTTTTTTAGATTGAATTTTGTTTGCCTTTTCAGTATTTATTTTTATTGTTTCTTGTTCTAATTTTATCTTGCTTTCATTTAATTTTATATGTATATCATCCTCGCATTCTACTATACATATTGCTTCGCCTACTTTTACAATTTCATTTTCATTTATCAAAATTTCTATTAGTCTTCCTTCAAATTCTGATGGTAAATCGCTATTTACCTTATCGGTACTCAACTCTACTAAAATATCATCTTTATGCACAAAATCGCCAATGTTTTTATGCCATTGCAATATTGTAGCTTCTTGGGTGCTTTCACCAATTTTAGGTAATAATATAGGAATTTTCATTTTATTTAAAGAAATATTACAAATTTACTATATTTAGACATATAAATTAGTTTTTTGATTTTTACCTCACCCCAACCCCTCTCCAAAGGAGAGGTGCAGCTACATACTATTTTTAACACAAATTACCCATTAGAACTTCGTTATGAGAGTTAAATATCAAAAAATCAGTTCTTACTTTTTAAAAAACATAGCCCTATCTAAGGGTAAGAAAAGAAAGAAATAACTGATTTAAAGATGTTTAGGTCGTAATAGATTTTCTAATACGTAATTTGGGCTTATTATCACTTTGTGCTTTTTTATATAATTCTGGGTCTTTAGATCCATCAATCCAATTAATAATATTAGATTTATCACCCCTTTTTTGAAACCAATTTTCAGATTCGTGCGCCACATGATTCAAGCTACTTACAACTAAACCTTGTGCAGCACCAAACAAGAAATCTCCGCCTGTAAGTGAGGCTCCTACTCCACCCGCAACTGTACCAAATAATATAGTTCCTGCTCCCTTTTTAGCAAATTCCCCTCCAAAACCTTGGAAGGCACTGCTTGCAATACTGCTTAACGCCCCACTTACAAAACCTTGTTCAAAATTTCCTCCGCTTATGGTAGATACAAAACCTTGGAAAACACCGTGTGCGGCGGCTTGGAAGCCTGCTCTTGCTATATGGACTTCTTCAATTAGAACTTGTGAATGAGAAATGAGAAATTTTGGATGATTTCTAATTTCTAATTTCTCATTTTGAATTACTTCTAACTTTGGCTTGTATGTTATTTTTGGGCATCCCATTTATTTTTGATAAAGGTTTTTGCTAAAATAATATTTTTGTTTTGTTGAGACAAAGATTTTGTTCATTTATTTGCTCCGAAGTCAGGAGACTTCGGAGAGCGGGCAACCCATTTATTTTTGATAAAGGTTTTTGCTAAAATAATATTTTTGTTTTGTTTAGACAAAGTTTTGTTCATTTATTTGCTCTGAAGTCGGGAGACTTCGGAGAGCTGGAGAGCTGGTTTCGTAAAAAAAAATTAAAATGATAAACGAAGACCTAACCCATTTTGATTAGAAACCACTTGTAATTCTGTTTTTGGATAGTCTGTTTCATTATTAAATGCTTGTTTTGCATTGTATAAGTTGATTGCTTTTTTTAATTTTTTGTTTCCTGAACTTTGCACAAAAAAAGCTCCAATTATTAAGCCAACACCTCCTACTCCTGCAATTATTTGACCAGGTACTTGAGAGTTTGAACCTGATGTCCCATTTCCATAATATAGCGAACTTCCTAAATATCCTATTCCAAAACCTCCCGCAAAAGCCATAAGAACAGAAGCGGTACGGTTGGTTCTACCTGCTTTGAAAAGCGATAACGCTTCTGTATTTTGTGCCATTATTTCTTCTACTTTATCTTTAGAAATTTTATTGCCCTCAAATAAAATTTTATTGGATTTTTGGTACTCCAATTGTTGTGATGACAAAAAGCTACTAATTGCTACTGTGATTAAAATGATTAATTTTTGTTTCATTTGTTGATTATTATAAGTTTACTATTTATTTTTTTTAGTCTTGAGTTGCAATTTTAAGACAGCGGAACACTCACTTAGATTTTAATTTAGTTGGTATTTTATTATATATTTTTTCAATATTATATGGCTTAAATTGGTAAATTTCATCTATCGTACTTATTTTACCTGTGCTATAATCCTTTATAGTGGTAAGTTTAAATGAAGTAGAATCTATAACTATCCCATTTTCTTCTGCTAAATAATAGTCTCCAAATCTATTATAAAACCATTGCATCTTTATAGAATCTCCTTTTATTTCATACTTTCCCCAATTCCATAAACTTACAACAGGCCTTTTTTGATCATTTGAATCAACTAAAAATTCATTTATATTTTTATCTAACATATATTCAGACATTTTTATAGCACATTCTATAGAAATTGTATCACCACATTCTTTACCAAAACCATTTTGGACATAATGAAAATAACCATTATTTAATAAGACTTTCATTCTAATAAACTCACCCTTATTAGAATGATAGTCTTTATTAAGTTTATATTTTGAAAAATAATAACCATCAGTTTTTATATTACTTATTTTAGAATTCTTAATTGTTAGTGTATCATAATTATGAACAATGGGAAAACATGATAAATAAAGGAACACAAAAAATAACAATAAAATACTATTTTTTACCATGATGTAAAAGGATTACTAGTTTGAGATTGGAAATAAGGATTCCAAGAATTACTTAACATTTTAAAGCCAGGGTATAAAATTTATACCCACTCGTATCACCAATCAATTTTGTATTTATTCCATTCTTTTGGTATTATTTTTTTTATATATACTTGATAACTCCTACTTTTTCTATTTTCAAAAATACATAAAGAGTCTCCATTTTCACTTAATCTACATGTTAAAATTACATATTGTCCTCCATTTCCATTGGTAAATACTTCATATTTGATTTCATTTCGTTTCTTGTCATAAATATAATATCCTTTGCTTCCATAATTTGGATTTAGGCTATTTTCATTTAAATTATCTGTTCCAAAGCTATATACTCTTCCATTTGAGCAATATTTATCATATATACTCCAACCTTTAGAAATTTCCTCTTCATTAATAAATATGTTTTTCATGGAATCAAAATATCCATGATACTGATACAAATTTACTGTATCTAAACCTTTTGGGTGATCAAAATTTATTCTGCTTTTCAAAGTATATCTAGGTTTATTAGGAACATATATGCCATATTCATTAAAATGCCCTGTACTACAAGAGAAAATACATATTATAGAAATGCACATTATCCTTACCATGATGTAAATTGATTTTTAGTTTTATATTGAAAGTATGAATTCCATTTATCAGAAGTCATTTCAAACATTCTTTGATTTGCTATCTTCGAACCATGTATCATTTTGTTTTGTGTTTGATGCCTAATCCATTCACTGTTTAAGCCAATATTATAACCATTATAGCCAAATGACAAAACGCCTAATCTGTATTTTGTTCCCCGTTCGTGTACTATACCGTTTTTATAATATTCTCCATATTTTCCATAAGAAGAATAGCCGACTTCTCCGCCAGGCATTGCTTTTTCAATTTTATAATCCTCTTCAGTTCTTTTACCAGTAAATAAATTTAAATTCATAGAAAACTTCCCTATACTTATACTTGCGGCAGCCGTTCTATAGCTATCATTTCCATCTCCTACCCAACCACTAAAAGGTTTTCCATCATTTTCGTAATTAACTCCAAAATCTCCGCTACTTAAACCTAAAGCCCCTGTTCTTTGTGTAAATTCTTTCATTCCACCTGCACCACTCCAAAAATTTGTACCTATACTAAACCCAAAGTCTTTTCCTTTATATCCCATCATTAATGAATTACGAATCTCCAATCCAGATACACCCGTTCCATTGTAATTTGAAAAGTTTGATAATCCAAATCCGAAGGAAGCAGAAAAATTTCCATCATTATAACCTATTGAAAAATTAAACCCAATACCTGTACTATTTCCTCCAGCTATAGAAGCTGATATAGAAAAACTCCAGTCACCAACAGGAATACTGATTGATGGCGATGGCACTATGCTTGCTACAGCACCTTGTACCACTTGTTGTACAACACCAGTCCAAAATTTGGATCCTAATTGTATTGATTGCGCAACTTGTCCAGCACCAAAAGTAGCTGCTCCACTAATGGCTCCTACTATTATACTTTTTGCCAATCCTCCCCAAGAAAATTCACCTGTATAAAATGCCATTCCTGTATATACTAGGCCACCTATTATTGCTGCCTTTAAAGCATATATTGCAACAATAGCAAGTGTTAAAACCTCATTCCCACTTGGGTCGGTGTAAAGTAATGGGTTATTTAAACAATAGGCGTATCTGTTGTAGTTTTGGCTGTTGTCGGGTGCTTGTATAAAGGGATCGGGCGACATGAAACTGCGTAATACAGGGTCGTATATTCTGCCGTTCATGTGGACTTCTTCAATTAGAAATTGTGAATGAGAAATTATAAATTTTGGATGATTTCTAATTTCTAATTTCTCATTTTGAATTACTTCTAACTTTGGCTTGTATGTTATTTTTGGGCATCCCATTTATTTTT
>Ga0316611_1000740_pt1 | contig 10696 bp, 7 predicted proteins | sample MIS2016202_MG_FD_207675 | JGI IMG/M metagenome (GOLD analysis project Ga0316611, IMG submission 207675) | Microbial mat bacterial communities from Middle Island sinkhole, Lake Huron, Michigan, United States - MIS.2016.202 | ecosystem: Environmental > Aquatic > Freshwater > Lake > Sediment... | reverse complement strand
CTTTTCTTGCATACACTCAATGTGAAGAAAGTCGGAGCAAGGATTGGGATAGATTTGAAAATCGTTTTGTATTGAAGATTTGATGTCGACACTCGATATTTCGTCGTTTCTGATGGTCATCAAAAATGTATCTCTTGTTCCGATAGATGCTCCCGTTGTTGCATTTTTCAATTTCAGAAAAATTGTTTCGTTAGCTTCTAAATTCGAATCTCCATAAACGATTATCCCTATAGATTGAGTGGATTGAGTGGCAGAAAATGTAAGATGATTTACAGACAGTACAAAATCAGCTCCGTCAGCGTTGGTACTATTGTATAAAATATCTATATCCACAGTAACCGGATTTTGGGGTTTGGGACTTACAGAAACGTAAACAGGAAAAGTTTTACTTCCGCTATTTCCTTCTGATTCAGTCTGTTTACAAACATTGAAATCAATTTTGGGTGTTTGATGTTGGGTACGTGATATTTTTACGTTTGCTAAATAAGTGTTTTCTCCTTGATGGTTGCGATAGATACGGAAAGCATCAATTTTTTCAAAATATCTGTAATTTTTTGGCGGAGTTGGCCAAGTGAGAGGCGTTTGAAATGTATAAGCCAAAACATCTAACGAGGCATTGTCTTTGGACATTCTATGCCATAATTCATATCTATCGGGATAAACTATCCATGTGATGTGTTTCCAGACAGCTTCCCAAGAATTTGTTGCGGCAAGTACAGGCGTAGTTGCTTGTATAAATGAGCCGGAAGGATATCCGCTAATGCCGTCGGGTAGGGGAACAGCACCCGGAAGCCAAAATCTAGCAACACCGCCGCCATCGTAATGTATGTATAGTTTGCCATTGATATCATCGTTGCCACCATAACCAACAAAGCCTGAATAGTTTACACCGGCAGCATTCACAGGTTTCATTCTGAAATGATAAGCCGGTCGTCCGTAGGGGTGATATTTATTTAAACTATCCACTTCGCCAAATTTGGCTCCACCATACGGATATTCATGCAACAAAATACAGTTGACACGAGACACTTCGCCACTGTTAGACAATTTGTCAAACAAAATATCAAATTCAATTTTCAAAGTATCATTTTCACGATAAAAAGTGGGGAAAACCCAATCTACACAAGCAGTGGCTTTGGTGCTACTGTCCGGTATAGCATGATAATTTGCGTATTTCAACGCCTCTTGTTTATAAGTCAAACAATTGAATGTTAACAATTTAGGGTCGCCTTTTTCTCTTATTTCGTAACAAGAATACGGTTGTTTGTTTTTGCCCCAAATCCATGTTTTGGAATTGTCAATAAATTTTGAACTATCTGCAAAATTGTCCTCAATGATGGTGTGAAATTGAGAATAAATCGATTGAATTGAAATAATAAACGAAAAAACAATAATAATAGAGTACTTCATTTTTAAAATATTGAGAATAAATCTAGAAAATTACAAATTTAGTTAATAAATATTCTAAAATCTATTACTAAATTTTTCAAAAATACAAAATCAAATCAAATTATATCTATTTTTATTTGTTAAAAACTAAAATTATTTCGTAATTACTTTAATTTCAGACATTTCAAAAACGGAAATAGAGAATTTTACTCTTAAATTGTATTTTCGTATTTAATTCCTATTCACAAGATTGGGAATTACAAAATTAGTGAAAATTAAACTCCAATATTAAATGAAAAGCATAATAATACAATGTATATTAACAAATTCAAAAATGTTATTTGAGTTTTCTGTTACAATTGAATCCTTAAAATGTTGAATTTGCTATTTTTTTACACAGCCTAACAAATTCAACATTTTGAAAACTAATTTTAATGACCAATTATTTTTTTAATATCTAATGGTGTAAGTAATTCTACTAATTCATAAAATAAGGCTTCTGCCCCACCTTCATAAAACTGTTGATGAGGATGACAATAATCAATAATAATTCGTTTTTTAAAAGAAAAACATGATCTAGAGTAGTTTTTATTCTTACTTATGTTTAAAGTTGCAATATTTTCAAACTCGTCAGCATTAAAAATTTCCCTTAAAAATTTGAAAGTACCGCCACATATAATTATATCCGGAGAAATTAATTCAATTTGCTTTTGTAAAAATTCTTTATCATTTGAAGCATACCACATTAAATCTTGATCATCACTTGTAGTACGTTCTTCGTTGAGTTTTTTGACATTTATATATGCTATGTCATCAATAAAATCGTCTAATTCATCATTTTTCGGTAAAGTAAGTTTTGAATTTTTGTCTTTATATAAATGATATATTGCAAATTTCCATCTTGAGACATTAAACCAAAAATCTTTGCTTGCACCATGATGTATGTTCATTGGACCTGAAATATCATTAAAGCCGCTATGTGATTCTTTAAGAAGAAAAAGAATTTTGGGATGTTGTTTTTCCCAGTTTTCAGAAACTAAAACTCCATCTCGAACGAATTGTTTGTACTTTCGTACTTCCTGCCAATTGTCGAGTAGTTTATTCATTTTAATTTGCAAATCCATAATATTATTATTTAAAGATTAAATTAATATTACGATATGTAGTATGATTTTGTTTCAAAAATTTAAAAATCAAAATTTATTATTAAATTTAAAAGTTTTATAAATTTGATACAATTATTAAGAATTTGAAAATTGTAATTGTATATCATTAATAATCAATAAATTGACAAATTTAATATATTATTATAAATTTATTCCATATGATTTATTTATTTTCAGATAATATGATATATTGAATATTAGATTGTACTTTTCGTTTGAAAATAATATAGTTTTTAAATTCAATGTTATTTTACCCTTATAAAATCAAATCTTTTTTTTGTTTTAATTCTTGTTTCATTTTATCTAATCGAAATTTGATTACAGATTTTAAATAAAAAACACAAATTATAAATTATTTTTTTAATTTTGCAAGAAACAAACTGAAAAATATTCTAACAAAATACATCTATGAAAACTCCTGAAATCATCGTTCGTGATCCCTATCTGAAACCTTTTGAAGGAACAATTGTTCATAGACTTTACAAGGCAATCAACAAAGAAGAAGAATTGAAAAATGCAGCAACTTCTTTGAAAGAATTTGCAAATGGTCATCAATTTTTTGGTTTGCACAAGACTAAAAAAGGTTGGGTTTTTCGTGAATGGGCACCCAATGCACAAAGTATGTACATGATTGGTGATTTCAACAACTGGTTTGCAGGATATGATTACGAAATATTCAGAAACAACGATATTTGGGAGCGTGAATTTCCGGAAAATGCCTTTGTTCATGGTCAGTTGTACAAACTAAAAATAGTTTGGAATGGTGGTGAAGGTGAACGCATTCCAGCTTGGATAAATAGGGTAGTGCAGGACGAAACTACCAAAATATTTTCGGCTCAAGTATGGAATCCTAAACCTTACAAATACAAATATCCGAACCCGACCAAAAAAATTGATTTTCCGCTTATTTACGAAACTCACGTAGGTATGAGTTCCGAAGAAGGAAAAACAAATACGTATGAAGATTTTAGGAAAAATGTATTGCCTCGTATTCATAAAGCGGGTTACAACACGATACAGTGTATGGCGATTCAGGAGCATCCGTATTATGGTTCGTTTGGTTATCACGTATCTAGTTTTTTTGGAGTATCTTCTCGATTTGGCACACCCGAAGAGTTGAAACATTTGATAGACGATGCTCACAAATTGGGAATATATGTGATTATGGATATTGTTCATTCTCACGCAGTTAAAAACGAAGCGGAGGGAATCAGTAAATTCGATGGCAATACATCACAATTCTTTTATCAAGGCGAAGCCGGTTTTCATAGTGCTTGGGATAGTAGATGTTTTGATTATGGCAAACGTGAAGTTTTAAGATTTTTGCTGTCAAATTGCAGGTATTGGATTGAGGAATACAATTTCGATGGTTTTCGATTCGATGGCGTTACGAGTATGTTGTATTGGGATCATGGATTGGGGCAAGCTTTTACAGATTATGCTCAATATTTTAGTATCAATACCGATGAAAATGCGTTGGCATATTTGTATCTAGCCAACAAATTGATACATGAGTTAAGACCTCACGCTATTACCATTGCCGAAGATATGAGTGGTATGCCGGGGTTAGCTGCTTCGCAAGAAATGGGCGGGTTTGGATTTGATTATCGATTATCGATGGGCATTCCGGACTATTGGATTAAAAAAATAAAGGAAACCAAGGACGAAGATTGGAATGTATGCGAAATGTATTACGAATTAACGAATAGAAGAGCTGACGAAAAAACTATCGGTTATGCCGAATCACATGACCAAGCATTGGTGGGCGACCAAACCATTATTTTCAGACTTGCCGGTGCAAATATCTATACCGAAATGAATTTGCAATCTCAAAGTTTGGTGATAGATAGGACTGTTGCGTTGCACAAAATGATACGATTGATTACAATATCTACTTCCGGTCATGGTTATCTCAATTTTATGGGCAACGAATATGGACATCCGGAGTGGATTGATTTCCCACGCGAAGGAAACGGCTGGTCGTATCATTATGCACGTCGCCAATGGAGTTTGGCAGACAACAAACTGCTCAGATACCACTACTTAGGACTGTTTGACAAGGATATGATAGACTTGATAACAGAACATAAAATCCTAAATCAATATTGTCAATCTCCGTATGTTCAACATCAAGCAGACCAAGTACTTATCTATCCTCGAGGAGGTTTGGTGTTTGTGTATAATTTTAATCCGTTTCAGTCTTTTACCGATTACTCATTTGAAATGCCTCAAGGAGAATACAAAATTGTTCTCAACGCCGACAATAAAAAATTCGATGGATTTGAAAGAATTGATGAAAAAATATCTTATTTCTCTATTCCCGATGGCAACGGAAAATCCATTATGAAACTTTATTTACCTGCTAGATGTACTTATGTGTTAGCTAAAATAAATTAATCAATAAAAATGTTAAACATAATTAATAGATGTTTTGAATAAAATGTAATTTTCTTCATTGCATTTTTTTAATTTTGCAAAAACAAAATCATTACATATGGAAAACCCAAATCCTACATCAACCGAAAATAGCAAAGAATTTTTGCAAACCATACAGAAAGCTGTGGAACAAATCAAGTCCGAAATCCGAAAAATAGTTATCGGTCAAGACAAAGCAATAGATTTGTTGCTAACTTCAATTCTTTCTGGAGGACATGTGCTTCTGGAGGGAGTGCCGGGAATAGCTAAAACATTGTCAGCCAAAGTATTGTCTAAGACTCTTGCAGTTCAATTTTCGAGAATTCAATTTACACCGGATTTAATGCCTACCGACATCGTAGGTACTTCTGTATTTAACTTGAAGACTTCGGAATTTAATTTTAAAAAGGGTCCAGTATTTTCAAATATTGTGTTGGTCGACGAAATCAACCGTTGTCCTGCAAAAACACAAGCTGCAATGTTTGAAGTGATGGAGGAAAAACAAATTAGTGTGGATGGGGTAACATATCCTATGGAATTTCCTTTTTTTGTAATCGCCACACAAAATCCAATAGAGCAGGAGGGAACTTACAAACTACCTGAAGCACAATTGGATAGATTTTTGTTTAGAATAAAGCTAACCTATCCTTCACTTCAAGAAGAAAAGCAAATATTGTATCGTTACAAGGAGGATTTTGATATGCGTGGTATCAACTCGGTGAATCCTGTATTGACAGCCAACGACTTGAAAACACTACGCCATATCGTTGAGAAAATTTTAATCAAAGATCAACTGTTGGATTATATAGCAGAAATAGTGAATCAAACCCGCAATACTGCCGATTTGTTTCTAGGGGCTTCACCGCGAGCTTCTCTTGCTATTATGAAATCGTCTAAAGCTTTTGCAGCCATCAATGGCAGGGATTTTGTAATCCCCGAAGATATACAAACTGTTGCCTATCCGGTGCTGAATCACAGAATGATACTCGCACCTGAAAAAGAATTGGAAGGGGTTACGATAGAAGATGTAATCAAAGAATTGATAAGTAAAATAGAAGTTCCACGATAAGCTTGTAGAAACAAAAAAAACGTAGATGCAAACATCTACGTTTTTTTTGTTTCAATAACTCAAAAATTATTAAACCTCAGATTATTTTATTGCCAAACTCTCTAAATAATTGCTCAAAAGCAATTTGTTTTTTGCTCCATTGGCACGACTAATTTCAAATTTTTGGCGACCATCTTTATATACAAAATTAATCATTGCACCTGTAACAATACCATTGGTTGTTTCAGAAATTAAAATGGTAGGTTGTCCGGTCGTTTTCTTTACTGCCTCGGATAAATGAGAAGATTGAGCCGAAGATACAACTAATATTTGTGAAGGAGTATATTCGCCAATTGAATTGATTTGTTTTATCACAATAGGCTGACTTCCAAAGGTTTTCTTTTGTTTAGACATCGTAACCATTTCGTTGTAAACATCGCCCGATCCTAATACTGAAATGACAAAATCACCCGTGCGAGAGCTTTCCGGAAACTCAATATACTTTACAAAATTATAAACAAAAATCGATTGAATTTTTGCGTTTTGTGCAAACGAAAATGATAAGCTAATAGCTATAGCAAACAAGAAACTGTAAATCTTTTTCATCTTTTCTAGTCTTTAGATTTGGTAAATTAATTATGACAAAATTAATATTTTTTTATGAAAACAATAATTTTTTTTTAACTTTTTTCGTGAAAATATTCAACGTTTTGAAAATCAAGATTTTGAATTGCTTTAAGCCTTTTAAAAAACTCAAATTTGGTTCTAAAACATCTTCAGATACCAAACATCTTTTGGTAGATTCATGTGGATATAACAATTAAATTTTGATAAATACAAGGAATGAATCATTTTTAAGTTACTAAAAACCAATCAAATTTTAAGTCCCAAAACCATAACATCATCTACTTGTTCGAACTCATTTTTCCAAGAATTAAAACTTTTTTCAATTTGCTCAACTTGTTGATTCATTGGTATATTAGAAGTTTCTACAAGTAGTTTGGAAAAATTTTTCATCATAAATTTTCTCATTTCATTTCCACCAATTTGATCTAAGAATCCATCGGAGGCAAGAAATATTCTATCGTTTTTTTGTATATCAATAGTATTCGTTTTGAACGGTGCTTTGTGTTTGTCGTGGAATGCTGCTGGTTGTCTATCTGCTTTGTACTGAGTGATTTCACCGTTTCGCACCAGCAGCATAGGGTTGTATGCTCCGGCAAATTGCATTTGCATGGCATTTTTATCAATAGTTATCAACGCCAAATCCATTCCGTCTTTGGTTGGATTAGACAATTCGCTTTGGTGAAAACTTGATATAATGTTTTCTCGTAGTTTGTCCAAAATTTCTCCGGCATTCACAATTGCATTTTTGTTTACAATTTCATCTAATAGTTTGATACCCAAAATACTCATAAACGCTCCCGGTACTCCGTGACCTGTACAATCTACTGCAGCCACTATTATTTTACCATTCTTTTCTGTAAACCAATAAAAATCACCACTTACTATATCTTTAGGTTTGAAAAATATAAAACTTTCAGGAAATAGTTTTTTGAATAATTCTGGTGAAGGGGACAATGCATTTTGAATCCTTTCAGCGTATCGGATACTTCCCGTAATTTGCTCATTTTTAAAACTTATCACTTCATTTTTCTTTCTGATTTCTTGTTCTTGCAACATTAACTGATGGTGTTGTTTTCGTTTTATGATATAACTTCGGTATGCTAAAACCGCCAATGCTGCAATAATCAATATCACAAAAAAAGAAAAAAACAATGCTCTGGTTCTATTTTGCAAATATGCTTCAACTCGAGTCAACTCATCTTTTTTTTCATCTAGTTCTTCATTGATTTGTTCGAGCATTATTTTTTGTGTATTTAGCGAATCTTTCATCAAATATACTGCCTTGTGAAGAGTAGCTATGTCGGTGATATAGAACATGATACTATCTTGTAAATTCTTATTTTTGCCGAGTACTTTTGCTATTATTTTTTTCAACTTTTCCATATCCAAGTTTTCTCCTTGATCTACAGCTTCACTTTTTTCTCCAAATACTACAGCATCAATGATTTCATAACTTTTTGTAATCAATTTTTGATATATCGTAACCTTTTTTTTATCTTTCAATATTTCATATACTTTTATCAAACCATACAACGACTTGGTTACTTGCCAACGATTGTCGGTATCCATTGCTTTTCGCAATGAATTTTCATAAATTTTTATGGCTTCTTTGGGTTTACCCGATTTTACCAATTTATCACCCTGAGCAAGAAGAGAAGTTGCTGTATTATTGGACTGATATAAACCAAATGTTTGTGTAATTGTGAAAATTGACAAAAGGATAACTACGAATAGTGTTCTCATTTATAGATAATTAGATTATAGTTTTAGAAAAGTTCTACTTTTAAAAATTTGAAACAAAATTAATAAAAATAAATTTCATTTCATACAACAATTTTGCAGTGTTTCAAAACATTCATGTTAAACATTTACAATAACAATAATTAATGTAAAATTATTAACTTTAAACACAAATAGATATGATTGCTAATTTATAATCTAACAGTAAAATTAAAACAAAAAAAATTAAAAAAAACTACTCCAAAATTTTGTTTATCTCATCTACAGTAAGCTGGTATTCCTTAGTAATTATATCAATACTTATACCTTTAGAAATTTTCTTAATAATATTCAAATTTCTTTCGCTTTCTTTTATTCTTCTTTCTTTTTCTTCAATAGTTTTTTCTTTTTCTTCAATGGTTTTTTCTTTTTCTTCAATGGTTTTTTCTTTTTCTTCAATGGTTTTTTCTTTTTCTTCAATAGTTTTTTTGTTTTCGTCTAATTTTTGTTCCATAAAACTTATGGTGTTATCCCTTCTGATCAATGCTTTTAGATATTCGTCCTCTATAAACATTTGTTCTTCTAGTTCGGGATACATTATATCGGCGGCTTGTAACCTATGAATAATTCGGTCTAAAAAACCCGGGAAAAATTTGCGATACAAGCGTAAGCGATGTTCGTTGCTGGTTACTACTGATTTTTGGTCAAATAGTTTCAACAATGTATAAAGTCTTTTTTTGTATTCATCATCTTTGTAGTCTTCTTCTGTAATTTTCTGAATATTAGGAAGTTGTACTACTATTATATCATAAGTCAAATTATCAATAAACTCGTTGTGTTTGGTAATTTTTAGGTTTTTGAATACTCCAAGTTTTTCGCGTTTGGTAATTACAAGCAAATCGTTAACTTCATTTTCAATTTTAAAATTCAAAATAAAAACGGGTATCAAGCGAATAGGCTTTTCTATTTCAATAATTGCTTGTGTTTTGGGTTGAATAACCTCCCCTTTTTGTTTGGTTTGAAAATTTTTGCTAATGTATCTTTTGAATCTGAAAATATCATCAGGTTCACTAGCTCGTTGCAACTCTATCATTATCAGCTCTTTTGTTCCATCGTTGAGCAATACCGTTGCGGTAAAATCCATTTGCGAAAGACGTACATTTTCCGTTGTTTTGGGATCTATAATGGTTGCAGGATTTTCAATTGAATCTTTGTGATGTGTATAAACAGTGGGTTGAAGTTGAATATCAATGATATTTTCGTTCAACAAGGTGGACAAAACAATTTTTGAGCTTTCAGAATCTTCCATCAAGTACCTGAAAACCACATCATAAATGGGATTGGGGATGATAAAATAGTCGCTTTCTGAGATATTGTTCATTGTAAACACTTATAAATATTTGATGCAAAAATACAATATTTTTAGTTTCATTCAAAATCATTTTTTAGATTTGTTCTGGATTCATTTCATAAATGAGTTTATAAATTATGTTTGATTTACATTTATTGTGATACATTCAAAATCCTTTACTTCTTATTTACAAAAAAAGTTGTAATTTTGCTCTCATTCTCATTTTTATTTTTCAAAAAATCTTTATAAAATGTCGCGAAAAAACTTAATATCCTTGGGTGATGCTATCAAAGCATATTTCAAAGCTCGTAGATTTGATGAACAAATATTGGAAAACAATCTCAAAGGGAATTGGGAGCGGGTGGTGGGAGCCAATTTTGCAAGTTACACGCAAGAAATTGACCTTCGATATGGTATTTTAGTAGTTAAAATTTCTTCTTCAGTAGTACGCAACGAATTGATGATGCACAAGTCGGTTTTGATAAAATCGCTAAACGAAAGTGTAAAATCAAATGTTATCAAAGATATTCAATTCAGGTGAAATATTTCATAGCTTACAAAATTTTATTAATTTTGCACCCGAAATTATAAGTTGAAAAAGCCTATTTTGGGGTTAAAAATATGAAGCAACAAAAAAACATATCCGCCAAACAACCAATTCACAAATCGATTTCCCATACGAAATCTTCAAACCCATCTTCCTTCAATTTTGTGAATGAATGGTTGATGAAATTTCCTATTTTGTTTCCTGCTTTAGTATTGATTGTTGTCACGTTTGTTGCCTATTTTCCTTCGTTGAGTAGTGATTTTGTAAACTGGGATGACGATTGGTATATCCTCGAAAATGAATTTCTCCGTTCCACTTCTTTTTCAAATTTTATTGCCATTTTTACCCAGTTTTTCAAAGGACAGTATTCTCCGGTTTCTACCTCTGTTTTGGCATTGATATATGGCTCTGTTCAGCTCAAACCATTTTTGTAT
>Ga0316611_1000736_pt1 | contig 10734 bp, 9 predicted proteins | sample MIS2016202_MG_FD_207675 | JGI IMG/M metagenome (GOLD analysis project Ga0316611, IMG submission 207675) | Microbial mat bacterial communities from Middle Island sinkhole, Lake Huron, Michigan, United States - MIS.2016.202 | ecosystem: Environmental > Aquatic > Freshwater > Lake > Sediment... | reverse complement strand
ACGCGGCGGGAACGCTCCCAAAAATACCAGTTGTTCAGCGGTTGCCCGTCTTGGTTGTAGCCTCCCTCGTGCTGGTAGCCAGAAGTGGAAACGCCCCAAAAAAAATTGTCTGTCGCAACTTTCATCTTTTTCTTGCTATGGCGGCCATCTCCTCCTGCGACTCCTCGTCAACATTCACTGGGAGGGTGCTGGGACGGCGCAAGAGTGTTTTCAGCACGGTGACTGCGGCATAAGGGCGTGCCATGCGGCGTGCGGACAAGCGCATCTGGCGCAGGCGGGCATGATCGCCGAGCAGGCTGTCCACTTTGAATGGGAGCGTGGTCAGCTCGTTGCAACGGATGCCCGCGCCTTTTTCTAAAAGGTGGTCGCTGTTCCTCTCCTCCTGACCAGGAATCGGTGCTACAACTACAAACGGCAACTCGCTGGCCAAGGCCTCAGCCATCGTAAGGCCACCCGGTTTGCCTATGAACAAGTCAGCAGCCGCCATCCAGTCGTGCATCTGGTCAGTGAACCCTATTACTTTGAAATCTAGGTGAAACGCCAACGAATCGGACACCTGTCTGAGCACATTCTGTTCCAGTGCCTCGCTGCGTCCGCAGACCACCACTATTTGCGACGGCGTTTTCAGTGCCTGCAACATGCGCACCATCTTCTCGGCTGGCCCTACTCCCAGTGCGCCAGCCGAAACGAGAATTACAGGTTTGTCGGGAGAAAGCCCTAGCTTAGCCCTAGCCTCTGGCATTTTTTTTCTCTCGGCAAAAGCCATGTCCACCGGGATGCCAGAAACCGTGATCCGCTCTGGTGGAAGCCCGAGCATTGTGAGGTGAACCCGCGTCTCTTCCAGCGCGACGAAATAGTGGTGAAAGACTTTCGACAGCCACATGGCGTGGAAATCAAAATCCGTGACCACCACCGAAAGCTGCGTCTGCACCACCTTTTTTTCCATCAGGTGCGATATTATTTCAGCAGGGAGAAAGTGCGTGCAAATAGTCTGCGTGGGTCTGAAATCCTTGATCAGCTTGACCAGCGGCCCCGTGTTCATGCGGTCGAGCATGAGCCGCATTTTGTCGGTCTTCCACGGCTCATCACTGGTCTCATACCACCACCCTAGAAAAGTGGGGGCGTCCTGCACCAGCTTTATGTAAAACTTGGAATAAAAGTCGCGGAACAGCTTGTTTGTGTAGCTTAGCGCGTCCACATTTAAAACGCTCTTGACCCTTGCATCTTTTTCAAAAACTTTTTGCAGGGCAGACGCAGCACGCAAATGTCCAGTGCCCGCGCTGGCGGAAAGGATGAGAACCTTTTCCCTCTGACTATGTGTTTTTTGAGTCACCATGAGGAAAAACCCAGAAGTGGTAGAGACTGAACTTAATGCCGGACAGCAACACCTGCGTCCCGAGGATATTGAACCACCAGACGCCGATTTTGAAATAGTGCGCAGCCCCCACTATCGCGTAGTTGCCGCACCACATCAAAGCCATCGTGCCGATGTATCTCCACATGGAGTGTTGTATGTGCGTGTTCGTCCTAAAGTTGAAATAATAGTTCCAGAAAAAGAATGTGACCGTCATAAGCGTGAGACTGCACCCGTAGGAGAGCGCATGGCTCCATCCCATGATGAAGTAGAAAAGCTTGTAGCTCCCAGCGTTCAGCACGAAAGTCAGCACCCCGCTGCAAACAAAAATTAAAAAACGCTCCAGCACCGTCTGATTGCGCTTTTTTCCGTCCAGACCCAATAACGAAATGGTTTTTGCAAACATGCTCAAATCTCTCCGCGCCCAGGCTGAGGTAGCAGCTTGTCTATTATTTTAGCCGAACAAAGCACACCCGGGAGACCTGCGCCCGGATGCGTCCCCGCCCCTACCAGATAAAGTCCGCGAACATCTTCCGAAATATTGTGCGGACGGAACCACGCGCTCTGGGTCAGTATGGGCTCGAACTGGAACGCCGAGCCCAGATGGCAATCAAGCGTCCGCTCGTAATCGCGCGGCGTAAAAACCCGCTTGCAAACTATGTGTTTCCTCAAATCGGGACATGCTGCTTTTTCCAAAAATTCCAAAATTTTTTCCGCGTAAGCCTCACTTTTTTCGGCCCAGTTTATCCCTGCTCCCAAGTGTGGCACCGGCGAAAGTGCGTAAAAACATTCGCACCCGTCCGGGGCGACACTGGCATCCGTTCTCGTGGGTGTATGGAGATAGAGCGAAAAATCGTCAGCCAACACTTTCCTTTCAAAAATGTCATCAAGCAACCCCTTGTATCGTGGCCCCATGAATATCGTGTGATGCGTCAGGCTAGGATAAGTTTTGTTGACCCCGAAATAGAGCATGAATACGCCCATGCTGTATTGCATGCCCATGAGATGCCTGTCTGTCCACTTGCTGCGCCATTTGGGTGCAACCCTTTTGCGGTAAACATTGGCAACATCGCCGTTGGAGATGACCGCTTCGGCAGGGTGGAAAGAGCCGTCCGAAGTTTTGACGCCGACAGCTCGCCCCTCTTCCACCACGACCTCTTCAACTTTCGTGTTCAACCTCAAACACCCGCCCATCTCCAGAAAAATCTTCACTAGGGCGTCCACCATCTTGCCTGTCCCGCCCATCACATAATGAACCCCCCATTTCTGTTCCAGATAATGGATCATCGCGTACACCGAAGACGCACGGAACGGATGACCGCCCACAAAAAGCGGGTGGAAACTGAACACCTGCCTCAGCATCGGGTCGCTGATATGCCGCTTGGCAAACTGATAAACCGACTCGTGCGAACGGACACGCAGGAGGTCGGGAGCCACTTTGACCATTTTCCAAAAAGAATCGAATGAATGGTCAGCCAGCCCAACGAACGCCCGCTCAAAAATTTCTTTAGACTGCGTTTGGAAGCACCTGTAACCCGCGACATCTTTGGGGTTAAACTTGGCAATTTCTTCAAGCATCCGCCCTTTATCGCCAGTGTAGGTGAATGTCTCTCCACCAGAAAAAACAATCCTGTAAAACGGGTCGCACGGGACGAGGCGGACATAATCCTCCATCTTTTTTCCTGCCAGCCAAAAAAGTTCCTCAAAAAGAAACGGGGCGGTCACTATCGTGGGGCCAGCATCGAAAGTGAAACCTTTTTCCCGGAACACAGCGGCGCGTCCGCCTGGCTGGTCGCCCATCTCCATGATCTCGCACCTGTAGCCCCTAGCTTGTAGCCGTATCGCGGCGGCCAATCCACCGAAACCGCTGCCTATCACGGCGACTCTGTGTGTTTTATTTTGCTGCATCAATCTCTCCCTTGGCACTAAAGACTGCCAGATTTAAGTGAATCGTAAAAGCGCGAAATTTTTCTTGCTTTTAGTTTCTGACCACTTATTTTTCATTCACTATGAAAAAGCTGACTGCTTTCCTGCTAACGATTTGTTTCACCGCAGCCGTGCAAGCTGCATCATTCAAAGTTTCCCCAGACGAAAAAGAACTGATCGTATTAGACAAGGCTGGGAAAGAAGTAGCCAAGCTGCCCAACCCGTCCATAGGGCAAATAGTCGAAGTTGACGGCGGCTATCTCAGTGTAAGTTTTGGCAATGATATAAATAATATCGCTAGTGTCATCATTTCGCCTGCACCACAAAATCCAATGCCCATCGCAGTTGAGGTCATAAGCATTACAGGTGCAAAAACAGCTATCTCTGGCAATGAGACGAGCACGGTGACGGTTGCCTTCAAGGGCGGATCGGTGGTAGCCGTTGAATCAGGTCTCGCTGGACAAGTCCAAGTGAATGGGCAGCCGCTCACCTCTGGCACAAATGTGGGAATCAATCCTTCCACTGGCGGCACAAGCAGCGTTCCAGCACAAGTGCTCACGCAGGCTTCGTCAAACGCACAGCAAAATGCGGCTGAAGCTCGTGGGGTTGGTGGTTCCTCGTCCCAATCGCAATCACAGGGTAATAGCCAATCTGAAAACTCGCAAGGTGGCCAAAACAATTCAGGAAACCTAACTCCGAAGTTTGATACACTCTTCAATCCTGGCAGCCCGACTGCGCCCCTCGGCCCTACAGCACCGATCAATACAGGAACCTCAATTCCGTTCACATCAGTTGATGAGAACCTGATTAATCCCACGCTCCAGACAGCACCACTGACGACCATCTGATTTTTAAAGAAATTTTCTCTCACGGAGGGAAGATTTTTAGCCGCAGATTGTGGAAGTTTAAGAGTTTATAAAAATCTTCCTCTGTGCCATTTGTGCTCTATGTGGTTAAATATCTTTTCCTTCCGCTTGCGTCTTCCTTTCGAAATTCGATTTCACAACTTCATCGCCAGAAATTGAACTGGCTATTTTTTGGCCAGGACTCACAACCAAAAAACGCTCCGTGTCCCAGCGACACGACAGTAGTTCACGCAAAAAATTCATGTCGGCGGCAACCACTTTTTTTTCCCAGCCCAAATCTCGTGCAGCGGTTTGGGTGTGGGCTAAATCGGCATCCTTGGACGATGCCCCCGTGTCAATGTAGATCGCCTCTCTGTAAACTTCGTATTGCGAGCGCATGGCGTCCATCAGTTCTTTAACTTCATCGGGCTCAAACGAAGCGTCATAATGAGCCCGCATTTTTTCAAAGTAATCTGGGCACGGCGTCTTCCCTCCCCGTATCCAGCCAGGCGAATACCAGTAGCAACGGCTGTGAGTTTTTTTTACTTCCTCATGTGGGCGGTTCCCGCCGAGCAAAATGCCGATGCAATCGTGGGCGCGTGGAACAACTATCGGAACACGGGCGGCGTGTAAGCCAATAATGGCGTTACCGCAAAGCCCGTAGGCAAGAGCTATGGCGTCCACATCTAGGTCAGTTTCAATCTCGTCTATGATGGCTTGCAGATTTTTGTTGAGTTCTGCTGGGCGGTCGTGTTGGGACATTTCCAGCCAGCGTATTTTGTAAACTGGAGGAAGTGCTGACAAAAGCATTTCTATTTCCGATCGGAAAACTTCGCAGGCGACGAATGCTATGTTCTGCGGTGTCAGATTGTTTTTCATACTTGTTCCAACGGGTTTTTAAAATGAGTTGCAAGTCCATTGGCATTAGAAAACTCCTCTTCGTCGAGGTGAGGCAAGGCAAGGGCGTCTATGAAATGGTCTTCGAACTCATCCGTCTCTGCCAAGTTTATAACTTCAGGCCAGCCGTGGAGTTCTTCTAGTTTTTTAATAAAACTAGAATGGAGCGCAATTCCGCACGCCCCCGCCAGTGAGCCGTTGCCGATCACTTCGTATTTTTCTAAAGGCAAATCTGGCAGAAGCCCGATCCCGATTGCGGAAGTTATGTCGAGATGCGCAGCAAAGCCACCGGCGAGAATCACGCGGTCGAGATGCCCCCATTTTTTGCCGCGCTTTTCCATCAAAGTTTTTGCGCCAGCATAGACCGCTGCTTTCGCTTTAATGATTTCTGCAACATCCGCCTCTGTGACCAAGATAAGCTCTCCGCTCCCCGAATCCTTTTCTTCGACAACGATCATCGCCAGTATTTTTGCGCCATGGGATTCAATGGAAGAAAGCCTGCCCAATGCGGCGAGGCGCACTGTGTCGAAGCGCCCGTTGGACAATATCCAGCCTCGTTTGACCCCCCAGAAAATCAAGTCCATCACTGCCGTGCCGCACAACCCTTTCGGCGGACACTCGCCGATCACGCTATAGTCTAGGTCGCCATCGCCTGAAATAGCCACCTTTTCGATGGCTCCGAGTGAGGCTCGCATCCCACATAAAATACCAGCTCCTTCGAAGGCTGGGCCAGCAGCCGTGGCGGTCGCCAGCATCTTCCCATTTTCAGCGAGAACCATTTCGCCGTTCGTGCCAATATCAATCAGGAGCGTCAGACCTTCCCTTTCGCGCAAGCCAGCCACTGCGATATCCGAGACAATGTCGCCTCCCACAAAACCCGATATGGCCGGTGCCGCTGCCACGCTGGCCGTTGGACAACTGTCTAGGCCGATCTCCCCCGCCAAACATTCTGGGAAAATGCGCAGAAGCGGTTCAAATGGAATAACGCCAATGCTCACGGGCGAAATGCCGAAAGCTAAGTGTGTCATGGTCGTGTTACCTGAAAGGGCGACCTGCATGATTTCTTCGGCTCTGCGCCCTGATCGCGACAACAAATCGGCAATGAGAGGCTGGATCGTTTCGCAGAGTATCAACTGTTGCTGGCGGACAATATTCGCCGGGTCTGCACATGCGGCTATGCGAGATGCGACATTATCTCCAAAAGCGATCTGGGCATTGTAGGCACTGGCGCGTGCCAGGACTTCTCCCGTTGAACGATCCAGTAAAAGCGTGGCAACAGTCGTGGTGCCAATATCAACGGCAACAGCCAAGCCCTTGCGCTTTTCGCTGGGCGGAAGAGCTGCCCACACGGCACTAGAAAAATTGTCTGCGATTTTACCGTGTTTTTCTATGAGCGATGTTTCTGGGACGGTGATGTGGCAGTCGCCGCTTTCTGGCGTGGTCAGGCAAGCGAGTGCGCGGCGGTGTTTCCCCGGTAGCACGGTCACACTCATTTTTCCAATGCGGTATGTGCCGGATTCGAGTCGTATCTGACAGGTAGAGCACGACCCTTTGCCACCGCATGATTGGTTGATAGGAAACCCAGATGCCTGCGCAATCTCGGTGATTTTTTGTTCGTGGGTGGCATGGACGCTTCGCATGCCAGAAGCAATATGGAAATGAACGAGCATATAGGTATCAACAGCAATTATGATGGTTTGTTCCCCAATTTTCCAGAAATAACAGATATTCGATGAAAATGTGGTGCGGGCACATCCTTGCCTGCATCTTCAGATTTTGGCGACGATATGTCGTTACGGAAGAGGCGGGCTGGAAGCCCGCCCTCCGTTCTATTTTCAGATGATGAGACCTGCCCGCTAAATTCAGTCACATATTTGTTACAGATTTTGGCTTTCAGGTTGCAGCTTCACATGCCATATTGGATGTCATGATCACACTTGTGACGGGGATGATTGCCGGGATGGAGGATAAAGCACTCCTAAAACGGGTTCAAGAATTGGGCAAAAAAAACGGGCGCGATATAGTGGTCTTCGATGCCGTGGACGAATTTACAAAACACGGTAAAAAGTCCTTCGAGCGGCTGCTCGGTGCCACGGATTATGTGTTCGAACTGACACGCGAAAAAGAGTACGAAAAAATCGGTTTTGAAATCCAAAAAAACCAACATAAAGATGTCATCATACGGGCACCAGCCACCGTTGAGTGGAACAGGATAAACCGCAAATTCAAAGACCAGCGCATCCTGCGTGATTTCGTGAAGCCAGACCTCATAGTGACGCTGATAGACGCTGAATGGCTCATCCAGAAACGCCTGCAGAACCCACCGGAACAGGATAGTTTTTTCAGATCGCTGAAGGAGAAAAACCACACTATCTACGAAATTCTATCGTGGATGAATGAAGAGGTAAGCCTCTCGGAAGACTGGGCTCGCTTCATGAACATACCGCACTATGTCATAGCGGTGGGGGAACCTCCAGACTGCTTGTACAAGCTCGTCTGCCACAACAACCCGTGGGTCGTTTACGCCAGCTACTCAATGACCTATGCGACACCGGACATGCGCAAAGAAGTGAATCGGGTCATACACGAACTCCGCAAGTTCGCTGTTATAGTGGATCCGCAAACGGTAGAAATACCCGTGGACGGGTTCGATTCGGATGTGGATCGCGAAGTCATATTCGCCTACACCGTCCACCGCGATCTACACTGGTATGTCGGCAAAGTCCAAGCCGTGGTGGCCATACACCCATACCCCGAACGCCCACCCCTTTCTGCTGGCATGATGGACGAGCTGGGTCATGCACGCGACTACATGAAACGCCGCTACATGATTTTCCCCAAAGGGTTCAGCCCGTTCACGACTGACAGCTACATAGAAAAAGGGCATCTCTTTGAAGACCCTGAAGGCTTCTTCAACCACATCCAAAATGTCGAGGGCAGGAAACCTTTCCCCGACACACTTGAGTTACAGGCCAACCTGCGAATATAGAACTTTTTGCGTTTTAGTGAAGCGGACGCTTTTGCTCACGCCCCTTTGTCGCCATGACCCACAACCTCTTGTTGCTTTTCAACCACTACCTCAAAAATGAATTGGGCATCGAGAATGTCGCCAAACTCCAGCGACGCCAAAAACTGGAGGAACAGCAAAACGAGCAGATGCTCAAAAAATCCCAACGCGTTCCCAGCATGATGCCGTATTTCCAGAATGGTGATGCTAATGATTCGGGTCATTGGCGGCGGCATGGAAAATTTACCGCTGCCAAAAAATTAATTTGTTAATCAAAAATTTCGGTTCAAAATAGCTTCATATAGTTTTTCAAATATGACAAAAATAACTTTTCTTGGAGCGGGCAGCGTTGTTTTTGTGAAAAATATCATAGGCGACTGTTTGCTTTGTCCAGAACTGCAAACCGCCGAGTTCGCTCTTTACGACATTGACGCTACTAGGTTGGGAGAGGCGCGTCTCCTAGTCGAACGGCTGAATGAAAACCTTGCTGGAGGCAGTGCGAAAGTGTCGGTTTTCCTCGGCAAAAAAAATCTAAGAGCCGCACTGAAAAACGCATCGTATGTTATCAACGCAGTGCAAGTAGGCGGTTACAAACCGTGTACTGTTACGGATTTTGAAATCCCGAAAAAATATGGCCTGCGCCAGACGATAGGAGACACCCTTGGGATAGGCGGCATTTTCAGGGCATTACGAACTGCTCCAGTGATGCTGGAGTTTGCCAGAACCATGGAAGATGTTGCGCCGGACGCGTGGTTTTTAAATTACACAAACCCTATGGCGATCCTCACTGGAGTGATGCTGCGCGGGTCGGGCATCAAGACCGTGGGGCTGTGCCACAGCGTGCAAGAGTGCGCAGACCTCCTTTTGAAAGAGCTAGACTTGCGCGGGCAAGTGGATGACCTGATGTGGACTATCGCAGGTATCAACCACATGGCTTGGTTGCTGGATATCCGCGATGGGAAAAAGGATTTATACCCAGAGATAAAGAAACGAGCAGCCAGTGTGTTCGCTTTGGCCAAGCGCGGTTCCGTGGAGGGGCTGCGCAGGCATTACGCGCGGAAGGAAGGAAAAGATTTTCGCTGGTGGTTGTCTCCGCATTACAAGCGCGACACCGATCTAGTCCGTTTCGAGACAATGTTGCATTTCGGCTATTACCCGACCGAATCATCTGAACACCACGCCGAGTACACGCCATACTGGATCAAGTCGCACAAGCCACATCTGGTGCGCGAGTACAACATCCCTCTGGACGAGTACATTCGCAGGTGCGAGGAGCAGGCACGCGACTGTAAAAAACAAGGCGAACAGATTTTGGGCGATAAAAACATAACGCATGAGCGTTCCATTGAGTACGGCTCACGCATCATGCAGGCCATGGAAAACGGCGTGCCGTTTCGCATACACGGTAATGTTGCCAACACTGGGCTGATAACAAACCTTCCTGAAAAAGCCATCGTAGAAGTGCCGTGCCTCGTTGATAAAAACGGTGTCCAGCCGTGTTTTTTTGGCGGGTTGCCGGAGCAATGCGCTGCGTTGAATCGGACTAATATAAATGTCCAGATTCTCGCTATCGAGGCCGCGCTGACGCTCGAAAGAGAAAAAATATATCACGCCGCCAGCCTAGACCCGCACACAGGGGCAGAGCTTACGCTGAAAGAAATCAGGAGCCTATGCGACGATCTAATCCGAGCCCATGGCAGATGGCTGCCGAAGTTCAAATGAATATGTTTCCAACCCAGATTTTGGATTGCGGCGGTTTTAGAAATGCTCTGTAAAGAGTGGAGGATAGGGGATTCGAACCCCTGACCTTCTCATTGCGAACGAGACGCTCTACCAACTGAGCTAATCCCCCTTTTTTGGTGCTTGCCGCCATCTGAAGCTTGCGATTACTACGGCTAAAAAGTGTTTATTGCAAGATGAAAAAGGGCATTGCTGTCCCTTTGCTCACGGCGTGCAAGGGAGTGTGCGTCTGCAAGGCGATTTAGAAAAAGTTGGAATAAGCATTGGCCACTTCAAAAAAAATCCCTAGCATTTCCAGCATGCCAACCCTTGCCATAGTCGGACGCCCCAATGTGGGAAAGTCCCTGCTTTTCAACAGGCTTTCGCACAAAAGTCTCGCCTTGGTTCACGACAGACCTGGCGTGACCCGTGACCGTATCGTTACGGATGTGGTCTGGAAAAACAGGGAGATCACGCTCATAGACACGGGCGGTATCGGTATGGACACCGATAGCAGTGACGATCTAGTCCAAGCAGTCCGGCGCGAGGCCGAGCTGGCTATGGAGGCAGCAGACGCGCTTCTCTGGGTGGTGGATGGCCGCGAGGGGCTTGTCCCCTTAGAGCTTGATATAGCTTCAATTTTGAGAAAAAAACATAAACCCGTGCTGGTAGCAGCCAATAAAATTGACGGGGTTCGGCAAAACTTTTTAGAGGCTGATTTTGCGTCCACAGGTTTCAAGGAAATTTTTCCTGTTTCTGCCGCACACGGCACGGGGATTGATGAGTTGGTGGAACGATGTCTCGCCATACTGCCAGCCGACACCATTCCCCGTGCTCCGAAAGATGCTGCTACCAAGATAGCGATCGTGGGGCGGCCTAATGTTGGCAAGTCATCGCTTGTCAACGCGCTCCTTGGTGACGAAAGAACCTTAGTCAGCGAGATCGCTGGCACTACGCGGGATGCCGTGGAGGTTCCGTTTCTACGG
>Ga0316611_1000735_pt1 | contig 10737 bp, 6 predicted proteins | sample MIS2016202_MG_FD_207675 | JGI IMG/M metagenome (GOLD analysis project Ga0316611, IMG submission 207675) | Microbial mat bacterial communities from Middle Island sinkhole, Lake Huron, Michigan, United States - MIS.2016.202 | ecosystem: Environmental > Aquatic > Freshwater > Lake > Sediment... | reverse complement strand
AATAGTTATAAAATTAACAAATTATATTTATATTATAGGTACAAATTATTAACAATTTATTGAGAGACTATTTCAAAGTTGTTTTTGTAAACAGACTATTGTTCAGTTAAAAAGTTAATTATTTTCAAACTATTTAAATTTAGACAAAAAAACTATAAGATGTTTTTTCTGCGGACAAATTTAAATTTCAATAGTGCAACTTTAGAATGACTATTTTTTTTCAGAATATAGATATTTTATTTGCTAATTCAATTTTAATTTCTATTTTTAGCTTATAGAAGAATTGCTATGACAGAAATAGATTTAGAAGAAGAAAAAAAAGCATTATCTCGCGAGTATAAAGAGCTATTACGGATTAGTTATCAAACACTTACCGACCAAGATAAAAAAATTATCCGAAAAGCATTTGATGTTGCTGTTGAAGCTCATAAAGACCAAAGACGCAAATCAGGGGAAGCTTATATTTTTCATCCTATTGGTGTGGCCAAAATTGTTGCTTCTCAAATCGGTTTGGGTGCCACCAGTATTGCTGCTGCGTTGATGCATGATGTGGTCGAAGATACCGACATTACAGTAGAGGATATTGAAAAAATGTTCAATCCAAAAATTGCACAAATCGTTGCAGGACTAACGAAAATTTCACAAGTAAAAAAAGAAATGAACATTTCGATGCAAGCCGAGAACTTCCGAAAAATGCTTTTGACTTTAAACGATGATGTTCGTGTAATTCTAATAAAAATTGCCGATAGATTGCACAATATGCAAACTATGGACTCCATGCCCGACTATAAACAAGTAAAAATTGCATCGGAAACCTTGTATATTTATGCACCACTTGCTCATAGATTAGGGCTTTATAATATCAAAACACAACTTGAAGATTTAGGTTTAAAATATACAGAACCCGAAGTATTTAAAGACATTGTAAGCAAAATAAAAGAAACAAAAGAAGAACAAGATGCCTATATCAAATTAGTTTCTGATGTTTTAAAAAAATCGTTAAATGAAGAAGGCGTAGAATATGTAATTAAAGGCCGGCCAAAATCTATATATTCTATTCGCCGAAAAATGTTGGCTCAAAATGTAAGTTTTGATGAAGTTTACGACAAATTTGCACTGCGAATTATCTATAAATCCAATTTACATGATGAAAAATTCATAGCATGGAAAATCTATTCGCTAGTAACCGATCATTATCGTCCGAGTCCAAGCCGATTGCGCGATTGGATTTCATCGCCTAAATCAACAGGTTATGAAGCTCTTCACATAACCGTTATGGGGCCCAAAGGACGTTGGGTAGAAATTCAGGTTCGAAGCGAGCGCATGGATGAAATTGCCGAAAAAGGATATGCCGCACACTATAAATATAAACAAGGAGGCGCCGAAGAAAACGGATTGGATGTTTGGTTAAATCTTCTAAAAGAAGCATTAGAAAATTCTGAAACCAATGCAGTTGATTTTGTGGAAGATTTCAAAATGAATTTATATGCCAAAGAAATTTTTGTTTTTACTCCAAAAGGAGAAATAAAATCGCTTCCAAAAGGAGCAACATCGCTAGATTTTGCATTTAGTATTCACTCAGAAATTGGCATAAAGACTAGAGGCACAAGAGTTAACGGTAAATTAGTGCCCTTGAATTATGAATTGAAAAGTGGTGACCAAATAGAAATTATTACCTCCGTAAATCAAAAACCAACCATTAACTGGTTAGATTATGTAACAACTTCAAGAGCTAAAACAAAAATTAGAAATGTATTAAACGAAAACACAAAAAAAATTGCAGAAGAAGGAAAAGAACTGCTTTCAAGAAAACTAAAACATTTAAAAATAACTTTAAATGAAAGTGTTGTCAATGAATTAGTAAATTTTTTCAAGCTCAAAACCAGTTTAGATTTATTTTATCGAATGGGAATAGGTTCCATTGAAAATCAGCAATTGAAAGATTATGCCGCTCAAAAAAGCAATACCTTAATTAACTTTTTTAAGAGCAAAATTAAACGAACACCCAATTCAAATCCAGAAGAAATTCACAAACAAGAAATCAGCAATAACTATGATTTATTAGTTTTTGGAAAAGAACATGACCGATTAGAATATAAAATATCTAGTTGCTGTAATCCAATTCCAGGCGATGATGTATTTGGATTTGTAACCATTAATGAAGGAATAAAAGTGCACAAAAAAGATTGTCCAAATGCCATCGCACTTCAATCTAATTATGCTTATCGAATTATGCAAGCTAAATGGATTGACTCGTCACAACAAGAATTCAAAGCCATTTTAAAAATTACAGGAATGGACACTTTAGGATTGACCAACGAATTGACTAAAGTTATTTCCAATCAAATGAATGTAAATATTCAAAGCATTTCGTTGAATGGTGAAGCAGGAATTTTTAACGGACAAGTAACGGTTGTTGTTCAAAATAATACTATTTTGAAAAAACTAATGGACAACATCAAAAAAATTGATGGAATCGATAAAGTAACTAGAGTGAATAAAAATTAAAAAGTATTTATTAATAGCAAGTTTATTACTTTTAAACGATAAAATATTTATAATTTTAAACTAAAAATTTATCTTTGCAAACTATGACGCTAATTTCTACCGATAATGCTAAAAATCAAGAAACTGTAAAAAATGTTTTTACTGTTTATCTTGAAAACAAAGGGCATCGTAAAACACCCGAACGCTATGCTATACTTTTAGAAATATATAACAATAAGGAGCATTTTGATATAGAAAATTTATATATCAAGATGAAAAATAAAAACTATCGTGTTTCTCGCGCCACTTTATACAACACTATCGAATTATTGTTAGATTGTGGTTTGGTTCGCAAACACCAGTTTGGTCAAAATCAGGCTCATTATGAAAAATCATATTTCGACAAGCAACATGATCATATCATAATGACCGACACTGGAGAAGTAATAGAATTTTGCGACCCAAGAATTCAAACTATAAAACAAACCATCGAAGAAATTTTTGGAATTGAAATTACAAATCATTCTTTGTATTTTTATGCTAATAAGAAAACTTAAAAACTAAAAAAAGCAATTTTTTTTTATAAAAATTGATGTTAATAAATAGAAAATAAAATAGACCTATGGACAATTTGCGAATTGTCCTGAAAATAAACAACAAAAAAATGACCGTAGATTTATTACTTGGATTACAGTGGGGAGACGAAGGAAAAGGAAAAATAGTTGACGTACTTACCTCAAAATACGACATTATTGCACGCTTTCAAGGGGGTCCAAACGCAGGACATACTTTAGAATTCGACGGAATCAAACATGTTCTGCGCACAATTCCTTCTGGAATTTTCCACGACAACAACATTAATGTCATTGGAAACGGAGTTGTAATTGACCCCGTAGTTTTCAAAAGTGAGATAGATGGTTTAGCAAAATTTAATTTAGACATCAAATCCAAATTAATTATTTCAAGAAAAGCCCATTTAATTTTACCAACGCATCGTTTACTCGACGCAGCTTCGGAAGCATCAAAAGGAAAAGCCAAAATAGGTTCCACTCTCAAAGGAATTGGACCAACCTATATGGACAAAACCGGAAGAAATGGAATCCGTATAGGCGATATTGAATTAGAAGATTTCAAAGAACGCTACCGATCACTTGCCGACAAACACGAGGCAATGATTAAATTCTATGATGTAGACATTCAATATAATCTATCAGAATTAGAAAATGAATTCTTTGAAGCCGTTGAAGACTTAAAAAAACTATCCTTCATTGATAGCGAAGAATATTTGGCTCAAGCACAAAAAGCAGGAAAATCAATACTTTGCGAAGGTGCCCAAGGCTCATTACTCGATGTTGATTTTGGAACTTATCCATTTGTAACTTCATCTAACACAACTGCAGCGGGAGCTTGTACAGGTTTAGGGATTGCGCCTAACAAAATTAAAGAAGTTTTCGGAATATTTAAAGCCTACACCACTCGAGTGGGTTCAGGGCCATTTCCAACAGAAGATTTTAGTGAAGCTGGCGACATTATGGCAAGTGTTGGAAATGAATTTGGCTCGGTAACAGGAAGGAAACGCCGTTGTGGTTGGCTCGATTTAGTTGCTTTAAAATACGCCATTCAAGTAAATGGTGTAACGCAACTAATGATGATGAAAGGAGATGTGCTTTCGGGGTTTGAAACTTTGAAAATATGCACAGCATACAATTATAAAGGTGAAATTATTCAACATTTACCCTATAATATTGAAGAGAAAAACGTAACACCAATTTACACCGAATACATAGGTTGGAAAGCCGATTTAACTGGTTTAACTACTTATGATAGTTTGCCAAAAGAGCTAAAAAACTATATCGAATTTATCGAAAAAGAAGTGGAAGTTCCAATCAAAATTGTTTCAGTAGGACCAGATAGAAAACAAACCATATGGAGATAAAATAGTAAAAACAATACCTTTCTTGTCGGTAGACAGATTTTAATTAGTTGAAGTATTTTAAAATAGAAAATGATTTAATCATCGTTTTTGGAAATTAGAAGTTCTATTTTTACAAAAAATCAATTTCAAATGAAAATAATAATTATAAATGGACCAAATTTGAACTTATTAGGAAAGCGAGAACCCGAAGTTTATGGAACCCAAACTTTTGAAGAATATTTCAATCAATTAAAATCAAAATATACATCAATAGAATTAGAATATTTTCAAAGCAATATTGAAGGCGAAATTATTTCAAAAATTCAAGAAATTGGTTTTTTGTATGATGGTCTAATTTTAAACGCTGCTGCCTACACACATACGTCAATTGGAATTGGCGACGCCATAAAAGCTGTAAAAACACCAACTATTGAAGTTCATATATCAAACACCTTTTCTAGAGAAACATTCAGACATCAATCCTATATTTCACCAAATGCCAAAGGCATAATCATTGGTTTTGGATTAAAAAGTTATGAGTTGGCTTTAGATTTCTTTAATTCTATGGATTGACAAATTAAGTAAATCAATTTCATACATTCAATAAACTTTAGGATTTTATTTTAAATTGAAACTTCCTTTATATAATTACAACCTTCAATAAAAAAACCTATTAAAATGAAAAATTGTACTTCTTTAATATTTTTATTATTATCCGTTTTCAGTTTTTCTCAAATAAAAGGGATTGTTACAGATACAAATGGAAATGCCTTGCCTTTTGTAAATATTTATCTTCAGGACACCTACATCAGCACAACTTCAAACGAGCAAGGAGTTTATGAATTGAATATAAAAACTCCAGGAAAACACATTGTTTTGTTTCAATATCTTGGATATAAAACAGAAAAAAAAGTTATCGAAGCCGAAAAATATCCTCAAATTGTTGATGTGAAGTTGGTTGAAGAAAACATTCAAATAAATGAAGTTATTGTATCTAAAAAAATAAATCCTGCCAATGATATAATAAGAAATGCTATTGCAAATAGAAAATCAAATGCTGAGAAAACTGCAAGATATAAAGCCGATTTTTATTCTCGTGGAATATTTAGAGTGAAAAATCTTCCTAAAAAAATTATGGGACAAAAGTTAGATTTTTTTGATGAAGTCATAGATTCCTCCAGAAGTGGTATTTTATATTTATCGGAAACAGTTTCAAAAATTACTTTTCAAAAACCTGACAAACTAAAAGAAGTCATCAAAGCCTCAAAAGTGAGCGGAAACGACAATGGTTTTAGTTTTAATAATGCCTCACAAGCCAATTTTGATTTCTATGAAAACAATTTAGATTTTGATGTAAAAGTGATTTCGCCTATTGCTGACAATGCTTTTAATTATTACAAATACAAACTTGAAGGAACTTTTTCGGATGAAAACAATACAGTAATTAACAAAATTAAAGTAACACCAAAACGCGAATCGGAACCCGTGATGCAAGGATACATTTATATTGTGGAAGATGTATGGACAATATATGCCGTTGATTTAACTATCAAAGGAAGCCAAATGCAAAATCCAGCCTTGAACACTCTTACTTTAAAACAAAGTTATAGTTTCAATAATAAAAATAAAATTTGGTCAAAAAACACTCAAACCATCGATTTTACAGCAGGAATGTTTGGAATCAATATTTCTGGAAATTTTACTTATATCTATTCTAATTTTGAATATACTGATAAATTTGAAAAGAAAACTTTTTCAGCCGAAGTTTTAAAATTTGAAGAAAATGCCAATAAAAAAGAAGATACTTTTTGGGAAACCATACGTCCTGTGCCATTAACCAATGAAGAAGCAACAGATTATTTAAAAAAAGATGCGCTGCAAACCAAGAAAAAAGCACAAAAATATTTAGATTCTATAGATTCTAAACGAAATAAATTTGGTTTTTCATCAATAATATCTGGATATTCTTATAGAAATTCGTTCAAAAAATGGGTCATAAATTATGATGGACCATTAATGAAAACTACTTTCAACACCGTTCAAGGTTGGAAAACTCAAGCAGGATTATCTTACACAAAATATGACGATGATAAAAGAATTTACACTAGAATTGGATCAAATTTTGATTATGGCTTTTCTGAAAATAAACTACGCATTACAGGAAGTTTTGTAAAAAAATTCAATAACATCAATCAAAGCACTTTAGTTATAAATGGCGGAAGTAGTATCAATCAATTCAATGGAAACAACCCAATTTCGAATATCATAAATATGGTAAGTTCGTTGTTTTTCAAAAATAATTATATGAAATTGTATGAAAAGAATTTTGTTTCAGCCAACTTTAGTAGAGAAATTATAAATGGTTTAAACTTAAATTTCAATGCCGAATATTCTGAAAGAAAACCACTTTGGAATACCACCAATTATACAACAATACAAAATGACGATGTCTATACTTCAAACAATCCGTTGTTGCCTAGTGATGATGTTACTCCAGCTTTTAATAAACATAACTTAATAAAAACTACAATATTAGCAAAAATAAAATTTGGACAGCATTATTTATCTCGACCAGACGGAAAGTATCCTATTGGAAATGAAAAATTGCCAAATATCTATTTAGGATATGAAAAAACATTTGCTGCCACTGATAAAAAACAGGAATATAATTTTCTATCAGCAAGAGTAACACATAACTTATCTATAGGAAACAAGGGCAACTTACAAATGAATTTAAAAGCAGGTAAATTTTTTAATGCCGATAATATTTCATTTGTTGACTTCAAGCACTTCAATGGAAACCAAACGCATATTTCTGAAGGAAATGATTATACCAATAGGTTTAATAATTTGCCCTATTATTCTGCCAGTACAAATGATCGCTATTTTGAAGCTCATTTTGAACATAATGACAAAGGTTTTATCATGAATAAAATCCCATTGCTAAACAAATTAAAATCACAATTAGTCCTAGGATTTAACAATTTAGCGGTTCCAAACAGAATGCCCTATCAAGAAATATCTGTTGGTTTAGATAATTTAGGAATCGGAAAATTCAGAATGTTTCGCATAGATTATGTTCGATCTTATCAAAATGGTTATCAAGGAGATGCCATTATTTTTGGATTGAAGTTTTTAAATTTCGTAGAATAAAAATTACCTCGCATCTTTGGACTATTTTATATGCGTATTTGGTATTGTTTATATTTATATATTTTAAATATTTATTTCTTTTTGAACAAACCATTTAGTAAGTCGCCAGCTTTTTTGGTTATTTCTTTTTTTGTATCGTCTTTTGTAGCAGGCACTTTTGATTTTGTGGTATCACTCGATTTTTTATTTTTATTAATTAAATTATCAAGAGCCGAAACACCTTTTCCAATGAGTTGATCCTTTTGTTGTTTTACTAAATTAGTTACTAAAGTTGTGGTTGCCGCTTTCATATCGGTTGATATTTTTGGTGATGTAAATGAACCGCCTAGTAATGCAGTTACAGGTATATTTTCTACTTTTGCAGCATTTGCTGGAGTTAGTTTTGCAATTAAATTATTTACCTCTGTTCCAAGATATTTTGCTGGAACATCCATTTTTAAATTATAATTCATCAATTGGTCAAAACCATGTGTTCCTCCAACAGTTACTTTAATATCTTGATATTTTATATCAAAAGGTTTCACATTTACTTTTCCGTCTTTAAAGGTTAATGCTGCTTTTACATCATTCAGGTTTAGTTTATTGACATCAATAAATTTTATATTTGAACTCAAGGCGTTTAATAATGTAGAATTCTTTGCGTTGATTGTTGTTGAAAGCAATTGCCCCAACAAATCACCAGAAAGAGTTTTTAAATCGGGTGTCATTTCCATGGCATCTAAATTTCCAGATAATTTGATGGTTGAATTTAATTTTCCATTGATAATTCCTGCTATTGGTGCAATTTTTTTCAACATATCTAATTGTGTAAAACTTTCAGCAATATTGACTTGATTTAATCCAAGATTCATATTGAATTTTGGTGTTTTTTCTTTGGTTGAAACCATGCCATTTGCTGTAATTTGTCCACCAAAAATAGAGCTTTTTACATTTTCTATTGATACTGCTTGATCTTTTACATTCAGTTTTCCAGATACGTCTTTCAAAGTCAAATTATCATATAAAACCGTATTGGCATTTGCGGTTAGCGAACAATCTAAAAAAGCTGGAATTTTCATTGCTTCGGTGGTAGCTTTAGTTTCAGTTTTTGTAGTTGGTTCAGAAGTAGTCATAAAATCGGAAACCGCAAGTTGGTTAGAACTCAAGTTGAAATTTCCTTGCAAATTTTGATTTCTGAAAAGAAAGCCATAGAAATTTTCTAAAACTCCAGTCACATTCATGTCGCTTTTTCCTGTGGTTGCTTTAAATTCTTGCAGATTTACTCTACTTGGATTGAATTGAACAATAGCACTATTAATATTCATTGCTTTGCCATTTTCATCTACATATTTAAAACCAGACAGATTAAGGTTTCCAGCATTATTAATGTTTTGATATTGACTTTTTTCAACCGATGCCATGTCAAATTTTGTGGTTACATCGGCTTTTAAAATTCCGGAAAGGGGTTTATCTAATTTAACAGGATAGGCTTTTGATAAATTTCCTAAATTGATAGTTCCTTTTAATGCTGCGTCAACTATGGCATTTGTTGCCACATTTTTTATAGTAGCTTTTGCATTAAAAACGTCCTGATCGATTGAAAATGATAATTTGTCTAAGTTTACATAGGTATCATTCATTAGACCAGTTTCATTGATAATTTTAGTATCGATGATGATGTTTTTAACAGCTTTTGGCAAGTCAGGATATTGAAACGAACCGTTGTTGGAGGCAATTGCAATTTTAAATTTTGGAACTGTTGTATCTGTCAACATCCCTTTTGCAAAACCTGTAACTGTAAAATCGCCAGTTGTTTTTACGTTTTCGATACTACTTGCATAAGCAGATGGAATCAATCCTAAGAAATTTTTGAATGATGAAGTTGGCGTTTTAAATGTCAAATCATAAACTTGACCAGCTTCAACCATTTGAATAAATCCGTTGAATTCTAAAGGCAACTCATTGATTTTTGCTTTGTTTTCTTTGAAAGTATATTTGCTATTTTTTAAATCAATTCCAAGAATTGCATCTAATGAAATCGACACATTGTTCATGTAGTTTACTTTGTCCATTTTCATCGAAACTTTTGCAGTTGTTTTGGTGTCTAAATCTAAAACATCATTAGTAAAATCGCCTGTTCCAGTATGATAAATGCTATCAAGAACCATGGATATTTTAGAAGCTTGGTCTGTAAATTTGAATTTTAAATTTTCAACATCATATTCTTTTATTTTTAAAGAAAGAGGTTTGCTGTTGCTATCATCTTCTTTTTTGTCCTGATTTTTTAATGCAATATCAAAATTTCCAATTCCATCTTTATTGAAAATGATGTTGATTAAAGCATCTTTGGTTGAAATAGCATCAATTGATAATGGTTCGTTGTCTCCATTGAAAAGTTCCATTATCGACATTTTAAGATTTAATTCTTTAAATGAAACAAGTGTATCTCCTTCAAACGGTGCTTTGTTTACAATAGATAAATTTTCAAGAGAAACATTGGCTTTCGGAAAACTTTTGAATAAACTCAAATCAGCATCGGAGAAAGCAACTTTAGCTTCGACACTTTCGTTGATGGATTTTAATATTTTAGCTTTTATTTGATCTTCAAATAGATAGGGAATTGTAACTGCCGCAATAATTAGGAATACTAAAACAACTCCAACGATTTTTAAAATTTTCTTTACCATGATAATTATATTTTCTAAGATATTTAACGCAATAATCTTGCCTCAATTAGGCAAATGCAAAGTTAAGTTTTATAATCAACTTTTATTGTAATGATATCATAAAATAATTAGAGTAGAAAAAATTTTACAAAATTATATTTATTTGATTTAAAATAAAACAAGTGTTTAATCTTCAAATACATCACTGATTGCAAAATTCATTTCAGGAAACAAAGGACTTTTTATTGTGTCTAAATGAGTTTGTGGTTTTAGGCCAATATATTTTCCATTTTGTAATGTATAGATGAATATTGTTTTGTCAAAAGGTTCCACAATCCAATATTCTTTCACTTGATTTTCTTCATATAAATCAAATTTGATTCCCATTTCTTTTTCGGTATTTCCAGGTGAAAGAATTTCAACAATTAAATCAGGTGCTCCAATACAACCTCTATCGTCTAATTTTTCTTTATCGCAAATAATACAAATATCGGGTTGAACCACTGTAGTAACTTGATGGTCTTGTGTGCTTTTTTT
>Ga0316611_1000732_pt1 | contig 10768 bp, 15 predicted proteins | sample MIS2016202_MG_FD_207675 | JGI IMG/M metagenome (GOLD analysis project Ga0316611, IMG submission 207675) | Microbial mat bacterial communities from Middle Island sinkhole, Lake Huron, Michigan, United States - MIS.2016.202 | ecosystem: Environmental > Aquatic > Freshwater > Lake > Sediment... | reverse complement strand
ATATTATATAGCATCAATGTCTGATAATCTTGGAATTCCATTGGAAGACATTGCAACAATGAGTGTTGAAAAAATACATGACAGATACTTAAGAGGTGTTCTACATGGAAGTGGAGATAATAGATAACTAAAAATAAGTAAATTAAAAATTATGAACAATTATTTTATTTTTACAAAATTCGAAAATGATATTCACATGAATCATATTTCTGAAGAAATTTTGAATAAGCGTCTTGAAGAGGGTTATTATTCAAATTATAATATTTTAAAAGAGATTCCAAAAAATACCACCAAATATTGGAACGTAAATGACGTTTTAATTATTAAAGGTGAAATGGCTGCGTTTAAGGTCACACAGAAATATGAAAAAATCGAAAATGAGTAATATATGGAAATCAGATTTAAAAAATTAGTGCCAGAGGCAAAAACCCCATTTAGAACACATGATGTCGATGCTGGGTTTGATTTGTTTGCGGTTTCAATAAATGAAACCCCAGATTTTATCGAATATAATACAGGAATTGCTGTTGAAATTCCTGAAGGATATGTAGGACTTATATTTCCAAGAAGTTCAGTAACTAAAATGGATTTAATGCTTAAAAATAGTGTTGGTGTTATCGATGCATCGTACAGAGGTTCTCTCATGTGCAGATTTCAAAAATTTAATGAACAGAATGTTTGGGGCGACCCTAATAATATAAAAAAATTTGATGTCGGTGACCGAGTGGCACAAATAGTATTCATGGAAATTCCAAAAATAACATTAGTTGAAGCACAAGAACTATCAGATACTGAACGTGGTGATGGTGGCTTTGGCTCGACTGGTAGTAAATAAATAATAATTATATTAATAAATCTTGATTATGAAGGGTACAACTGGAATCAGAATTAGAAGAGACGGTGCAAGAAAAGCACTTGAAGCACAATTGGTGCGTGGCACAAAGCCAGAAAAAATTAACGGTAAGACTACCAGCAAAATGGTTGCATTGACTGATGGAGATAAGACTCGCATCAAACGTGAAATTGAGGTGCTCACTAATCCGAAGAAATAATGAAACAATATTTGGATTTATTACAAAACATCATTGATAACGGTGTTGAAAAAGAAAGTGGACGTGCAAATATGCCGAACACTATTGGCATTTCACATGCCGTAATTAAAATGGACTTGCAAGAAGGTTTTCCATTACTAACTACAAAGAAAATGTACTGGAAAGGCATTGTGCATGAACTCCTATGGTTTCTCAATGGAAATACAAATATTAAATATCTCGTTGATAACAACGTAAACATCTGGAACGGTGATGCTTATAGATGGTATTTAACATACCATAAAAAAAGTAGGTGTATAACACCACCGTTAACAATGGAGCAATTCATTAATGAAATAAAAACTAATGAATGTGTTAATCCTCATTGGGATAATATTGGTGATTATTCTAATTATGAATGGACATACTATAGACTTGGTGACCTCGGCAAAGTTTATGGTTATCAATGGCGTAATCAGAATGGTGTTGACCAAATAAAAGAGGTTATCGAAGGTTTGAAGTCGAATCCTTATAGCAGGTATCACATTATCGATGGTTGGAACAAAGCGGATTTCAGAGAAATGGCGTTACCACCTTGTCACCTACTGTATCAGTTCATTGTGAGACCATTATCTCATAGTCAGAGATGTGATTTATATTATGTGCAGGGTCAACCCTCACATGTGTATGCAAACACAACTGAAGATGATTTAGATAATGATAATATCCCTAAATTCTATCTCGACCTGAACATGTATCAGAGAAGTTGTGATACATTCTTAGGTGTTCCTTTCAATGTTGCAAGTATGTCAATACTTTTGATGTTATTTGCAAAGGCAAGTAACATGGTTGCTGGTGTTAGTACTTGGATTGGTGGTGATACGCATTTATATGTTAATCACATGGATGCAGTTAATGAGCAGTTGAGTAGAGAACCATTGGCATTACCGACAATGAAAATTAATAAAGAACTCAATAGTCTTGATGATATATTGGCACTAACCATTGAAGACTTTGAATTGGTTGGTTATGATAACCCACATCCAGCAATCAAAGCCGAATTATTCACTGGATTGAAAAAATCTTAGTTATGGAAAATGTTACTGAGTTAAATGATATGGGTGTTTCTGTGAGTATTGCATATATTGTTGAAAAACGTAACGATGCTTTGGAACACCTTAATGAACTGATTAAAACTAATCGAAGTGCTGAGGTTATTAAACACACATTAGATATTGTTTTAAGACATAATGAACAAATAAAAAAACTGGAGGATGCACTTGTTGTATTTAATACTCTTCTGGAACAAGAGAAATATAAATAATCATGGACGAAAGATTAAAAAATGTCAACTTAATTGACGAATTGGATTTCACATTTAGTGATGTGGAACAGCAACTTATTAATGACGAAATACGTTATGGCAATACTTGGAAAGAACGTGGACTTGTATTCAAAGGTCAAAGCCAAGAAACTCGTTGGTTTTATAAGATGCAGGAATATTTCGAAGCCTATATGAACGATGGTCAGCCAATTCCTTGGACAAAGGTTATTGGTGAAGCACATATTGCATTGGTAAGAGAAAAACTTTTGTCAAAAGAAGTTGAATGACAATTTTTTACATATTGATAGGATTATTGGTAACGATAGTTCTTTTACTTTCATTGGCATTATACTGGTTTTCAAAAAAAAGTATATATCTTTCCAATAAAGAAAAAGAATTTATTACATTTGTTATAGATATATTTAATCAATATGGTGATGATTTAGGCATTCAGTCCAAAGAACAACATAAAAAATTGGTTGAAGAACTTGAGAAGATTAAAAAACAATTTAATGTGGAAAAAAATGACAAAATTTGAAATTATTAATGAAGAGTATTACGATGAAGAATTACTATTTGCAGATGGATTCAATGACGCAGTAATTGGTGTTGCTTACGATAAAGCAACAAGTACCAACAGGGTCATATATTCAAGAACTAAATGTATTGATGTCCTTATGGAAAGGGATGGTATGGAGTATGAGGTTGCAGTAGAATTCTTTGATTTTAACGTCACTGATGCATATGTCGGCAATAAGACTCCGATATTCATGGATGACGAAATGTTTGAAGAATAAAAAAGGGGCAATCGCCCCTTTTTTTGTTATTGTTTCCAAAATTTAATGTCAAAAGGATTAACACCACTTCGTTTTAAATAGTTTGTAGTTACAACGTGAACACCATGTGGGTCGATTCCCATATCAGAAAGGTCTTTGAAAAAATAATCGTTTTTAAATTTACGCAATTCTGCTGGTTCGATTTCACTATAATCCCAACCATTTACAATATCATCAGTATCATTAGTTACGGCAAAATGTGTGTATTTAGGGTTAATAGATTGTGCCGAATTCCCCTCTTTAATTTTTAATTGTTCAGGATTTGTTTTTCTAACCGACTTAGCATATTCATCATCTTGTTTTTTTGTGTTTGGGTTATATCCTGCAGTTCCCTTAGAGTTTAATACACCACCCATTTGAGCAGTATTGTGTATATTTTCACCCAAGCCACCAGTAAATGCTCTTTCCTGACTTGCGTAACGAGAATCTGCAGCATTTTGTTTATAAATATAATTCATTCTATTTTCAGCTTCTTGCCCAGCTAAAATATATTGACGATATGGTTCAAAAAATTGAATTAAATCATCTATTGCGAGTTCTTCAATATTAATTGCTGGGAATTCTTTATTTGTACCTTCAGAATTTGCAAATGTTACGTACCCACTAATCATATTGTTTTCAATATAAATCATAATATCAGCATTAATACCTTTAGTTAGAAAACTATATTCTCTATTATTATACGTTTCCAATAATGTGTTGAAATGTTTTTCAATTTCTTTTACAATAGAATTAGGAGTAAATTCTTCAAAATCATCTTCATAATCATTTCTATCGTCATATTCTGGTTCAGATGGCTCAGTATAGTCATTATGTTGATTATGAGTCATTAGTGGTTCGCCTGCATCATTAAATGCATCACCTTCGTTTAATCTAGGTTTAAATGTCTTGTCAACTCTTCCCATTATTTCGAAGAGTCTTTGTTTACTATTGCTTGTTGCCATGCTATTAAATTTTATTATAAATACTAATTAATTTCCCTTTGTTTACTATTGCTTGTTGCCATGCTATTAAATTTTATTATAAATACTAATTAATTTCCCTTTGTTTCGTTTAGAAATGGAACAACATCTTCTTTTACTGGGACTCCAACAATTTTTTTCCAATACGTTTTAAAACCACCGATGGACTTTTTGGTTTCATCTGTGACATTATTCGCACTTTCAACTTCATAATATCGACTTTTTTCACCACTCATGTTATATTCGATAATATCACCCCTATCGATTTCCAGATGTTTTTCTTCAAGCTCTTTAAGATATACCCCAAAACTAATATTACCAGTATCATCTCTGGTAATACCACCAGCATTGCTACCATAGTATTGTTGTTTACCTTCTTCAATATTTACCATTACTGAAATACGAACAGGTGTCATGAATTTTTTGTCCTTAGTTTTTGCTTGACCATATAAATTATGCGACTTGGTTTCAATTATGTTGATTTTGTGTATAATTACGGATTGAGCATTATCTGTTAGTAAATAATTTCTACCATACATAACATCTAAATCAAAAGAATTATCTGTCATGAATAGTCCCATTCTCTGACTCTGAAGGTCAATTATTTGTTTTTTCTTTTTCATATTTAATTACGTCAACATATCACCAAAATTTAATCCAGTTGTATTAAATTGCAATTATTGGGAACATTGGTGGTTGATACCCACGTTCTTTATTAACATATTCAGCTATTTCGGCACGTTCTTTAACCATATTAGCCTGACTTAATTTAGTTAATTGGTCAATTATTAATTTTTCTGTTTCTTCTTTTAATTTAGTACCTTCATCAAGTAAATGACGATAATCCATAGTCAATTGTTTTTCTGCAACACCAAGTTCGCCAGTATAAAACCCCCTGATTCCACCAATTACCATTTTTACTTTAGCAATCAACAGATTTCTTATTTGTTGATGTGCGACATCATTCAATTTACTCCACTCTAATATCGATGTTGGTGGGTCTGATGGTAATTTAATAATGTCACTATTTTCTTCTAAACATTTTTCTCTATTAGTTCCAAGGATATCATAATACCAATACCAAACTTTTCTTCCTTCATAATGTTTTCCCCATGCATTGGCGATTTCATGACGGTCACCCGGGATTGGATACAAATGTAACATTTTTTCTCCAGTTGCCAAACCAGTTATTCTATAAGTTAATGTTGATTGTAAAACTCTTTGTTTCATTCTTCGGTCTTGTGCTGCCAAAAGTGTTGAGAATGTTGGTTGCACATACATAGCTGGACGACCGAGATATGACCATCCGACCATACCGGGAGACCATGCATTCAATGCAAACGGGTCAACAATACCACCGTCAATAGATGGTGGAGTTTCCCATAATACTTCATTCACTTCTCTTCCTGCAGGTATTATATAATGCTGAGTATGTCCTGATGTTATAATAAAATCACGTTTTAATTCCCAACCTGTTGCCGCTGGGGCATTTGTTCCTAAACCCACTTGTCTTGAATATGCATACGTGAAAGTTTCCATGTAATGATTTGATTTATTTGTAAATGCTGCAAGAAAATCACCAGTTTCTTTACTCATGCCTTCCAATGAAATCCATTGTTGTTGTATCAACCACTGATTAATCAATGATGAATAATCTTCAACAACCATTTCTAAATAAGAATCCATCATTTCGTCTATTAATTCGAATGGTCTTAATGGGTATCCTAATTCATGTTTGATGTGAAGATATAATTTATTTTTCTCAACTGTTGTTATTAATGCCATAATTATATTATATTTGTGGTTGTTTATTATAAATACTTTAATCGAACATATTATGCTTAAAATCGAATACGAAATCGAATTAAATGAGAGTGGAAGACCGTATATTAAATTATCTGATGATTATGTAGATAAACCCGAAGATAAATTCTTCACAATTGAGCTTGCACGATATTTTCTACAAAGTACGCATAGTCGCATGACACCTGAAAAATATGACCAACACACCATCGACACAATGGATATTGGAATTCGTTTACTTGGACAAATTGGTGATGAAATGGCTGAAATTCAATATAATGGAATGAAGACACAAGGCGAATTAGCAATGATGCTTAACACTAATTACAATATAAGAGTAAATAGTATCGAAGAACGTGATGCATTGCCTGAGAAGGATATTGTTTTTAATGATAAAATATTTGATAGAGTGGTAGGATTGAAAGTATATTGTCGAACTTTCAATAATGAAACTCTACTATATGAAAACGAAACTTATGAATTACAGGGTGGAATTACTAACGATAATTGGGTAAAGTTATGATAAATAAACCAACCCCCGAACAAGAGAAAATATTCTTATTCATAAAGAAAAGACCCGAAAATATCTTAATTAAAGCGTTTGCTGGTACTGGAAAGACAACAACTGTTGTTGAAGCAGTTAAGCTATTGCCGAAAGATAAGAATATTATGTTTTTGGCATTTAATAAACATATTCAAGAAGAACTTAAAACAAAACTTCCAGAATATGTGAGGTGTTATACTACATATGGTCTTGGAATGTCAGCAATTAAACGAAAATATGGTGACAGTATCCAATTTGATGAGTTCAAGGTGGATAAAATTATTCAGAAAAAAATGAAATCTTGGGATTTAGATGAAGAACTTGATGAGGAAGAAATTGGATTGTATCTAAATAATGTAAAAAAACTTGTTAATCTTTGTAGATTAACATTAACAGTAAAACCTGAATACGTACCATATGTTGCAGATAGATATGACATTAATTTGAATAAGCCAAAAGATATTAAAAGGGTTTTGAAAGTTTTGGATGAATGTACTACTGATAGAAAAACATTTGATTATACTGATATGATTTATTTACCTGCTGTTGATAACAGCATTTGGTTTTTTCCACAGGATTATGTTTTTGTTGATGAAGTTCAAGATTTAAATCGTTGTCAGATTAAAATCATTGAGAAGGTTCTTAAACGTAATCGTACAACAAAAAAACTTGAAGGTAGATTGATTAGTGTTGGTGATTTTTTTCAAGGAATCTATGGGTTTAATGCTGCTGATGAAAAAAGTTTTCAGTGGTTTGAAAATTTTCCCAATACAAAAGTTTTACCACTTTCTGTATCATTTAGATGTTCACAAAATGTGATTAAAAAAGCACAGGAAATCGTTCCAGACATCAAAGCACTCCCCAGTGCACCCGAAGGTCTGGTTAGAGATGGAAACGTGCTTAATGAGGCTGAAAGTGGCGATTTTGTGCTCTGTAGAACAACTATGCCACTGGTGAAACTTTTTTTCGAATTTTTAACTCAAAATAAAAAGGCAATTATTAAGGGTTCTGATATTGGTATTCACCTCATTGAATTAATTGGTAAAATTAATAGTATTGAAAAACTCAAGTCTTTTTGGGAAGAAGAATTAAGTAAATTCAGAAAAGATTTAAAATCTGATGGTATATTGAATCCCAGTGAACACAGTGGATACTCGGTTCTTGAAGATAAAGTAATGACATTATTGTTTTTAGCACGATTAGCTGATAGTATTCCAGATTTGAAATTGAAAATTAAAACAATATTTACTGATGAAATTCAGGGTATTTGTTTAAGTACTGTACATAAAATCAAAGGATTGGAAGCAAATCGAGTATTTATAATTAGACCTGACTTATTACCATTACCAAATGTAAGAAGTTGGCAAGCTATACAAGAAAAAAACTTGGAATATGTTGCTATCACAAGAAGTCGTTTGGAACTAATTTATGACCGTAATTGGTCTGATGAGAAATAAATTTTATTTTGTATTTACATGTGCAAAAAATTAAATTTTTCAGTATATATATTAAAAATATAATATGAATGGAATGGATAGTTAGAATAGAAAAGACACCTGATGTTGAAAGTGAAATAGAACAGAGAATAAGAATTGTTTTTAATCCAATGTCAGAAAATATTAGTTTATTTGGTGAAGCTAAATTAAAAAACAGATTGAAAAATACTGAGTGGTTTGTTTTTAGTGAAGATAGTCATGAAATGGTTATTACATTAGAACAACTTCAAGAAAAAATGGCGACAGTTGTTCTTGAAATGAGAAAACGACTTATAGAGTATGAAAATCTTGATAAAGGATTTAGTGTTCTTAAATGGATTGGTATCGAAGAACAAAAATAAAAAAAGTGGTCAAATTTAATATTTCCATAAAAAACCATTAACAGTTCTTTTCAATAAAATCAAAATAATCGTAATACCAAGGTTTTCCTGTTTTAATTTCGATTTGTTTTCTTTTGAATTTAGATTCAATTATTAAGTTCGGATATGTTTCAGATAAATGTGTTGTTAAAACACCCGATTTATTTAAATAATCAATAAATTGTTTGTTTGTTTTTTTACAAATCAATAAATAATTTATTGATTTATTAAATTCTGTTGTTATTGGTGTCTCATATTTTTTTATGTATTGATTAAGCGTTGAAAAATGAATCAAATATTTTTTGGATAGTTCTCGTATTGATAACTGATTTTCTAAATATTCTATATATATTTTATTTAATTCATTATCGCTAAATTCTGTAAGTGGTTTTCTTTTTGTTGAATTAAACTCATTTAAATCATTATTTAAATAATCTTCTTCATAACACCAACAATAATTTTTGTTTTTTGAATATCCTAAACATTTTCTTAAAATTTGTTGATGTGATAAGTGGTCATTATTTTCATTACCAGCAGTTGCTAATGAATCATATCTTTCTAAAATAGATTTTTTTTCTAAGTCAATTTTTATGACAGGCTTTTTTAATTTAATAATTCTTTTATCAACCCATTCTTTAGTTTGTTTGACATCTTTTCTTAATTTTGATAGTTTTTGTGTTGTTTCTTCATTAGCAATTGAATTTTTTCCACCAAATTCGATATTATAACCTAAATTTCTATTTGTGGTATTATATTCAAAAATATATCTAATTTCTTTATAATTTAATTCATCAATGTTTTGTGCTGTATCAAGAACCGAAAACTCAAAATTATTAAACCCATACTTATTGAATGCTTTTAATAAGTATGGGTTGCAACTATTCGCATTTGTTTTATATTCATAATATCTGTTATTTAGTCCTCTTGTTGTTTGCCCGATATATTTTTTATTGTTTATTTTATTGTGAATCAAATAAATAATCCCAGCAATCTCATGATTTTTTTTTGGATATGGAAGTATTAAATGACTAATGTTTTTCAAATATTGTTTATTTTCAATTTTATTACCAATAAAATGAAAATATCTTCTTTTTCGATATTGTGGTAAAAATATCGCATTGGGATATTTTTTTAATATTATGTCTTTTTTAATAGTACCAAATTCTTTTCTAACTGTACGTGAATGTTTTAATTTACCATCAATAAAAACTGAAAATCTTTTAGTTTCTTTACCGTTTTTTCCATAATTACCTGCCATTAAACCAATATATTTCCAATTTAATGCTTGATATATTGTTCCGATTTCACCAGCAGCAGGGTCTACAGTTGCTGTAACTATTTTATATTCAGTATTTTTTTTTAACCATTCAGTTGTTTTTGATATGAAATATGATGCAGTATTTTTTGGTGTCCACCATAAACAAACACCACGACTTAATAAAATAATTTTATTCGTAAATCCATATTTATCCCATGTGGTTGATTTATTTGCAGAGTATTCTTCAGAATAAATAACAACACCACCTAAATGATATTCATTATTTATTTGAAAATATATTCCAAAATAAAATTTATTGAATAATGGCATTGTTTTTAACCATTCATATTTTAATATTACTTGTTTTGCAGTATATACATCAATTAATTCGATTTTTGTATTAGTTAGTGAAACATCATCTCTATTAAATGTGATATTATTTAATTCAAGTTTTTCTTGTTCCTTCCTAATTTTATATTGATATGCTTCCATTTTTATAGTTTATTTGATTTTACTCCGAAAATGTAAAGATAAAAAAAGAGTTGGAATGTTCCAACTCTTTTTAAAAATATTTCAGTTTATTGATTACTGTAAGTCACCAATTCCAAAAGTCTGAAGACCATCACAATAGATTCTACCATAGTAACGATTCAATACCATTTTCTTTGCATAACGTGTCATGATACCACGAATCGGTGTGAAGTCAAATGGGTTGTACATTACCGGCGTTAATTGCATAGGTACGTAAGGAGCGTAAATGTAGCCGGTCTCAAGGATACTTGTACCTTTATGTCCAATTAACACTGTGTTAGCTGGTGAATAAGGGTCACGATATACTTGATAACGTCCACTAAGAGTACCGATTTTTTCAATACCCATGTTATACTTATCCTGTTCAGGACTTGCATTACTTACGTGGAAATATTCAAGGTCATCAAATACTGCAGATACTTCAGGAGATACAACTACCCATGATGCACCACCACGAAGAGTTGCTTTGTGAATCTGTGCTGAAATCTGGTTGATTTTTGTAATCAAAGTCTGATTCCAGTCTTTCTGTGTACCGTAGTATGTGTTAGATTGTCTACGAAGACCATTATAGTCCCAACGAGCAGTCCAAGCAGCACCTCTACGTAAGTCACGAAGAATTTCACG
>Ga0316611_1000731_pt1 | contig 10778 bp, 9 predicted proteins | sample MIS2016202_MG_FD_207675 | JGI IMG/M metagenome (GOLD analysis project Ga0316611, IMG submission 207675) | Microbial mat bacterial communities from Middle Island sinkhole, Lake Huron, Michigan, United States - MIS.2016.202 | ecosystem: Environmental > Aquatic > Freshwater > Lake > Sediment... | reverse complement strand
TTTTAAACTTTTTTATCAATTTTTCAATTGAGGGATCATATATCCCCCTATATTATATGCAATTTTCCTTTCTCATTATAGCTTCATAATGAATACTTTAATACCTCTTAGATTGAGGGCTATGGCCTTAAGGGGGGGCAGGGGGTTTCGTTTTTAAGTACCGGAAAAGTGTTGGAACAGGAAGAATAAGTTGGGTCTATGTGAAGAAAGTGTACTCAATTTTTCCGCTTTTATTATTTGGTTTTTAATTATTTACCGGTTAGTAATGGTAGTTATCCGGTATCAGGAATTCATCCTTACGGAATGCATTTTGGTTTAAGTGCAACCCAGTTTCATCAAAAAATCACCCGAATGAAAATCACCCATTGAGTTTTTAGATATTTTTACCACATAAAATTATCAGAAGACCGGGAAAATCAACTATTATTTTAATATATCTAAAAGCTAAAATTATGATGAAAAATTTTACTCTTTTTATCAGTAAAAACCAACTAATCATTGGACTAACTTTGCTCCTCGGGTTGTTCAGGATGGAGTATGCAAAATCGCAGGAATTTCTAATCCGCGAAGAGACATTTACCATAACTAAAGAAGATTCTGAACCTTATTTTAATAACAGCTTTCACTGGTGGAGTGATATGAGCGAATACCCTGCCGATTGGACTACTCCTTATAATTATGAATATGGGAAGGTATATATCCGATACGAAATATTGGAGCAACCCCAACTAAACGGCAAATACAGAAAAACAGCGATGCAGTTTAACATGTGGGCTAAGCCTTTGCATAGCGGACCTGAAAAGGGAAGCAATCATATTCAATTAAATGGGCCGGGATCTGTTGCCATTGATTCCTCGCAATTACACCCCTGGTGGGAAAAAAATGGGCCATTTTTATTCGACAATGTGAATAATATTGATAGAATGGGAATAGTGGTTTGGGACGGTGTATCAAACTGCTTGCCATCCACCTGGGAAGAATTGTTGCCCCTAGATAACGCTAATAATTGTTTAAATCCTGCTTTAGCAGCTACATTTACAGAATTGAATGGTGAATGGAATCCGTATCATTATCAGGATTATTTTTTCCCCATGAAGGTTCGTGTTACTGTTGTTGCAGTTGCATTGGGGCATAAGTTTTCGGGTTTTGAGAAATATAATGCCGGCAGTCCGGCCCCTTTTACTATCGATTACGCTGCTGAAAAAACCAATGAAATAGTATCCTCATCGTGGGAAACTGCCACTAACAAATCCGGTCCATGGGTATTAGCAACCAATTCGAAGTCTACGCTTACTCCCAATGCCAATAACTATTTCCGTAAAACTGCCGATCCTAGTAATGTACGCACATTGGTAGTTCCTGCACGTCCAGCTGCACCGGCTGTTGGGATTAATTATACCAACGAAACTACCAATATAAGCATTCCTGCTACTATGGAGTTTTCAAATGCACTTAATATGACACCTGCCATTACTGGCACAGGTGTAGCGCTGAACCTCATTCCCGGCAATAATTTTTATTTCAGGGATAAAGCCAAGGCACAAGCATTTGCCTCTTCGGTTCAAACATTGGTTGTTCCTGCCCGTCCGGTAGCTCCGGCTGTTGGAATAGATTATACCAACGAAAATACCGATGCGGTTATTCCTGCCACCATGGAGTATGCCAATAATATTGACTTTACAAGCGCTACACCAGGTACTGGGTCTAAATTGGATTTACTTCCCGGCGAAATCAAATATTTCAGAAATCTTGCAACTGCCAGTGCTTTTAAATCGGAAAAGCAGACATTAACTGTTGGCCCCCGTCCGGCGGCTCCTACTTTTGCGATCGACTTTATCAACGAACAAACTGATAAAGTTGTGTCGGCAAACGACGAATACTCGTCGGCGGCTAATATGGCTGGTGCATCGGCAGGTATAGGTACCAAACTTGCGTTAACACCTAATTCTGTTATTTACTTCAGAGCAAAAGCTACTGCTTCATTATTTAAATCGAATGTTCAGCAGCTTTCTGTCCCTGTGCGTCCGACAGCGCCAGTTTATGCCATAGATTATGTTGCCGAAACCACTCTTACCAATGTTTCTGCAGACGATGAGTACGACACGAATTCAAATATGGTAGCTGCAATACAAGGTGGAAATAGTAAGATTCCGGTATTACCCGGGAATACATTCTATTTCCGTAAGAAGGCTACCCCTGCCAGTTTTCGTTCGGACAACAGCCTGCTTACTGCTGCCTCCAGGCCTGCTGCACCTGTATTTACAATAGATTATTCGAATGTTTCCACCATTGAGAATATTCCGGTAACCGTTACGTATGCCGATAATTCAAACTTTACTTCGGCAATGGAAGGTTCTGGTTCCAAATTAACGCTAAATCCTTCTTCTAGCCTTTATTTTAAATATAAAGCTACCAATGCTGCATTTAGCTCTGAAGCATCTGTGCTTACTATTCCTGCCCGTCCGGTTACGCCAAGCTATGGAATTGACTATATAATCGAAAAAACCAATGCCGTTGTACCTGCAACAGTCGAATTTTCGGAAAGCAGCAATTTCTCGGGTGCAGCAATAGGAACTGGAAGTCAGCTTGCCCTTACTCCTGGTAAAACATTGTATTTCCGTGTTAAAGCTACCGCGAATAAATTTGCTTCCCTGCCTTATACACTTGCTATCCCTGCTCGTGCTGCTGCTCCTTCTTTTGGCATTAATTACGCGAACGAGACTACCAATGCTGTAGTAGACAATACACACGAATATTCTTCGTCGGAAGCTTTTGTAGGATCGCAAGTGGGAGTTGGAGGGCCGGTTGCCGTTGTCCCTACTGTCCCAATGTATTTTAGAAAGAAATCTACCAATACCTCCTTTTATGGTTCCACTCAAACCCTTATGGTACCGGCCCGGCCATCAATAACCGCTGCTATTACCGATACCACGTATGAAAAGCTGGTGAATCTGAATATTACGTTCCCGGCTGCCGTTACCGGTTTTGAAGCATCAGATATTACCCTTACCAATGCAGCATTAAAGTCGTTAATTGGAAATTATACCATACAGATCGCCCCGGGTAACGAAGGCAATGTTTTGGTTAATATTGGTGCAAATGTTGTTTCGGGTGGGAATTTTAAAGCCAATCAGTTTAAATTTTACTTTAAGAAAAGTACAGGTATTCGCGATGCGATGAAACTTAAAGGAGTTACTATGTTCCCTAATCCAAGCAATGGATCGCTGAACATCAGTACCAACGACCTCTCCGGTGATGTTACACTAGAAATTTCTTCATTACAGGGAAAATCGCTGCTGGTGCAAACGCTAAGCTCCAATTTTGAATCAGTCGATCTGACCTCTTTGCCAAAAGGAATATACTTGGTAAGGATTTCCAATAACGGGTTAAGTACTGTTGAAAAGATAATTTTGCAATAGGATAATATTCCAATTATAACTGGAGGCTGTGTAAAAAGACTTTTAGGTCTTAAATACACAGCCTCTTTTATTTTTTAAGATGTTAATTACCAGAGAAAAAAGTTGATAAAAAATGTTCCATGTGGAACATATATATTTGTATATCAGACATGTAAGTGCTATATTTGGATCATAAAACTGGTTCAAATGAAAAAAATAGTTTTTAAACAAGACAACCAAAGCCAAACCACTCTTTTCCCCATATCGTTTGAAGCGTTAATTCCTGCTGACCATCCTGTAAGGGTCTTAAACCGGGTTATTGATAAACTGGACATAAACGATATTGTATCCACTTATAAAGGAGGAGGGGCAAGTAGTTACCATCCAAGAATTTTATTGAAAATACTTGTCTATTCATATCTAAATAACACATATTCAAGTCGCAAGATAGAAAAGGCCAATACCGAAAGTATCTATTATCATTGGCTAAGCGGCGCGAATTTTCCAGACCACCACACGATTAACAACTTTCGTGGAGCCCGGTTAAAAGGCAAGATCGATAATATTTTCACCCAGGTTGTCATCCTACTCAATCAAAGCAATGTTGTAGCCTTAGAAGAAGTTTTTACCGATGGTACCAAACTGGAATCGTTTGCCAACCGCTATACCTTTGTTTGGAAAGGCAGCATTGAAAAGAACAAGGAAAAACTCGAAAAGAAAATAAAACTGGTACTAAAAGATATTGAAGAAGAAATAGCCCAGGAAGAACAAAGTGAGGATACAAACGAATTATCCACCCCAATAAATAGTCAGGAACTGGACCAAAAAATAGCTCAGCTCAACCAAACCCTCAAGCAAAAGGGAGTAAGCAAAAAAACTATCAGTCAGGTAAATAAGCTCACCAAGGAAGCTCTTCCTAAATTGAAGGAATATGAAAAACACATGAAAGAACTGGGCGAACGCAACAGTTATTCCAAAACCGACCATGATGCCACCTTCATGCGCATGAAAGAAGACCACATGAAGAACGGACAGTTAAAACCAGCTTATAACGTACAACTGAGCACCGAGAACAATTTTATTACCAACTACAGTATCCACCAAAGACCGGGCGACACAGCCACCTATAAGGAACACATGGAGTCTTATGAGAAGAAATATGGCCATTATCCTAATCGGGCCATTGCCGATGCCGGTTATGGGAGTTTAGAAAACTACGAATTTTTAGATCAAAACCAGATTGAAAGTTATGTGAAGTACAACTACTTCCATAAAGAACAGAGTAAGAAGTTTAAAAGCGACATCAGCCGTATCGAAAACCTTTACTACAACGCTGAACAAGACTGTTATATTTGCCCAATGGGCCAAAATATGCTGCCAATTGGTTGTCCTCAAAAACGTAAAAGTGATTTAGGATACCAATACGAAGTGGTTATTTATCAGGCATATAATTGTAGTAATTGTCCTTTGAGAGGAGCTTGTCACAAACAATGCGGCAACCGGAAAATAGAAGTGAACAAACAACTAATTAAATATAAGCAACAGACCAAAGAAAACCTCTTGAGTGAGAAAGGAAGGGAACTCAGGGGGCGGAGATGTTCAGAAGTTGAACAAACCTTCGGCCAAATAAAGTGGAACAAAAAGTTTAACAGGTTTTTATTAGGAGGACTCCCAAAAGTATCAGTAGAAATAGGGATTATTGCAATAGCCCATAATCTTCAAAAGCTGGTCAAACTTCTGAATGAAAGTAAATTATATGGATTTAGTGGTAATATTAGGCCTTCTATTGACTCAATTATATGCAAATATGGAAATTTACTGACGATCTTGGTCAGCAAAAATCAACTTACTCCCATTTTGCTAATAACAAAAAAGCACTACTTCAAATTTGATGTAAAAAAGGCTGCCTAAGTTTTTTACTTTTTAGACAGCCTCTTTTTTTGTTTCAACCATGTTTCAACCGCATTTTAAAAATTCGTCTGAAACTCTGTGGGAGCAACAGGATTCGAACCTGTGACCCTCTGCTTGTAAGGCAGATGCCATTACTTTCAAATACTTTTTTATTTTTCTTATATTATTCATATATAATTAGATACTATTAATAAACTTTCTGAAAATGTTATAATATTTCATTATATTTGACAATATTTTCAAACCAATTTCAAACCAGTAATATTTCAATTATGGCAACAATCAACCTGGAATTATTTAAAGGAAAGAAACTTAAAGATGGACGACATCCAATTACAGTGCGAGTTTATCATCTTAAAGACAAAAATTATATTTCAACAGGTATAAGTGCTTATCCAAAAGAATGGGATGAAACTCAGGAAATGGTAAATAAAACTTACAAGTATAATAATATGCTTAGTGCCCCAAAGTTCGATCAGGTAAAAGTTTCGCTTATGGAAAGGCTTACTGATGCCAAAAATATTATGCTCGAATTTGAAAAAAAGAAAAAGCAATATACTTTAGAGGAACTTACAAATACCATTAAAAGAATTGAGAAAAGGAGTTCCTTTTTCGAAGTAGCTAAACAAATAGAGGACGAGAACCGTAACGCAAAAAAGATCGGCAATGCAACAGCTTATAAAACTATTCAGTCCGTGGTTAGGACATATTTATTCAGGGATGAAATCGAATCGGAACTAAAAAATTATGGAGAAAAAGAGAAAAAACCTTCTCATATTGAAATTATCAATTCTATAATCGAGAAAGGTAAGAAATCAAAGGATTTATATTTCGACCAAATAAATTATTCTTGGCTAAAGAACTTTGAGACATGGCATCTTTCAAAGGGGGGTGGAATAGGAGGTCTTAACACATACATGCGCACTATACGGGCTGTTTTTAATAGAGCTATAAATAATATGGATGTGTTAAATTATCTTTATTCATTTGGCACTGGAAAGGGTAAATATACAATTCTAGAGGGGACTACAAGAAAAAAAGCAATTTCAAAAGATTCAGTATCAAAAATTAAAAACCTTTGTTTTAAGGAACATTCACAAGAGTGGCATGCTCAAAAATTTTTTCTTTGGAGCTTTTACTCTCGAGGTCAAGATTTTGTTGACATGGCCTATATTAAAGTCGGTACAATAATAGATGGTCAAATTACATATACCCGCAAAAAGACTATTAGAAAAAAAGCTAAAACACTTTCCTTAAAGGTAACTCCACAAATGGAGGAAATCTACAAGCTTTATGCAGCTGGAAAAGGTCCCGATGAATTTCTTTTCCCAATAATTGAACGAACAGATGACTTGGAATTAGAAAGATTAGATTTATATAACCGTCGTAAAACCTATAATAAATACCTACGTCGAATAGGAGAAATGGCAGGTATAAATACAGAAAATTTCACTTCAAAAAGCTCTCGTCATACTTGGGCTACTGTTGCTAAGAAATCAGGTGTTGGGATTGCTATTATTTCTCAAGGTCTAGGGCATTCAAAACAGGCCACAACTGAAATATATTTGGATGATTTAGAAAATGAAGATGTTGACTTTGCTAATGAATTAATTACATCTTTATGATTTTTAAAGAATGTTAAGATATTTTTATCTTTCAAAATATTTCATTAAGTTAAGTTAAATTGATCATGTTTTAATTGTATGCATAATTAATGTCTCTTTATGAGAAGTTTGATAGATATGGATATTTATGGAATTTCAGAGGAAGAGTTTGCATTCCTTACCACAAAAATTCAAAAGTTGGAGGACTTTCAACGTCTTAGTTTTATAAAGTCTTTTAGCTTAAATGAAGAAGAAATAAGTAATTTATGGTCATTCTGGGAAAGTTTTAAGCAATCACCCTCTGAAGAAAATTTATATTGTTTTTTTCAGCACTTATCGAATTTTAATTTTGAAAGGAAATCTGATGCTTTATTAAGAAATACCAACAACATTGATAGGAAGAAAATGAATGATTTAATTTCTAATGATAATGATTACGTTATCTTCGAAATTATTACGTTTTTGCGACAATTAAAGTATCATGAAGAATTTTTTGATCAGGATATATTCAAAAATGTGGAAATGAATAACAAGTATAGATACCAATCATTCTTTAGTATTGATGGGGAAAAACTAATTAAAGAATTGTGGAATTTAAATAGATCCTCATATAAATCTTTTGCTGCAATTGATTTGATGTTGGGAATTATTGATAATTTTTTAAATTTAAGAATAGGGTCTGCCTATTTGTTTTTAATAAATAGGGTAGAAAACAGTGCATCACATAAAGTGGGTAGTAATGTATATCACTCCATAAAAGAAGCGATGGAGTATAAAGAAATTAAAGAAAATAATATCGATAAACTAGCTACTTTCAGGAAAGTTAATTTTAAAAATCAGCAAAACCAATTCATTTCTTCATTGATAAATAAGAATTTAATTAAAATGGCTTGCCAAGGTTTAGAAATTAAAGCTGCTAAAGAGACAGTTTTAGGTATTTTAGATTTTGCTAAGATAAAATCCTTCGAAAAAAAAACCATGTACGATCTCTGGGATTTATTGATATTGAACCCCAAAAAATTAGATAAAAGTGAGAAACAAATCAAAGCAAGACTGCTACTACCAATTTTTGAAATTCTATTTCCAAATTGGTTCATAGAAACAGATAAAGGTTATACTTACGGATCAGAAAATGATAGAAAGATTAAGTATATTTTAAGTCGGGTCCAGAGTAAATACCAATGAAGCTTCCCGCCGCAAGCGGTTGGGGTATCATAAGTGCCCCCTAAAAAAGTGACAATTGGACTATTTTATATAACTACCGGAGCACCTCTCACACCGTAGCATTCTGGTATATTCATTCCACAATTATAAGGTATTTATAGGGGCTGCTCCGTTGCAGTTAGCCTGAAAACTGTTTGAATGATACTTCTAACTTGAGTTGAAAATAAAAACCAAAGGCTTGCAATAGAAATACAATCATGCCACCTCAATCGCCTCATGGGTAGTTTACTGCATATAAATAATTTCCAAGAATATTTCTTACTCATTATTGTGAATGTAATCTTTTTCACCTTCTGCTTTTCTTATCGATTAAAGTTAAAATTCCATTTTTAACTTGTCTTAAAAAAACAGCCTAGTACCCCCCATAAATACTATGCTTTTTTTGATTTTTTTTTAATTCAATATAGGCAAAGGCCGCGATAGCACCTATTATTATTCCTCCAGCTAATAAAACATATACCATGGTAGAGTCTTTTTTACGATTTATTATTTCAGTAGCATTTAAAGGAAATAACTCCTCAAATGTAGGTTGGTAAATCAATTCATCCATATTTAGAAATTTTTATTTTGTTATTGTCTATTAATTCTAATAAGTATTCATAACAACTAATGATATTATTGCCATTCTTTTTCTTAAGCAAGTTTGTGAAATAATTAAATTTATAACCCAAGGTGATCAACTCATCTTTTGTTACTTGATCTTTATCTAATAACATTATTAATATTTCTCTATTTCGATGCAATATTTTATCAAAGATTTTTGTCTCATCTCGTTCATTTTTAGCTATTAAATTATTATGTTTGACATAATGCTCCCGGCAGCAAAACTCCTGATTAGTCCTTTTGGCTCGAAATTCTATTCTGCAAAATTTATATTTGCACCTTTTTTGGTATGGATCTTCCTGCATCACAATTTAATTTTGAATATTATTTTCTAATAAAGCAATAAAGCTGTCTACCTTGTAGTAAATTTTCCCCCCAATTCGACTCCATGTCACTTGGTTTAGTTGTCTTAGTTTCCATAGTTTAGTGGTTTTAAAGCCTGTATACTTCTTTATTTCTTCTTCATTTTTCCAGCCCGGGAATAACTCTTGTTTTGACTCCATAATTTTTTTGAATAAAGATATGGGGCTGGAAATATAATCTACAGAATATTTTTTCGAATTTTTGCGAAAAATAATTCGTTTAACAGAATTTAAATATTTTTAAACAGAATTATTTTTCTCTTGTTTAAACCTTAATCAAAGTGGACTACATCACAATGTTAGATATTCCGGTGATGTTGACCCTCTTGGAGGTTTTGATTTAAAGAAAGTAAATGAATGATTGGCAAAGTCTTCCAGTGCACTGTTAATATCGGGTTCATCCCTATTGGCTTTTGTAATGGCCGATTTTAGATTATCAGGAACCAGTACTTTTGGAACACCTCCAAATTCGGCAAGATAACAACCCAGGGCGTACAGAAAGTCTTCCACACATTGACTTTTTACGGCCATCGCAAAACTATAATCCGAGTATGGGGTAAACAGGCTACCAATACCTGGCAATGAATAAACTCTCCGGTTTGTGGATCGATGTAGGATAACTTTTCCCCCGCATGGTGCTGCAATACCATTGATGGATGGCGGACTACCATCTGTTGAGATAAGTGAAAAAAGAATTGAGAATGACCATATCCTTGTGGATAGTCCTGACGGTATTCTTCCCACAGCAACATTTTGGTGACTCCTTTGCGCTGGAGTTCCTTTGCAAAATAGTCCAGTTGGCTGATAAAATGGTCATACCGTTCATCTTTATAGGCAGGGGTCCCGGCATGGAATTCCTCCTCCAAAATGGGGTCTTCCAGCTCTATTAGTGACTGAACATCCAATTTAGATGTGGCCACTTTCTCCAGGTGAGCCTTTACGGTGTTTTTACTGATACCCAGAGTGCGTGCAATGAATTTAATCCCTTTGCCTTGCTCGTGTAATTGTATTAGTTGTTTTATCTTACTCATAGGTTTTGTTTTTCCAGCCATCCTCGATCTTTTTAGCGATTATTAAAAAATCACCAAAGAACCAAAACCTGATGTTAGAAATATTAGAACTTACGTATCACTAAAAAATGAGCTAAAGCGTTATAAAATAGTATATTGAAATTTTAAAAAAATCTAATCGTAACACGATTGGATCAAAAAAACAGCGTTTCGGACATCTTGACAAGGAATTTTACACCTAAAAACGATTAAAAAATCTAAAATAAATCAAACCTAAAAAAGGGTTTTCCCGTAAACGAGAATCAAATATAAAACTGATACATAAAGACATAATCATACATAGTAGTAGTAGTTAGTTAGTAGTTGAAAAGGCGGTTCTGGGAAGCACGGCCTTTTTTGTTTTTAAGTAAGAAGTGCTATCATCCCTTATTTTCATTGATCACCTCACAAATATACAATGTATCTTACTACTTGACAATGAAGTATTGAATAAAACCATGCTACACATACTATTAAAGGTAAAGGTGTAGTTGATGTGTAAGATGCTTGAATAATTAATTTGGTATATTGAAGAAAGTAATAATAGTGATAAGTTTAAACATAATGATAAAACTAATACATTTGTCCAGTAATTTAATAAATAAACTGGACATACTCCTAATGATA
>Ga0316611_1000730_pt1 | contig 10800 bp, 6 predicted proteins | sample MIS2016202_MG_FD_207675 | JGI IMG/M metagenome (GOLD analysis project Ga0316611, IMG submission 207675) | Microbial mat bacterial communities from Middle Island sinkhole, Lake Huron, Michigan, United States - MIS.2016.202 | ecosystem: Environmental > Aquatic > Freshwater > Lake > Sediment... | reverse complement strand
TGGGAAATCAGTTTGAAGTTCCTGCTACCGCTCTTCTTTGGGGAGAACTACACGCCCATTTCTTAGGTCTTCCCCTAACTCTGCTTTTCTTGACCTTGCTGGCCCAACGGGCCCTTACTTCTTCCCCGCTAACTTCCCCCTTCTGGATTGGCATTTGTGCAATCTTTCTAGGAAGTAGTTACGCGACTAATAGCTGGCAATATCCTCCCCTTATCTTTCTTACTTTGGTAAGCGGAGCTAAACTTTGGTGGCGCAGCCAAAAGGTGAAAGGTCTGCTTTGGGCAGGTGGCGAAGGAATCTTGCTCATCGGGGGAAGTTTGCTGACCATTGCACCTTTTCTCTTGACCTTTGAGACCTTTTCCTGGGCAACTTTGCCTAATTCTCCCTTCCAAACCCTACCTTCTTTCCTGGGAAAAATTTTCGCTTGGAGTCCCGTAGCAACAACCCTTCAAGCGTTCCTGCTCGCGCTCGGTCTTCCCTTCTGCCTTGCTGGGCTAACTTCCCTCACCTTCCTTAAACGTTGCGCTTGGCCTTGGCTTCTACCCGCGCTGCTGCTGGGAATCCTTAGTAGCTTCTATCGCCCGCTTGGTTTGCTCCTTTTGCCCTGTATTGCGCTAGGAAGCTGGCTTTTTTGGCATGAAGAAAGGAACGTTTCTTTTGGGGGCTTACTTCTGACCATTGGGGCCTTACTCCCAATCCTCTGTGATTACATCTTCATTCCCGACCAGCATGGGAGTCGTTCAAATACGATTTTCAAGTTCTACCTTCAAGCCTGGCTTTTTCTTTCCCTGGCGGCTATTATTCTAGCGGGCGAGACCTTCAATCGTTTCCCGCTTTACTCTTGGCGACGGATAAGCCTTATTCTGCTTTTCCTTCTGGGCTTAGGAAGTGGAAGTATCTATCCTTTGCTGCGCGGGAGGCAATGGATTAGGTTGCATGGAGATAGATGGTGGGGGCTTAATGCCCTGAAACCTCTGCAAACAGCTTATCCCGCTGAAGCAGCAGCGATTCTTTGGCTTCAGAAGCAGCCAGGAAGGGCGGGAATCTTAGAAGCTGCTGAGGGAGGAGGTTTAACCTTTGAAGGTCAAGAAGTTTTGCGAAGTTGGCGCATTTCTTCTCTGACAGGAAGAGCTACACCTTTAGGGCGGATGGCGGGCTATGTTGCGCTTTGGCAAAATTTTCCTAAGCATCCTGACCTTGCAGCCCGTGTTGCGGAGGATAAAGCTCTTCTGCGAGAGTTTGGAAGTACCAAGACCATTACCCCAATCCTCGCGCTAATGGCAAAGTATCAACTGGGCTATCTGGTTTGGGGAAGCTTAGAAAGGCAACAATGGGGGGAACAGAGCAGGGAAATCTTGGCTAAAAACCTCCCGCTCGTCTGGGCCCAGGGAAAGGTGCAACTCTATGGGAGACCTACGACTTTGAAGCACCCGCTAAGTTGGTTTTCTCCTTTAGCCTGGAGTGCGCCAGAAGTAGCTTCTGCGACCCATAAAAACTATCGTTGGTTGACCAAGCAACAGGGCCAAATCAATTTCTTTAGCGAAAAGCCGACCTTTGTCCGCTTTTCTTTTGAGCTTCTTGAAAGTGTTGCAAAGGGGCAAGTAGTTTTGGGGCAAGGAGATCGACCTTGGGTGACGTTCAATGTTGAACCGCAGCAGACCCAACGCCGTACCTTCTGGCTTGTTTTGGCTCCTGGTCTGACTTCTCTGAACTTACAAACTACCTTCCCTCCGCAGCAGGTTCATAACCGGACCCTGACCATCGCCGTGGCCGAATTACAATTGAAAAGGTAAGTTAAACTAGGAATGCAAGTTTAAGAAAGGAACGTTTCAAGTGGATAACGTAGAACAGCCTGATGGGCAAAAGACTCTCGGCTTCTTTGCCCAATTTGCCCTTTGGTCAAGCTTAGGAGTAGGTTTATTAGTTCTCAACGGAGGAGCTTTATTAGTCCCCGCTTTGAGCTTAGGGGAAGCTATCGGTGCGATCATCGTGGGAACCGTCATCGGAAGTATCCTCTTAGGCTTCGTAGCTTGGGTCGGAGCGCGGCAAGGGAAAGCAACCATGGCGCTTCTGCGCCCCGTTTTGGGCAATTGGGGCAGTACCGTCCCCAGTTTTTTCAACATCGTGCAACTGGTCGGTTGGGGGGCCTTTGAAATCCTTGTGATGGCCCAAGTTGCGGATACTTTGAGCCGCAGCTATTGGGGCTGGAGTAACCTTCTGGTTTGGAAGATTGGGTTTGCGCTCATCGTAACGCTAATGGCCGTTGGGGGGCCGTTGGTGATGGCACGCGAGTGGCTAGGGAAGTATGCGATCTGGGCCGTCTACGCTTCGACCCTTTGGATTACTTGGTACTTGCTTACCCACTATAACTTAGGGAAGTTGTTAGCCCGACCAGGCGAAGGGGGAATGTCCTTCTGGACCGCCGTAGATTTAGTGGTGGCGATGCCGATCTCTTGGCTCCCGTTGGTCGCGGATTATGCCCGTTTTAGCACCCGTCCCCGTCAAGCTTTTTGGGGAACATCGGTAGGGTTTGCCCTTACGAATGCTTGGTTCTTTACTTTAGGAGCCTTCTTTATTCTAGCGCACCCTACCAACAACATCCCAACCGCAATTCTGGCCCTCAGTGGGGGCGGGTTGGCCCTTCTCTTCATTCTGATTGACGAAACAGATAATGCTTTTGCGGACATCTACTCAGCGGCGGTTTCCCTCCACAATATTTGGGCAGCGTGGACCGAAAGAACCTTGGCCGCCCTGTTGGGCTTTGTCTGCTTTCTGGCGGCGGTAATCATCCCCCAAACCCAATATGAGACCTTCTTGCTCCTTATCGGGAGCTTCTTTGTCCCCTTGTTTGGGCTTTTGGCCGCCGACACCTTGCTTAGTTGGCAAAAGCAAACGCACCCTGAAGCCTCAAAAAATGTGGCTTGGGGTGCAGTTGGGGTTTGGCTCCTGGGGATAATTTCATACCAAGCGATTAGTCGTTGGTTGCCTGAAATAGGAGCTTCCCTCCCCAGTTTCTTGATCACCTTGGTCTTGCAATTAGGCAATCACTGGTTAGGGAAGCGGGTAAACTTTGCACCCCAGATCGCAAGCAACTAAAAGCTGCGCTCTGAGTTTACCAAAGGTTGTGAAAAGGGGAGAAGGATGGAACCTTTGCTTACAACTAATGCAACGGAAATTCAAGCTGGAAGATTGTGCCAGAGTTCGTCCAAGAAAGAGGCTCTAGGGGGCCAGTTTGCCAGCTTATCAAGTTGCCCTGGTCGTTGTAGGAAGCACTCGCCACCCCAACTTTTCCCCCAGCCCGTTGCACAATGGTCTGAATGGCATGAAGCCCAACGCCCGAATTTTTGCCCGTGCCGCGAGTGCTAAAATGCAACTCAAAGATTTTTTCCTGGTTTTTAGGTGGAATCCCCGTTCCCGTGTCGGCGAAGCGAATAGCCACCGCACCAGCTTTAAGGAGCGTGGTAACTTTGAGCGTGCCCCCACTAGCCGTCGCTTCCGAAGCGTTCTTGAGGATATTCATCAAAACCTGCTTGGTCTCCACGACAGAAAGCAATACATAAGGCAAGTTTGGGGTCAGATCAAGCGAAACTGTAAGTCGTGACAATTTATGTTGCAGCATATCAACGACTTGTTGGACTTCGTCATTCAGATTAACCTCTTCCGCAGGGAGACTTAGTCCTTGTAAAGCTAACATCAAGTTGCGGACAATTAGATAGCCGTAGAAGGCCAACCGTACAATTCGTTGGGCCGCAATTGGGTCAGCTACTTCAAAGGTGGTAAGCTGCTCGGCCCGACACATTAGGGTTTGCAGATTACTCCCTAGCTCTTGTACGTAGGGTAACAACAATTTCTGCGCTTGTTCGGCCACAAATTCGTCGGCAGAGTCGAGGGGCTTATCTAATTGAGCATCTAAAATCGTAACTTCTTGCTCCAGCCGCAAAACCTCGTCTTCCAGTTCGGTTAAGGTAAAGACGGGAATGGGAAGGCTCGGCTGGTTGCCCGGCACGTCCCAAAGCACTTGAAAAGAACTTTTGCGGCGACGACATTGCACCGTAATGCCTTGTTGCTGGAGCATGTGGGGCAGAAGCATTAAACTTTGATGCTTTAAGGCCGCTTGCGAAGGGTAGGTTGAATCTGTCGGCTGAATCGCTTCTAAGCGCTGCGTAACGCGCCCATCGTCCACGAACGTTAGAATATAGCGGTTGCCGTCGGGCGCGACGTGGGCCGTAAAGTGAAGGGTCTGGGCCCCATCATCGCGGGCGGCGAGGATAATCCGCAAACAAGCCACCAACAAAGGGCGCGGATCAAGGGTCACGAGTAAGGCTTCAGAACAATTTTGAACTTCTATCCTGAGGGGGATTTCCAACTGGTCGCGCAAGAGAAAAAGCTGTTCAATGACCCACTCGCTGATATTGATGGTTTGAGCTTGGGGAATTTGCCCCGACCCAAGCTGGACGATGCTATTTTGCCAAGCCGTACAGACCACGATGCGTTGCTTCAGCCAAGTTCGGAGCTGGTCTAAGGCTGGCGGAACGGTCTTTGGCGGCAGAACGAGCTGCTCAAGAGCGCGTTTCAGAGCGCCGAAGCCACTATTTAGATCATGCTGAACGACAGCGGTTAGCTGGTCGATCTCCGTTTGAAAGCGCCGTTCGCGGGAGCCATACCGACTTTTTAAGGCCCGTTGCGCCACATTATAGCGACTCAGCGCGTGGTCATAGCGGCGCTGGAGGGCTGACCGCTTAGGTTCAAGCATTAAAACCAAGGGCGGCGTGAGTCTGCGGTGACTGGAACTTTGACTCTGTTGCACCAGATTGCGAGCTACAGCTTCGATCAATTCAGCCGCGGTGGAGTAAGGCCCATGTGCCCAGCCAAAATGCAAAGTCAAAGTGGGGTTTTTTTGGGCCAGGGGATGTTGGGCAAAATGGGCCAGCATCTGCTTGAGACTAGCTTCAACTTGGGCGGTTGGGATAACCGCCAAGAGGTCGGCGATGCCAATGCGGGTGAGATTTTGGGCCGCAGGGAGAAGGAGGGCATCTTGCTCAAAGAACTTTTGGGCTTCTGCGGGGCTACTCTCAAAACTCACCGCCACGAGCGCTAAATCGGCATGAGGGGCAATCGCTTGGATCGCTTCGTAGGAAATATTTTGCATAATTTCAGTGCAACCCTAACCCTGAAATAAGGGAAAACCAAGTTTTTGGCGCAGGGTTCGGCCGAAGCTCGCCCCCCACGCCCCCACGACGACCCTCCGCTTTTCGGCGAGCGGAGAAGCCTTGCTGCTTCAGCAAGTTCAGCAACCGCCTGTTGCCGAGGGCTAAGACTTCCGAAGAAAGAGTCTGCTCCTTACCCTCGTTTGGCCTACCAAGCTCCTTTGGTATGGAAATATTGGCGCACGCGGCCTTCCAACTCTTCAAAATCAAAAGGTTTCGTGATATACTCGTTTACACCGGTTTTGATCGCTTCCCGCTCAGTGTCCGGCGTACCATACGCCGTTACCATAATGACATAGGTCTCCGAATTACGGGCCCTAAGGCTGCGTGTCAATTCAATCCCACCCATCCGGGGCATATTCATGTCGGTGATAATCAAATCACAAGTTTGGGCGGCCAGCTTATCCAGGGCCATTTGACCATCATCCGCTTCAATGACATTGTAGCCACTCCCGGTGAGCAAAAAACTATAGAGCCGGCGTATCGCTGCATCGTCTTCAACAATCATCACCGTAAGTAACATTGATTCTGCTACTTTCTAGGTTTTCAAAAGAAGGCTTTCTTCCAACCAATTTCTGCGCCTATCTCGCCCGTCGCCAAACCCAGCGGCCGACCCATGCGGACTGGCGTTGGGGGCTGATTACGCATCTTCGCTCATAGTACCACAAATCATATAGCTGACGCAAGAGAGCGAGGTTTGATTTGGGGGTTTTGGGCCGGCCCAGGGCTTTGGGGGCCCGTGGGGGCAAGTGCAAATCCCCCAGACTGGTTTCGGCAAGCTCAACCAACGCAAACGGCCCCTGAAGCTCTGCCGAAGGGCTAACCCCTTGATTTAAGGTAGCCAATGATGCTATACTAGATGGCCCAGGGAACCAAGATTGATCTCCTTGCGGGGCTTGGCAGCCCTGCAAGGAGGCAAAAGCTTAGATAAAAATTTCCCCAAGGCAAAATGCAGGAGGAAAAATGGCTAATTTGGAAGGTTTGTTCAAGCAACGCTTACAATATAAAATCATTACCCCTTTTTTATTTCTGACCCTGCTGGCCGTCGCCGTGAATTTCTTGGTTATTTTTATCAATTTTACCAGTTCGCATCAACTTCAATTTGATAATGATTTAGCCCAAGCGATGCGGACTACAAATGATCAGTTAATCAATCAAGAGCGGGTCAATTTATCGCTGTTGAGTGAAATTGTCTTTGCCGGTGAAAACAAGGAAGCCAAAGCTCCGCCCGTCGCTGAGGCGCTGGCGGCGGGCGATCAGGAAGGCTTGACCAAAGCGCTGAAGCCTTATTTCACCCATGGCAGCAAAAAGTCCTCCGCTGAATTAGACCGCTTGATCGCTTTTGACCGCCAGGGCTACACCGTCTTCGATTTTGAAAATAATAACTTCAACCCTGGGGGCCAGCCGAATCAGACCAGTCTTTCAAGTTCAGGTTATATTACCCATTCCGTCCTCGACCTTTCCCAACAATGGTTTGTGAAAGAACTCTTTAATAAAGCTGACAGCAAACCTGCGGGCACAAAAGAAACCTTTGAAGATAAAATCTCGGCTTTAGTGCAACAGCCTGGCCCAAAAGGGACTGATACGTATTATTTCTATACCCTTGCGCCCGTGCGAAAAAATGAGACGGTGGTCGGGGGCATCGTGGTCGCCTTACGGTTAGAACACCTTTTGAAGCGCATTCAGCTGCGGCCTGATGTCGTTGTGACGGTCTATGACCCGTTTGAAGGGAAGGCGCTTGAAAGCACGCTTATCCCACCCAATGGCCTTTCCGCCTTAGACATTGGCCCCTCGCGGCTGGAGCAACTCCAACGGATTAGCCCCGAAGACCCGAAGACCAAAAAACAAGCCCTCTTTGACACGCGGCGCAAAGGGGAGTTAGCCATCGAAGACCGCAGCTATCAATTTGCCTATACGCCTTTTGTGGTCAACAATAGCAAACGCTTGGGGATTATTTCCGTTGGTTTAGTTCATAATACTGTCGAGGGTTCTTGGACTAAAGTGCGAAGTCCCGTGATTTTTTTAGTGGTGGTGATGGTGCTGGCCATTGTCGGTTTGGGTTTCTTGGTCTCGCATAAAATCACGGCTCCCCTCAGCGACCTGGTTAGTACCACCAAAGCCGTCATGGATGGCAACTTCTGGCAGCGCAGCCAAGTTCAATCGGAAGATGAAATTGGGTTACTGGCCCGTTCCTTTAACCGTATGACCGAATATCTGGTGGAACTCTTCCGCCGCATTTCGAAGGAATCAAGTGAGCGCCTAGCGATTTTTGAGAGTATGGCGGATGGAATCGTGATCTGCGATGAATTCGGCAATCTGCGAAATCTCAATCCGGCGGGGCGCAAAATCTTTGGCTGGGCTGCAACCACACCCCTCCCCCCGACCTTTAGCGATTTGCCCCTTGTCCCTTTAGAAGGCCAAGCCTTTGGGTTTGCGGATCAAGCTTCCCCCAACCTCTATTCTGTGGGCGAATATATCGTGCGGATTTCCCAATCCCCGATTATTTCCCGCGACCATGGGCACGAAGTGCATATTGGGGAAGTCTATATTTTGCAAGATCTGACGACGGAAGTGCAAGTTGATCGGGCTAAAACCAGTTTTATTGCCACGATTTCGCATGAATTGCGGACCCCCCTCACCACGTTGCGCGGCAATGCCGATATGCTTTTGCATGGCCTGGCGGGGCCGCTCAAAGATGAGCAACGAACCATGGTTGAAACGATTGGCCAGCAAACCACCAATATGACCAATTTGATCACCAATATGATTGTCCTTGCGGGGCTGGATGCGGGTTCGCTCACGATTGTGACTGCCCCTCTGCCGCTCAAACGCTCGCTGGAAGAAACGGCGTGGCCCCTTCGCAAAGCCATTAGTGCCAAGGGCCTGGCGCTCAACTTTGAGCTTCCCGACGAAATGCCGCTGGTTTTGGCGGATCGGATTCAGTTGCGAACGATTATGCAGCAACTCCTCACCAATGCGCGGGTTTATACCGACCAAGGCAGCATTACCATTCGGGCAAAACCTGCACAAGGGTTTGTGCAGATTGATGTAATTGATACGGGATGTGGGATCGAGCCCGAACTCATCCCCAAAGTTTTTGAGCGGTTTGTGCGGGGCGAAGGTTCTAATGACCGCCCAGATCGCGGCATCGGGCTTGGGCTGACGATTGTCAAACAATTGGTAGAGCGCCAAGGGGGCCAGGTTTGGGTAACGAGTAGCCCTGGGCAAGGTAGTACCTTTAGTTTTACATTAAGGTGTGAAGAAAATGAAAAGCAAGACCCCGACCAAAGCAAACAAATTGCCTCCGCTGCCTAACCTACCGCCCTTGGTTTGGTTGACCATCGGGTCGATTATCTGTTACATTTGGGGCATTCAGTTGCTTGCGGAATTCACGCTGAATTTGCTTTCCCCCCGGGCCGCTGCCTACCCTGATAGTCTGCGCGGCATCGGCGTGGTTGACTATAGCCGCTGGGAAAGTGGCCCGATGTTGCCTGCGCTGGCCCCTAAAGCTGCCGAAGCGCTAGAATATAATCCCCCAACGCCGGACCCCAACCGCAATCCGTTCCTTGATGATAAGCTTGAGTGGGCAAACTCTCTACCCGTCACGCGCCCCATTGCGGTCATTTTGCCCCCGCGCTCCGCTACCCACGTTGTGGCCCATCTTTTGCCCACCCTGACCCCTTCCCTGGCTCCCGCTTCGACAACAGGCAACCAAAGTGGGCTGAAGACAACCGCAGAAGCGCGAAAACAGGCTGAAGAGCAGGCTTCCCAAGCGGGCCCTTCCGCGACCCCTTCGCCCGAAGTCTTGGCCTTTGCACCCTCGCCTCCGCCTCTTCCCAGTTCGGTTCCCACCTTAACCCCAAAAAAGGATCCTCCTGCGCCTGTTGGGCCCACTGCGCCCCCAATCCAAACCACAGCACCCAAGGTGCAGACCGTGCTTGTCACGGTTGTTGTGACCCCCAAGCCCGAAGTGAAAGCGACTTCCAAACCGCAGCCGACCCTTACGCCCAAAGTGGTTCCGACCACCCCAGGCAAAGCCACCGCCACTGCCAAACCTAACCTCACGGCCACAACAACCCGCAGTGCTACCTCGACGGCTAAACCCTCGGCGACGCAGGCTCCCGCAAACACGCCGGCCCTCACCGCGACTCCTGGGCCCAGTAATACGCCAACCCTGACCCGCACCCCCACCAATACCCCAGCGAATTCGGCCACGCCCACCGCCACCGCCACCGCGACCCCAACTTCTACCCCGTCGGCTTCGCCTTCGGCTACAGCTTCGCCCAGCGCCGAACCATCCGCTTCGCCGAACCCTTCGGCGACTAGGGAGCCGACCCCTTCTTTCACCCCGACCTCAATCGCGTTTGACCTGAATCCCGTTTGCACCGATGGCGAATTGGTTGAGACGGGCAAACGCTTGGGAGCCATTTGCAATGATGGGACGACTTCCCTGGCGACGGGCAATAGTGCTTGTGCCAGTAATTATGGTGTTTCCACTTGGATCCTTGAAAAGGTCTGCGTGCAAGCGCAACCTACCGAAACTCCCCCGCTCCCCGAAACCCCGGTTACGCCTTCCCCGACCAGTAAGCCGAGCCTTTTGCCTGCGCTTGGGCCAACGCTTTCGCCAACACCTTTGCCAACCATTGTAGTTGCCAGCGAGCCAACACCTTTGCCAACCGTTGCGCCAACACCTTTGCCAACCGTTGCGCCAACACCTTTGCCAACCGTTGCGCCAACACCTTTGCCAACCGTTGCGCCAACACCTTTGCCAACCGTTGCGCCAACACCTTTGCCAACTGTTGTGGCTGCTGTTGAACCAATGCCCACAACTCAGCCGCAACCAACTAACACGCCGGTCCCGCCAACTGCGACTAACACCCCAACTGATACGCCAACTGCGACTAACACCCCAACTAAGACCCCTACCGCGACTAAGACCCCTACCGCGATTCCGAGTCCCGTTTGCAGCACAGGAGAGGTATTGTTTGATACAGGGAACCATTTGGGGGCAGTTTGTAATGATGGGTATAATTCCAGGGCTAGGGGCAGTGTGGCATGTTCTAATCATGGTGGCGTTTCCTATTGGATTACCGAAAAGATTTGCGCGACCCTAACGCCAACTAATACCCCAACATCCATCCCGATTGACTCCCTTGCGGTGAAGCTGCAAGTGCCTGAAGTAGTTATTTCGGGGACAAATAATTTGACCTACACAATTGAAGGAGTGACCAATTCAGACAAAAAGAGGTTTAGCTACAAAATTGTAGTGCCAAATGCCAGTAATTGGACCGTTAAAGATATAAAAATCAGTACGCTATCCCTAGGTCTTACAAATACCAATGTTTCTGTGGGGCCACTACCAGTAAAATTTGATTGCACAGTCCAGGATGATTATGTGAGTTGTACTATTGACTCCATTTTGCAACATGACACTCGCACCATCATCATTTCGGGAGAGCCTAACTTTACTCAAACCACGCGACTGGTTTATACTACAACTGTGAGTGCCCCAGGTGCTGTAACGAAAAAGCTACAAGCAACAACCTACTTTGTCAAGCCCACGGATAACCTCATTAAAAATGGGGGGTTTGAA
>Ga0316611_1000726_pt1 | contig 10822 bp, 7 predicted proteins | sample MIS2016202_MG_FD_207675 | JGI IMG/M metagenome (GOLD analysis project Ga0316611, IMG submission 207675) | Microbial mat bacterial communities from Middle Island sinkhole, Lake Huron, Michigan, United States - MIS.2016.202 | ecosystem: Environmental > Aquatic > Freshwater > Lake > Sediment... | reverse complement strand
CATTGTCCTACAGTGAGGACAAGTGGATAAATCAGAAACCCATGATAGACCTGCTTTTAAGGGCATTTTAAGCTCTGGCTCTTTTGTCAAGTACAATTTATACCAATTTTGATGCGTTTACCCTGGATAATCCTCAAGAAGTTAAGACCGAAGTCATTCTTTGTCAAGGACAGCGGGGCGATTATCGTCTTCCCCCAAAACCAATTTTGGAAAATAATAGACCCACTTGTCCGGCGGAATATACAGAGTTGAGGTCTTAACGCTCACATTCCGCAGGTTTAAGACTAATGATGTTACTGAACGGTGCGTCAGGCACAATTCAACGACCAACATCATCATTGATCTGGTCTGACGCACCCTACGATCCTAATGATGTTACTGAACGGTGCGTCAGGCACAATTCAACGACCAACATCATCATTGATCTGGTCTGACGCACCCTACGATCCTAATGATGTTACTGAACGGTGCGTCAGGCACAATTCAACGACCAATATGATCATTGATCCTGTCTGACGCACCCTACGATCCTAAATTCTTGACATTCGATAGTAGGGGCGAAAAATTTTTCGCCCTTACCTTAAGGTTTTTGGCATTGTGTCGATTTAGCGCATCATCTTGGATTATGTTAAGGTTGAGAGTCAGTTAGCGTTGTGATGCTATAAATTTTAGTTGCTTCTTAACCAAATATTTCGGAAATTTCTGTATCAAGATTTACCATTATCCGAAATATTGCCCAGGGTGTTTGCGTATATCTTGATACATCAGATTTTTTTTGTTGAACTACTGCACCCGATCAGAACTATGGCCTCATCCTCTCGACGCATTGTTAAAGAACGCCGCGATTACAATACTTGGGTGGCAAATGAAACCTTAGAGGATTACTCGCTACGGTATGCGCCGAAGTCCTTTCGCAAGTGGCCAGAGCTACTGGTTGCTAATACAGCCCTCGGCGGTATCTCGTTTCTCGCCCTGGAGGCCATTGGCGGCTCCTTAGCAATTAACTATGGATTTACCAATTCCGTTTGGGCGATCGCCACCGTCGGGTTGATCATTTTCTTGGCCGGTATCCCCATCACCTACTACGCCGCCAAGTACAACATTGATATGGATTTATTGACAAGGGGGGCGGGGTTTGGCTACATCGGTTCGACGATCACTTCATTAATTTATGCCTCCTTTACGTTTATCTTCTTTGCCCTCGAAGCGGCGATTATGGCCCAAGCCCTAGAACTGTATTTTGGGCTGCCGTTGTGGTTGGGTTATATTGTTTGCTCGGTTTTAATTATTCCGTTAGTGTTTTATGGGGTGACACTGATTAATCAGTTGCAATTGTGGACGCAACCCCTATGGTTAGGGTTAATGGTGGCTCCCTATATTTTTGTTTTGGTGAAAGAACCCCATGCCTTTGATCATTGGGTGAATTTTGCAGGAAATTCCCCCAGTGGGGCAGGTTTTGACCCCTTGCTGTTTGGGGCAGCGGCAACGGTGTCCTTTGCCCTCATTGCCCAGTTGGGGGAGCAGGTGGATTATTTGCGGTTTTTGCCCGATGAGGGGCCGGAAAATCGGGGCCGGTGGTGGTTGGCGGTGATTGGGGCGGGGCCGGGTTGGATTGTGCTGGGGGTTGCTAAACAGTTGGGGGGGGCGTTCCTTGCTTCCCTCGCGATTAGTCATGGCGTGGCGATCGCCCAAGCCAAGGAGCCAATCCAAATGTACTTGGCAGGCTTCCGGTATATGTTCGATAATCCTGCTGTGGTCTTAGCGGTGGGGACGTTGTTTGTAATTCTGTCCCAAATTAAAATCAATGTTACCAACGCCTACGCCGGTTCCCTGGCCTGGTCTAACTTTTTCTCCCGCTTGACCCATTCCCACCCTGGCCGGGTGGTGTGGTTGGTGTTTAATGTGGCCATTGCGCTTGTGTTGATGGAGTTGGGCGTATTTGAAACCCTAGAGGCGGTGTTGGGGTTGTATTCCAATGTGGCGATCGCCTGGGTGGGGGCCTTGGTTGCCGATCTGGTGATCAATAAACCCCTCAAACTCAGCCCCTCCTATGTGGAATTTAAACGGGCCTATTTATACAATATCAACCCCGTCGGGTTTGGCTCCACGGCGATCGCCTCCCTCATCGCCATCCTCGCCTTCATCGGCTGGTTTGGCCCCTGGGCCCGGGCCTATTCCCCCTTTCTCGCCCTCGGCATTGCCTTCACCCTCGCCCCCCTGATCGCCTGGATCACCAAAGGGAAATACTACATCGCCCGCGAAAACACGATCCGCCTTAACACCGCCTCCGATGCCCTGATTACCTGCGGCATTTGCGCCCAAGCCTACGAGCCAGCGGATACCGCCTTTTGCCCCGTTTATGACGGCGCGATCTGCTCCCTCTGCTGTAGCCTTGATGCCCAATGCCACGATGGTTGCAAAACCGATGGCGTGGCTCCCTCCATGGCCCATCGCTTCGCGGCGGCTTTGTTTGGCGATCGCCTCAACCCTCAATTAGGGGTGCGCATTGTCAGGTTTGCGGGAATTTTCACCCTCATGGGGGGGAGTATTGGCGCAATTATTGGGCTAGTTTATGCCCTGATTGGCAAACAGGAAACTACCTCCCTTGGGGAAGCCTTTATGATTGCCTTTATGCTGCTGTTGGTGGTGGCAGGGATGGGGGCCTGGTGGTTGGTGTTAAGTGAGGAAAGCCGAGAATTAGCCGAGGCGGAACTCGATAAGCAAAACCTGCAATTACAAGCCGAAATCCGCGATCGCCAACAGGCCCAAGCCAATTTACAAGCCCTCACCCAAGAGTTAGAGGCAAGGGTGGCCCAACGCACAGCGGAACTTTCCGAAGCGTTGCGCACGTTGCAACAGACCCAAGGGCAATTAGTCCAAACCGAAAAAATGTCCAGTTTGGGGCAATTGGTGGCGGGGGTAGCCCATGAGATTAATAACCCCGTTAACTTTATCCATGGCAACCTTGACCATGCCCATACCTATGTGAACGGTTTACTCACCTTGATCAAGTTGTATCAGCAGGAATTCCCCACTACGGCGGCGATCGCCGACTACATCGAAGAAATTGAACTCGATTTCATCGAGGAAGATCTGCCTAAACTCCTCAGTTCCATGGCGGTAGGGACGGATCGGATTCGGCAAATTGTCCTCTCCCTGCGGGTCTTCTCCCGTGTGGATGAATCGGATTATAAACCGGTGGATATTCATGAAGGCCTGGATAGTACCTTGATGATTTTAGGCAATCGCCTCAAGGCCAATTCTGAGCGACCGGCGATCGCCATCCAACGCAACTATGGCTCTCTACCTTTAGTGGAATGTTACGCGGGGCAACTCAATCAGGTGTTTATGAACCTCTTGGCCAATGCCCTCGATGCCTTTGATGAGTGCAATAGTCAGCGCACCTATGGGGAAATCTCCCAAAAACCCCATCAAATCACGATTCAAACCCAAGTCATCCATCAAAATTGGGTACGGATTGAACTGATGGACAATGGCCCCGGCATTCCTAAAGCAGTGCAACCGCTCTTGTTTGATGCCTTTTTTACCACCAAAGGGGTAGGCAAAGGCACGGGCCTAGGGTTATCGATCAGTTACCAGATCATCACCGAAAAACATCAGGGTAAAATTTGGTGTGAATCAGAGCCGGGCCAAGGGACAACATTTGTGATGGAAATTCCCATCCATCCCCAGGCGATCGCCTCTACTCCCCAAGCGGCTTTTGCCGCTGCTTACCCCTAGGCTCCCCCCGGTATTATAAAATTGCTCCCATACAGCTTTCGGCCCTCACCCTCAATCCCTCTCCCCCGTCGGGAGAGGGACTTTGAGAGTAGATATAACAGTAGCGAAAGGGGTTAGGACATTGTGTAGGGTGGGCAATGCCCACCAGAAGAGGGTTTCGGATTTCTGAAACGTTCTAACAATGCTGACTACTGCTATATGATCTCTGAAAAGACTGTCAGTAAACCTTGAGCAGACCCGGATTAAACAAAAACCGATGAGTTTCGATTATGACTTGGTAATTATTGGTGCAGGGGTGGGCGGCCATGGCGCGGCCCTGCACGCCGTCAAATGTGGTTTAAAGACTGCGATTATTGAAGCGGCGGAAATGGGGGGAACCTGTGTGAACCGGGGCTGCATCCCCTCCAAGGCCCTCCTGGCGGCTTCAGGGAAGGTGCGAGAATTAGGCGATCGCCACCATCTCGCCGCCTTGGGGGTACAGGTGGGAACCGTGGGGTTTGAACGGGAGGCGATCGCCGCCCATGCCCATGATCTCGTCACCAAAATTCGCAGCGACCTCACCAACAGCCTCAAACGCTTGGGCGTGGCCACGATCCAAGGTTGGGGCCGGGTGGCCGGGGCGCAAAAAGTGGGGGTGAAAACCGAGGCGGGAGAAAAATTCTATACCGCAAAGAATATCCTCCTCTCCACCGGCTCCGTTCCCTTCGTTCCTCCCGGCATTGAACTGGACGGCAAAACCGTCTACACCAGTGATGATGCGGTGCGGTTGGAAAGTTTGCCCCAATGGGTGGCGATTATCGGTAGTGGCTATATTGGTTTGGAATTTTCCGATGTCTATTCCGCCTTGGGCTGTGAAATCACGATGATTGAAGCCCTCGATACGCTGATGCCCGGTTTTGACCCCGATATTGCCAAGATTGCCGAGCGGGTCTTGCTCCAAGGCCGCGATATTGAAACCCATCAGGGCGTATTGGCGAAAAAAGTCACCCCTGGGAGTCCGGTGGTGATTGAATTGGCGGATGCGAAAACGAAGGAAACCATTGATGTGATTGAGGTAGATGCCTGTTTGGTGGCGACGGGACGGATTCCCGCCACGAAGAATTTAGGCTTGGAAACCGTGGGCGTAGAAACCGATCGCCGGGGCTTTATTGAAGTCAACGACAAGATGGAAGTGATCCGGGATGGGCAAACCGTGCCGAACCTCTACGCCATTGGGGACGCGACAGGCAAGATGATGCTGGCCCATGCCGCCTCTGCTCAAGGGGTGATTGCCGTGGAAAATATCTGCGATCGCCCCCAAACCATCCATTACCGCAGCATCCCCGCCGCCGCCTTCACCCACCCGGAAATCAGCTATGTGGGCTTAACGGAACCCCAAGCCAAGGAACTGGCAGATCAAGAAGGGTTCACCATCGGCACAGCGAAAACCTACTTTAAGGGCAACTCCAAAGCCCTTGCCGAAGGCGAAACCGATGGCATTGCCAAGGTGATCTACCGCCGCGATACTGGGGAACTGTTAGGGGTGCATATTATTGGCATCCATGCCTCAGATTTAATCCAAGAAGCCGCCAATGCGATCGCTGCCGGTAAGCCGGTGCAGGAATTAGCCTTTAACGTCCACGCTCACCCCACGCTTTCTGAAGTGTTGGATGAGGCGTTTAAACGCGCTCAAGTCGCTTAATGCCCTCACCCCAAACCCCTCTCCCAAGGAGGGAGAGGGGCTTAAAAGGTGGGCGATGCCCACCCTACATCATCCCTTCCCACTCCCCACTTCCCACTCCCCACTCCCCAATGAAAATCCGCCGCCTCAACCCCAACGCCGCCGTCATGACCGAAGAAATTTGCTATCAGTCCTCCGTACCTGATGGCAAACCTCGGCATATTTTAGAGGAAATTGTTTGGCATAAAGAGGCAGAGGTGGCAAAACGGCGCGATCGCCTCCCCCTCCTTGAACTGCGTAAACAGGTGGAAACTGCCCCGCCTCCCTTGGATTTTAAAGGGGCGTTAGAAAGGAGCGATCGCTCCCCCGCCCTGATTGCCGAAGTTAAAAAAGCCTCCCCTAGTAAAGGCGTGATTCGGGAAGATTTTGATCCCGTTGCTATTGCCCAAGCCTACGAGCGGGGGGGAGCCAGTTGTCTTTCTGTCCTCACTGATGCCAAGTTTTTTCAAGGCAGTTTTGAAAATTTAGCCCTCGTGCGCCAAGCCGTAAACATTCCCCTACTCTGCAAAGAATTTATCCTCTATCCCTATCAAATCTTTCTCGCCCGCACCCAAGGGGCCGATGCCATCCTCTTGATTGCCGCCATTCTTTCCGATCAAGACCTCACCTATTTTGTGAAAATTATTCGCAATTTAGGCATGACTCCCTTGGTGGAAGTCCATAGTTTGCAAGAACTGGATCGCGTCCTGGCCATTGACAAGATTGATTTAATTGGTATTAATAACCGTAACCTCAGCAATTTTTCCGTGCATCTGCAAACCACCCAAGACTTGATTGCCGCCCGTCAGTCGGAGATTGCCGCCAAGGGGTGTTTAATTGTTAGTGAATCTGGATTACATCAGCCTGAGGATTTACGAACTGTAGCAACCGCTGGGGCGCAAGCGGTGTTGATTGGTGAATCCTTGGTGCGTCAACCTGACCCGGCCGCTGCCATTGAAGCCCTTTATCATTTTGCCGAGTAAGAAGGCGATCACCCCGTTCCCATGCGACAATAAATCCATCTTTCGCCCCGTTGCCTCCCCATGGATCAAATCCCCCTCCCTTCGCTGATTCATTATGAACTGTTGCTGCAACTGCTCGAACGTCAAACCATGCAAAAGGTGGATCACAATCCAGCCATCCGGGAACAGGTACAGCAACTGATCATCACGATTCGCAAAGCCCTTGCCCAGCAACGCCAGATTGAAACGATTTGCTCCCAATCCAACATTACCTACGAACATCGTTGGTCGTTAAATCGGTTGGGGACTGATACTGATGTTTTACCGCAAATTCTCCACAGTCTTGAGCAATAACCCCAGGATTAGGGGATGATGAGTGATTGTGCTGATTTTTTTACTGCCCATTTTTTTATGAACGATAAACAACTGCTGATGATTCCGGGGCCCACGCCGGTTCCTGCCCGTGTTTTGCAAGCCATGGCCAAGCATCCCATTGGCCATCGCAGTGGCGCGTACAACAAAATTCAGGCGGAGGTGACAGCCAATTTAAAATGGATCCACCAAACGGAAAGCGATGTCCTCGCCCTTACCGTCAGCGGCACGGGAGCGATGGAAGCGGGGATCATTAACTTTTTGAGTCCGGGCGATCGCGTCCTCACCGGCTGTAATGGTAAATTTGGCGATCGCTGGGCGGAAATCTGCACTGCCTACGGCCTCCAGGTGGAAAAAATCACCGCTGAATGGGGGCAACCCTTAGACCCTGAAGCCTTCCGCCAACGGCTCCAAGCGGATACCGCCAAAGAAATCAAAGCGGTGATCCTCACCCATTCCGAAACCTCCACCGGAGTTTTAAATGATCTCGCCGGGATCAATGCCGCAGTGAAAGAACATGGTCAAGCCCTGATCATGGTGGATGCCGTCACCAGCTTAGGGGCGATTTCTTTACCCATCGATGATTGGGGCTTAGATGTGGTGGCTTCTGGATCGCAAAAAGGCTACATGATTCCCCCCGGTTTAGGGTTTGTGGCGGTCAGTGCCAAGGCTTGGCAGGCGTATCAAACGGCGAAACTGCCCCGCTACTACCTGGATTTGGGCAAATACCGCAAAGCCACCGCCCAAGATACCACCCCCTTCACCCCCCCGGTTAACCTGATCTTTGCCCTCCAGGCCGCGTTACAAATGATGCGCGAGGAGGGATTAGAAGCGATTTTTGCCCGCCATAATCGCCTCCAACGGGGGACGCGGGCGGCGATCCATGCCCTCGGTTTGGCAACCCTCGGGGCCGATGACTGTGCTAGCCCGGCGGTGACGGCGGTCATGCCGAGCCAAGTGGATGCAGAAGCGGTGCGCAAAACGATGAATCAACGCTACGATATTGCCCTGGCGGGCGGTCAAGACCACCTCAAGGGTAAGATCTTCCGCATTGGTCATCTGGGGTTTGTGTGCGATCGCGATATGCTCACCGCCATTGCCGCCCTCGAAGCCACATTACAATCCCTCGGTTGCGATGTTCCCATGGGGGCCGGCATCAGTGCCGCCGCTGCGGTGTTTAACGAAGCCTAAACGAAGCCTAGTAGATGTAGGGTGGGCAATGCCCACCTGTAGGGTAGAAGGTGGGCGATGCTAATCAATCTCGGAGGGGCGAAAAATTTTTCGCCCCTACGCCTATCTATCTTCCTACTTCCCACTTCCTACTTCCCACTTCCTACTTCCCACTTCCTACTTCCCACTCCCCCAAACCAGTACAATGCTCTTAGCCCGCCTCTTGAGGCAGCTTGTCCGAGTGATGGAGAATACCCTTGGGGATTGATTTACGCAGCTACGTTTTTTTAGATAGCCTTCAACCGCAACACGCCGCCTATATTGGCACGGTTGCGCTGGGATTTTTGCCCCTCCCTGGGGATAGCTCCCTCTGGATTGAAATTTCCCCTGGTATTGAAATTAATCGGATCACTGATGTAGCCCTGAAAGCAACGGTGGTGCGGCCCGGAGTGCAGTTTGTGGAGCGGCTCTATGGCCTGTTGGAAATCCACGCCAGCCGCCAAGGGGAAACCCGCACGGCGGGGAAGGCAATTTTAGACAGTTTAGGGGTGAGGGAGAGCGATCGCCTCAAGCCCCGCATCGTTTCCAGCCAAATTATCCGTAACCTCGACCCCCACCAAGCCCAATTAATCAACCGCAGCCGTCGCGGCCAAATGATCCTCGCCAACCAAACCCTCTACGTCTTGGAAGTGCAACCGGCAGCCTATGCAGCTTTGGCCGCCAATGAAGCCGAGAAGGCCGCCAGTATTAATATTTTGCAGGTTTCCGCCATTGGCAGTTTTGGCCGCCTCTATTTAGGGGGAGAAGAGCGGGATATTTTAGCCGCCGTCCAAGCCGTAGAATCGGTTTTAGCCAGTGTTTCCGGTCGGGAACATCACGACGACAACCGCGAATAATCACTCAGCATAGCGAACACTGATATTGCTTCAGTCCGCTCCCCAAGCAAAACGCTGTAGAGTTGAGTCGGGGCGAAAATTTTTTCGCCCCTACGCCAATTGGGTAATTGAGCCAATTTCACCCTATTTTCTGAAGAACCTATAAGCTTAGGAGTTTTGGGTTAATGGCGGCATCGGATTAACTATTGATGGCTCTGACCCCAAAGGATGGCCAAAACTATTCAAAACCGATTCTAACATTGGCAATAATTGATTGACTTGCTTAAACCGAATCAACAAATCCCAGATCGGCTCTGCCTTTTTCCAAGCTCCAGCATAGGCTAAATGGCGGAGGCGATCGGGGAAATGTTCCTTCGTCCATGCACCTTTAAAAATTGAACTCCAGCGATAGAATTGTTGATAAGAACGCCAATATCCTTGTTCGAGCGTCTCAATACTGAGATGCAGCGGACGATAGACCACATGGCGCGTATCATACCGATCCCAATGATCATCAATCATCCGCCCCTGAGCAACCATCCGATCATAAAGCGGTGTACCAGGGTAAGGCGTTAAAATATGAAACGTTGCGGTTTCAATACCTTGGGAAACCGCCCAATCTACAGTCCGATCAAACACCGTTTCATCATCATGATCCATCCCATAAACAAAACTCGCATTAATCATCACACCATGCTCCTGAAGTCGTCGGATTGCTAGGGTGTAATCACGATTGAGATTGTGATATTTGTGCTGCTCTTTTAAGTTGTGAATATTTAAGGTTTCAAACCCCACAAATAAGCTGCGCAATCCCGATGCTACCGCCTTTTCTAACAGACCCGGCTGTAAAATTGATTCCACCGTTGCCGCTCCTTGCCACACACGGCCCATTCCTTGCATCCCTGCAAACAATTCCGCCGCAAAAGGCCCATGACCAAAGAGATGATCATCTAAAAAATAAAGATGTTTTCCTGGTAATTGCTCAATTTCAGCGAGGGCAGCATCTACGGATTGGGTGTAGAAAGATTTACCCCCTTTGTAGAAGGCATCTTTATAGCAAAAATCGCAGTGATGGGGACAGCCTCGGGAAACCACAATCGAGTTAGGCACAAGGTAATGATAACGCTTAATCAGATCGCGACGAATCGGGGGAACACCTAACAATGTTCTGAGCTTAGATTGATAGGTTTTAGCGGGATGTCCGGCGCGGAAATCTTGAAGAAATTGGGGCCAGGTATCTTCGCCGGGGCCAAAGAAAAGCGTATCGGCATGGTGAGCCGCTTCATCGGGTAATGCGGTGACGTGTAACCCCCCTAACACAACATAGCTACCTTTGGCGCGGTAATGATCTGCTAATGCGTAGGCCCGATAGGCGGAAGTAATGTAAACCTGAATCACCACTAAATCCGGTTGATCATTGAGGTTCAGAACTTCAACGTGTTCATCCTGAAGATCAATCTCGTCATTTTCATCAAAAAAGGCGGCAATGGTTGCTAGTCCTAAGGGGGGGAAAAGATGATATTTAATCGGCCGCCAGAAAGGACTCAGGGCCTCCGTGAGCGCAGGCAAAATCATTTTAACTTTCATGGAAATGCTCATCCAGGGTTTCCCCTACAATACCCACATTGATCGGCAAAATGATCAGGTTTAACGGGATCAATGTTTATTTACAATCAGTAAACAAAAGTTTGTTTTACGAAAAGAAAGTTGATGCGCCATAGCTTTTGCCTAAATGATTTAAAATTTAACACAGTACAGCTTATTCAGTCATTGCTCCAGATATCCCCTCACCCTAAATCCTGATACCAATTCCCTAAATAAAAAATACATATGAATTTACATTCCGCAAATTAAGACTAATTATGCTAGTGAACGGTCTCAGTACAGGACAAAAAGCTTGAAAAGGAGAGCAGGATGGGGTTTCATCAGAATTAGCACAAACATCAGAAACCCCATGAACCAGTATAACGAACTCAAGCGAGTCCTCCAAGCCCAATTGCCCT
>Ga0316611_1000725_pt1 | contig 10824 bp, 7 predicted proteins | sample MIS2016202_MG_FD_207675 | JGI IMG/M metagenome (GOLD analysis project Ga0316611, IMG submission 207675) | Microbial mat bacterial communities from Middle Island sinkhole, Lake Huron, Michigan, United States - MIS.2016.202 | ecosystem: Environmental > Aquatic > Freshwater > Lake > Sediment... | reverse complement strand
CTTTGACTTTAAAAGAAGTATTGCAATATACAGTTTCTCAAAGTGATAATGTGGGTTGCGATAAATTATTCAAATTAATAGGCGGAACTAAAAAAGTAGAAGATTTTTTCATCAATCATACATTAAAAAATATTTCCATAAAATATAATGAGGAAGAAATGCAAAAAGAATGGAACAATCAGTTTGAAAATTGGACTACTGCAAATGCTTCAACCGATTTATTAGTAGCATTTTATCAAAGAAAATTTCTTTCCCAAAAAAGTTATGATTTTCTTTACAAAACTATGTTGGAAACCAGTACAGGTGTAAACAGGTTAGTGGCACAATTGCCTAAAAATGCTTTAGTTGCACATAAAACCGGCACTTCTGGAATCAATGATACTGGAATAAGGGCAGCCACAAACGATATTGGAATTGTAACTACTAAAGATGGAAAGCATTATATTATAAGTGTTTACGTTTCAAATTCCAAAGAAAGTGAAGCTGTGAATGAAAAAATAATTGCTGATATTTCAAAAGTAACTTGGGATTATTTTAATAAATAATAATTTTTTTACTCTTAATTTTTATCAATTTTTAATTTCTAAAAAATATTATGTAAGTTTGAGTATAATTTTTAAAATCAAACGATTAAATCTTTTCTAAAAATAATATTTTTCCTCTTTGGGTGTTTACAAATAAATGCTCAAAATAATTCACCTTATATTTCCATTCTTACAAAAGAAGATGGACTTTCTCTACCGGGTGTGCATTACACGTATAAGGACAGCAAAGGTTTTGTTTGGTTTGCTGCTTTGGATGCGGTAAACCGATGGGATGGATGTTTTATGAAAGTGTATAATGCGGAAAGTCAATTTAAAAATTGTCCAGTTCTAACTTTTGCGTATAATTTTGTGGAAGATCAAAATGCCAATATTTATATGGGAAGTAGCAAAGGTTTATATTGCTACCAAAGAAAGACAAACCAATTTATTTTAATTTCATTATTTCCAAAAAATCAAAGTCAAGAGGTGATTCCTTTTGCCTTTAAGGACAACAAAATTTGGGCGATAAACAAAGATTATCATATTATTTCTTATGATGTTTTAACGAGTGAAAAGAAATATTTTAAAGATATAAAACTTAATCCAATAAAGTCATTTAATATCTATCAAATTACTGGTTATGATTATTTTATTAGAAGAATCCCGTTTTTTATTGGAGATGATGTCTATTTGGCTGATTATGAAACATTAGTACAATATAATTATAAAACAAAAGCAATACACTATTACAAACCAGATGAAAAAAATGCTTTTAATTCTTTGTTCTATGACAAAGAAGAACAAAAAATACTAATTGGAAATTCCAATGCTTATTTTGAATTTTCCCTATTTAATAAGCAATTTAAAAAAATTACATTATTGGATAATTATCCTTTAAAGAATATAAATTTTCCTTTTAAAATTAGTAAAAATTTGCTTTTTTTATGGGGAAGTCATGATTATAAAGTATATAATACAAAAACCCAAAAGATTGCTTCTATTTTTTCTCCTTATTTTAAAATGGAAGATTTTGATTCCACCTATCCTTTAAGAAATTCCAGTATTTGGATTAATAATTCAAAACTCAATTTCATACCATTTCCTTTTCAAACTACTATTTTACCACAAATACAATTTGCTACAAGCACAACGAATAGTTTACTTTCTATCGCTTCATTGGATGAAAATAATTTGCTAATAGCTACATCGTTAGGTTTATATACCTATAAAATTCAAACCAAAGAATTTCGTCGCTTTTCGCAAGACAATATTGTGTATAGAATAGCAGAAGATTCTATACAAAATGGAATTTGGCTGTTTTCAATTGATGAAACACACTCCATTTTATTTTACGATAAAGCAAGCAGAAAAACGCATAAAATATTATCTCAAGATATAGGTTCAGTGCAAGATATTGCTTCTATTTCTCAAAATTTCACTCTAATATCTTCTACTCTAGGTTTATATGTTTGGAATAAAACCACCCAAACTTTAGTTCAATACCAAAATCATAATTTTCATAATGCCTTTAAAATAAATGTGCTTTATCCTTTCAAAATAGCCTTAAGTTATACCGATAATCGAATGGATATAATTTCATTCAATAAACAGGCTGAAATTATTTCCCTACAAAGTATTTTACAAAATAATACTACTTTTATGCTTTAAAAGACAGAGATAAATATTGGATTGCCACCACAAATGGGGTGTATGTATTGGATAAATATTTCAAAACGCTCAAACATTTCAATACAAACTCTGGGCTAAGTGATAACTATATTTATGGAATGTTGAATGATGATTTTGGAAAAATTTGGGTGAGTCATCAAAGTGGTTTAAGTAGTATTAATAGTACAAATTTCACAATAACAAATTATGGTAAAGAAGATGGTATCAATGAATTCGATTTTAATAATAGAGCCTTTTATAAAACAAAGAATCAACTCTATTTTGGTGGAAATTTAGGACTTACATCTTTTTCTGTTCCACTGAAATTAAACCAAACGCAAAAACCCGAAGTATATATTGATGAAATAAAAGTGAATAATATTCCCTATAATTTAGCCTTAAATAATGATTTAATTTCAAATTTAGAATTGAAGTATTTTCAAAACAATCTCTCATTTCATGCTATAGTAAAAGATATTGAATATGGAAAAACACAAAAACTTATTTATCGATTGAATAAAAATGAATGGAAGATATCACCCAATTCTGATCCTGTTGAGTTTAACAATTTAGCATCGGGTTCCTATCACTTGGATTTTGGTTACTATAATAAATACAATGCAAAATATGAATTTCAACGAAGAATTTATATTAAAATTAAAACTCCTTTTTGGAAAGCCATTTGGTTTTGGATTTTGCTTACTTTTATAATAACTTGCCTTATTTTTTGGTGGGTTTATACACGTAAAATTGTAAAACAAAAACGGATTTTTAATCAACAAATAGAATTAAACAAACAACGCCAATCTTTAATTGCAGATTTACACGACGATATTGGAGCTTCTTTGAGTAGTTTACAGGTAAATAGTGCTATTGCATCGGCACATATCAATAAAGACACAAATGAAGCAAAGAAACTATTAAATAAAATTGAAAATCAAGCCAAGAATTTAGCAGAAAAAATGGGCGACTTTATTTGGAGTACCAATCAAGGAGAAAACGAAGTAATGAGTATTAGTAGTAGAATAAAAAATTACGCTAATGAAATGTTAAGTGCTACAAATATAGCATTTTATTTGCATTTTGATGTAGAAGTAGATCAGTTAAAAATGCCTATAAAAATGCGTAAAAATTTAGTTCTTATTTCCAAAGAAGCCATAAATAATGTTATTAAATATAGCAAAGCGAAACATTTTTGGTTGAATTTTACCTATGATAAAAATATACTTTACCTTGAAATAAAAGACGATGGAATAGGATTTGATCCTACAAATACTTCCGGTAATGGTTTGAAAAATATCAAAAATAGAACCGAGGAACTAAATGGAACTTTTAAAATTGAATCTTCTAACAATGGAAGCACTTTGTTCATTATATTAAATTTTTAATTTTATTTTGAAAAACAAACTACCTAATTTTAGTGATTTCAATACTTTACATTAGTACTATATTTGTAAGGTATTAAAAGTATTTATTATAAAATCAAACAAATAAAATGAAAATTCGAATTTTTATTTATGATGACAGTACAGACCGACGAGAAAGTTTAAAAGCCTTACTTCAGTTGGAAGAAAATTTTATTGTAGTAGGAGAAGCTGAAAATTGTAAAAATGTAATCGAAGAAATGGAAAACCATTATCCTGATGTGGTTTTGATGGATATTAATATGCCAGTAGTAGATGGATTGGAAGGTCTTAATAAAATAAAAACTACTTATCCAGAAATAAAAGTATTGATGCAAACTGCTTTTGATGATAATGCTAAAGTTTTTGCCTCTATTCAAAACGGAGCAAGTGGATATATTCTAAAAAGCGACAAACCGCAACGAATACTTCAAGCGATACAAGAAGTGTTTGAAGGCGGTGCGGTGATGAATCCTTACATTGCCCAAAAAGTATTGGATTATTTTATACCTAATGAAAAAAAATCGCCATTAACTACTAAAGAAAATGAAGTTTTGACATTGTTGGCAGAAGGATTAAGTTATAAAATGGTAGCCGATAAATTAGGCATGAGCTATAGCACTGTAAACACACACACCAAACATATTTATTTAAAACTTCATATCTCTTCTTTGGGAGAAGCCATTGCTTGGTATTATAAAAATTTGATATGATTTGCTTACAGATTGGACGAGTTAAACATCTAAGAAGGTTAAGTTTTGTTTAGAATTTAAGTTTTTCTCACTTTTAATTTTTACTTTCATGCTCGCTAAAAAAGCACAAAATTATTTTTTAATAAATTTTAGCACTGAGTTTTCTTTGTAATTTTTTGTGTAAAATCTTTGTGTATTTCCAATGGGTTTAAACCCATTGAACTTTTTTAAACCTAAGAGAATTTAAGAATAGCCTGTAGCTACCCCTTTCCTTTGGAGAGGGGTTGGGGTGAGGTAAAAAACAAAAAACTAATTTACTATGGCTAAATAGTATAATTTATTCAACAAGATGAAAAACACTTTTTTTAAAAGGGAGAAAACACATGCCTATATTTAGGGATTTTTTGCTTTCATTTTTACTACAACTTTGTTTCATAAATAATCAATTAATTTTTTTAAATTATGAAAACAATCAAATTTTACCTTATTATTTTGTTTTTGGGATCTATTATTTCAAATTCAATGGCACAAACTACGACCACAACAAACCCACTTTATGACAGTGGTTGGCATTTGAATGTTCGTGGAGGATACGACATTATTCCTATGTACGACAATAACACACCTTATATAGATTATAAAGGAGGTTTAGAATTAGGAGCAACGGTAAACTATTACTGGAATTGGATTGGGATTGGAGCCGATTTCGACTATATAAAAAATAAACCCAAAAGCACCTATCCAACTGATAATTTATTTTTTGGGACCAATCAAATTACTAATTTTAGTCTTTCTGAAGATGGTATTACAAGAATATTCTATGGAATAGGCCCCAGTTTTAAATACCAAAAAAACAATCGGTTTTCTGCTGAATTTTGGTTAAGAGGCGGTTTAGCGAGCATAAAAGGAGGAAGAACAGAGCTAACAGGAACCCTACCAGGAACTCCTCCAACCACTACGCTTTTAAATTTTCATGCAGGTTATGACGAATCAACAGTTTTCAGTGGAAAAGCACAGCTGCAAGCCAATTATTGGATCACAGATGGTTTCGGAATTCATGCAGGTGTGTATTATATGCGCCATTTTGGGGTAGAAGAATTAGTAGATCCTACTTATGGTATTTCTGCAGGATATTACGGATTTACCAATGATGTAGATGTAAATAATTTAAGTTCAACCGGATTTGTTGCAAGACAAGATGCTTGTAATTGTGATATCAGTTCCATAGGAGTTTTTGCTGGTTTGTCGTTTAGATTTCCTCAAAAACAGGAAGTGAAAGAAGAATGTAATGAATGTCAATTATGCCCTGTTTGTGGCAAAAATCATGCTCTACCTATGTGTGCATGTTTAACTTGTGGTTGCAAATTAAGCATAACAGCCAAAGATAAATTCAGCAATGAAATTTTACCAGATACTGATATTATTTTAGTAAACAGTAGTGGACAAACAGTGTCTTCAGGAAAAACCAATGGATATGGCGTTGTTATTTTCGACAATGTAAAACCTGACACCTATTCTATAAAAGGAAAACTATATAAAGTAAATCTTCAAGATGGTACGGTTGATAAATCAGAATTTGAAAATTGTTCTAAGAATAATGGAATTATTGAAAAAGAAATTTTATATGCAGATGAAGATTTTGTATTAAAAGGCAGTGTATTAGAATGTAATTCTACAAAATCAATTGAAGGAGCAAATATCAATTTAAAAGGCAAGACGGTACAAACACAAGACAATACTATTTCGGATAAAGATGGAAAATATTTATTTCATGTAAATCAAAAAACAGATTACATATTAAAAGGGAATAAAGATGGCTATTTTTCAAATGAAGTTGAATTAACAACCAATGATTACAACAGAAGTAAATCTTTGTTTATCGATTTCAAAATGTGTATCGACCCATGTGGAAAAGCCATTAGATTAAATAATATCATTTTCAATTTAGCCAAATGGGATATACTGCCAGCTTCTGAAGCCGATTTGAATTATGTGGTAAAATTATTACAACAAAACCCTAAAATAAAAGTGGAATTGTCTTCTCATACCGATAGTAGAGCAAGCAAACCGTATAATCAAACCTTGTCACAAAAAAGAGCCCAATCTTCAGTAAATTATATTGTAGGAAAAGGCATTGCAGCCGACAGAATCATCGCAAGAGGAGCCGGTGAAACAGAATTGTTAAACAAATGTGCTGACGGCATTCCTTGTACAGAAGCAGAACATACCATAAATAGAAGAACAGAATTTAAAGTAATTTGTCAATAATCATTAATCAAAAAAATGGAGTGTTTCGCTAATGAAACACTCTGTTTTTAAAAAACTAAATTAAAATGAAAACAATAAAAATTTCAAAACTATTTTATACTGCAAGTATAATAATCGTAACATTTTTCACTTTGCAATCTTGTTCGAGTGATGATTGTGAGTATGACACACAAACAAAACTAATTGAACCTTATACCCTAAATATCTCAACAGGAATTGATAATTTAAATAATTCTTTACCCATGGGAACATTAGACCCTTTATGGAGTATCGCCTTACCAAATCCTTCACCTTCGCAGCCTAAAATAAGTGACATCTTTACAGGTTTCTGGGAAGTTACCCCAATTTTAACCACAAATGCTAAATGGATTAATCCTGATGGTAACTCTTTTGGCTTTTTAAATACACCAGGGTTTTATACATTTGAAAGATCTTTCACAGTTATAAATGGAACTGCTTTATTAACATATAATTTTAATGCAACAATTGATAATGAATTGACAACAGTTGAATTAATTAATCCTTCAACTGTTTCTAGTTCACTTTTAAGTTCACCAATTATTCCAAGTACATTTTTATTTAATGTTACAAATAAATTTAATGGGAGTGTAGCATCTCCTCAAATTGGAGTTTGGAAAATTAGAATAACTGGTAAATTTTATGATACAACTGCTATATTTTTAGTCTCTGGTTATATAAATTTAACTTAAAAAACTTCTTTCATATTTACTAAAGATCGGGGTGGTAGAAATATCACCCTGATTTTTTTTAAAAAATTCAAAATTTCAAATAATAATCTTTTGCCAATATTTTATATTCATCGGAATATTCTCTGGGTGCTTTTTCTAAAACAAAAGTTTCTGTTTTTATTTCAGTTTCAATAAAAGAAAATGTGCTAATATTTCTTTTTATTTTGCCGTTTTCTATTCCTTTTACTTGAATATTTTTATTCAAAAACAAATTATTATTTTTAGCAATCTGTAGAATGTCAGTTTCATTCTCATAAGGATAAATCAGGGTAAAATTTCCCTTTTCCGTTACATTTTTCTGCACAAAATCAAATAATTGTCCATAATTTAACTGAACTTGTTGTCTTGCTAAAATGTTTTTAGAATGGAGAGTAGATTGTGAATCAAAATAAGGAGGATTGGAAACAATGGTATCAAATTTTTCATTGAAAACAGTGGTTTTTATATCACCAAAAACGGCAGTTAGTCTTTCTGAAAAAGGTGATTTATTGAAATTTTCTTTGGCTAAATGATACGCATTTTCATCTAAATCTATTCCAATAATAGAAGTGTTATTTGTTCTTTGAGCTAAAATTAAAGCAACAATTCCTGTTCCAGTTCCAATATCTAAAATTCTTTCCGATGTAATAATATCAGTTAAAAGCCCCAATAAAACGCCATCAGTTCCTACTTTAAAAATTTTTTCACTTTGAATTACTTCAAATTGTTTGAATTTAAATACGACATTTTTCATAATTATCACAAAACTACAGATTCTTTTGAACAAAAAAACCTTGCTTTCACAAGGTTTTCTAATTCATTTATTTAGTAATAATTACCAAATGGTAATTCTTTTCATTTCATCTTTGAACATTTTATTTCCCTCTTTCACATCAAATGCTTTGTAATATGGATTGAAATTTTCTAAGGGCCCGATAGCTCTAAAATAACCTGGGGAATGTGAATCTGTTTTCACTTGGTCGGCAAGTGCTTTGTCGGTAGATTTTGTTCTCCAAATAGTTGCCCACGACAAGAAAAATCTTTGTTCTTGTGTATAGCCATCTATTTTTGCCATTTCACCTTTGTCTTTTAAATAGAGTTGTAATCCATCATACGCAACAGAAACACCACCCAAATCTGCTATGTTTTCGCCTAAGGTAAATTTTCCATTCACAAAAACACCTGGTAAAGGTTCATATTTATTATATTGTTCAACCAAAGCATTTGTTGCTTTTTCAAAACTTTCTTTATCTTCTTTGGTCCACCAATTATTTAAATTTCCATTGGCATCATATAAAGAGCCACTGTCATCAAAACCATGTGAAATTTCATGCCCAATAACAGCTCCAATTCCTCCAAAATTTACTGCAGCATCAGCTTGATAATCATAAAACGGAGCTTGTAAAATAGCAGCTGGAAAAACAATTTCATTAAACAATGGGCTATAATAGGCATTTACGGTTTGTGGCGCCATTCCCCATCTGGTTTTATCAACTTCCTTTCCTATTTTAGGAAGATTATCATAATAATTCCATTTTTGAATTGCCAGCATATTTTCAAAATAAGAACCACCTTGGCTTAAGGGTAGAATTTTAAGGTTTGAATAATCCTTCCATTTATCAGGATAGCCAATTTTTACATTAAATTTTGCTAATTTTTCTAATGCTTTAACTTTTGTTTCAGCAGACATCCAAGTTAGATTTTCTATATGTGTTTTGAATGATTTTTTTATATAATCAATCATTTCTTTACATTTTTCTTTGGCTTCAGCAGGAAATGCTTCTTTTACATATAATTTACCTAAAATTTCTCCAACTTGTCCATTTATCGTTTGCAAAGCTCTTTTTTCTAATGGTCGTTGTTCTTTTTGTCCTCTTAATTTTTTACCATAAAATTCAAAATTTATATCTCCTAATTCTTCTGATAACATTCCTGCAGAACTGTTTATTAAATTAAATTTTAAAAATGTTTTAATAATTTCTAAATTATTTTGGTTTAGAAATTTATCTAAATTTTCATAATATTTTTTTTCTGTAATGATGACTGAATCCGACACCACTCCTAATTCTTTAAAATAATTTTCAAGATTTATGTTTTTTACTAATTTTTTTAAATCTTTTATCGCATACGGATTATAACGAAGTCTTGAATCTCTTTGCTCTTCTACAGTTAACAATGTTTTTGCCATAGATTTTTCAAATTCTACAATAGATGGGCCTTTTAAATCTCTGGTTTTTTGACCAGTTTTTGCATAAATACTACTCACATATTCTGAATAATCAGCTAATGCTTTTTTAGATTTTTCATCTTCTTTTTGATAATAATCTTTACCCATTCCTAAATCTACACCACCTAAATACAATCCATTTATATTGCTTTTTTTCATGTGAGCAAAAACCCCAAAATCATAAAAGGGATTTCCACCTAATGGTGTTACTTCAATTAAATATTTTTGTAAGTCTTTAATATTTTTAATTGCATCAATTTTTTTGAAATAGGGTAGTAATGGATTTATTCCTATTTTATTACGAGATTTTACATCCATAATTGAAGAGTACAAATCTTTTATTTTTTGCCCATCAGTTCCATTTTCATGGGTTTCAATCATGGATTTTTTTAAAATATCTAATGCTTTTTTATCTGTATTTTCCCGAAGTTCATCAAAACTTCCCCATCGTGTTCTATCAGCAGGTATTTCTGCAGTTTTCATCCATCCTCCATTCACATAATTGTAAAAATCATCTTGTGGTTTCACTTCATGATCCATGTGTTTATGGTCTATTCCTTTTTGTGCATAAAGAAATGTAAAATTCAAAAACATCGTAATGGCAAAGATTATTATTTTTTTCATTTTTTCAATGATTTTTAATTATTATTGGAATATGTATTTTTTTAACTAAAATTGTTACAAAGTTTTATTCCTTTTTATATAAAATTTACATTTACTTTATTATTAATATTTTGAATATCAATTTAAAAATAAATTAAAAAAAATGTCTAAAATTTCTTTATTTATAAAATAATTACTATTTTCACAAAAATTTTTATATATGAGTATCACAAGATTATTTGATTTTATAGATTTTCAATTACAAACCAAGCCAAAAAACGACGCATTTGTTACAAAAGTAAATGGAACTTGGGTAAAAACATCAACCCAATCATTTGTAAATCAAGTGAATAAAATTAGTCGTGGCTTGCTGAAATTAGGCATAAAGCCAGGAGATGAAATTTCTCTCATTACAGGAAGTGGGCGTACTGAATGGCATATAATGGATTATGCAATTCAACAAGTTGGCGCAGTGAGTGTTCCCGTTTATCCTACAATCTCAGTCGATGATAATATTTATATATTCAATGATGCTGAAGTAAAATTTTGTTTTGTTTCAGATGATGTATTATATCGAAAAATTCAAGAAGTAAAAAAATCATACACTCAATTACAAGCCTGTTATACTTTTAATGAAGTTGCAGGTGCACCAAGTTGGCAGGAAGTAATGGAATTAGGCGAAGATGATGCTACACAACATGAAGTGGATGC
>Ga0316611_1000722_pt1 | contig 10832 bp, 10 predicted proteins | sample MIS2016202_MG_FD_207675 | JGI IMG/M metagenome (GOLD analysis project Ga0316611, IMG submission 207675) | Microbial mat bacterial communities from Middle Island sinkhole, Lake Huron, Michigan, United States - MIS.2016.202 | ecosystem: Environmental > Aquatic > Freshwater > Lake > Sediment... | reverse complement strand
TAATAATGTTTTAAATAAAAAATTGGGAATTTAAAATTACAAATTCATTCAATGGATCAATATTTTAAAATAATATTCTATTTTTGCACTTTATTTTTTCAATATAATGTCTAACCCACTAGTTATTAATTATTAATTTTTTTTAAATGACTGAACAAGAAAAAAACGAATTAGAAAACGAAATTGTCGAAAACCAGGACTCGCTTGAGGTGAATTCTGAAGAAATGGAGGCAGATGAGGATATTGTTGATATTGAAGACGATATCGAAGAGGAAATTGAAGAAGACGGCATAGACCCAGAAGTTGAAGCAGAAATTAGAAAGCTTAAAAGAGAAGAAATATCACTTGAAAACTTTGACTGGAGCCGTTATTCAAATAAATTTGACAATTATTCCAGCGACGAACGTTCGCAGATGGTATCAATGTACGATAAAACGTTATCTACAATTGTCGAAAATGAAGTTATTGAAGGATCAGTAATCTCCCTAAACAAACGTGAAGTTGTAATTAACATTGGTTACAAGTCAGAAGGAGTAGTTAGTTTGAACGAATTCAGGTATAATCCAAACCTTAAACCTGGAGACAAAGTAGAAGTTTACGTTGAAAGTCAGGAAGATAAAAAAGGCCAATTGTTACTTTCCCATAAAAAGGCAAGAGCAATGCAGTCTTGGGACCGAATTAACAAATCGTTGGAACAGGATGAAGTTATTACAGGTTACATTAAATGTCGTACTAAAGGCGGTATGATCGTTGATGTTTTCGGTATTGAAGCATTCTTGCCTGGTTCGCAAATTGATGTAAAACCAATTCGCGATTACGATGTATTTGTTGGTAAAACTATGGAATTCAAAGTTGTTAAAATCAACCATGAATTCAAAAACGTTGTTGTTTCGCACAAAGCTCTTATTGAAGCTGAACTCGAACAACAGAAGAAGGAAATTATTGCTAAACTCGAAAAAGGACAAGTTCTCGAAGGAACTGTTAAGAATATTACCTCGTACGGTGTGTTTATCGATCTTGGCGGCGTAGATGGATTAATCCATATTACAGACCTTTCATGGGGTCGTGTAAATCATCCTGAAGAAATAGTTCAATTAGATCAGAAATTGAATGTTGTAATTCTTGATTTCGATGACGCTAAAAAACGTATAGCTCTTGGTTTAAAACAATTAACTCCTCATCCATGGGATTCTTTAGATGTCAATCTTAAAATTGGCGACAAAGTTAAAGGTAAAGTTGTTGTAATTGCAGACTATGGTGCTTTTGTTGAAATCACTACCGGTGTTGAAGGATTAATCCACGTTTCGGAAATGTCCTGGTCGCAGCATCTTCGTAGTGCACAGGAATTCCTGAAAGTTGGCGATGCCGTTGAAGCTGTTATACTTACATTGGATCGCGACGAGCGTAAAATGTCCTTAGGCATTAAACAATTAAAAACTGATCCTTGGGAACAAATTGAGTCTAAGTATGCTTTAAATAGTAAACACACAGCTAAAGTCAGGAATTTTACTAACTTTGGTGTGTTTGTTGAAATTGAAGAAGGTGTTGATGGGCTTATTCATATTTCTGATCTTTCATGGACCAAGAAAATCAAGCATCCTGCTGAATTTACTCAAATAGGCGAGGAAATTGAGGTTACTGTTTTGGAGATTGATAAGGAAAACCGTCGTTTAAGCCTTGGTCACAAGCAGCTGGAAGAAAATCCTTGGGATGTTTTTGAAACTATTTTCACCGTTGATAGCGTTCACGAAGGTACTGTTGTTGAAATATTTGACAAAGGTGCAATTGTTGCTTTACCATATGGTGTTGAAGGTTTTGTTACTCCTAAACATCTTGTTAAAGAAGATGGCACTCCCGTTAAGATAGAAGATAAAATGCAGTTTAAGGTTATTGAATTTTCAAAATCAGCAAAACGCATTATCTTATCGCATAGCAGGGTATTTGAAGATGTGAAGAGAGCAGAAGAAACAGCTACAAAGAAAGCTGCTTCGGATGAAGCTAAAAAAGCCAGTAAAAAGGTAAAACCTTCACTTGAAAAAACCACACTTGGTGATATCACAGAGTTGGCTGCCTTGAAGGAAGAAATGGAAGAACGGGAAAAAAACGCTCAAAAGAAATAGTATTTTAGCATTCTTAATTTTAAAAATTCAGTGCAATGGAATTCAAGATCGAAAAACATGAGAATTATACCTTGATTCAGGTGCTTGAAGAAAAGCTGGACACTCACATTGCCCCAACTCTTAAGTCTGAACTTGTTCTTATTTCCGGAAATGGAGAAAAGAACCTCATTCTGGACTTGAGCAAGTGCAGGTATTGCGATTCTTCCGGGTTGAGTTCAATATTGGTGGCTAACCGGTTATGTAAAAATGCCGGCGGTACTTTTGTACTAACAGGTCTTAACGATGCAGTTGAGCGATTAATCACAATCTCCCAACTCGATACAGTATTGAATATTGCTTCAAATATTGATGAGGGGGTTGCGCTGGTTTCAAAAGCTTAAGGTAAGCTCCGGTATTATTGAATGAATTTTTCTGTTACAATTTTGGGTAGTAGCTCGGCTCTGCCCACTTCTGATAGATTTTTAACCGCTCAGGTACTTAATGTAAATGAGCGGTTTTTTTTAATTGATTGTGGCGAAGGGACTCAAATTCAATTGCGACGTTGTAAAATTAGATTTGGGAGTATTAATCATATTTTTATTAGCCACTTGCACGGGGATCATGTTTTTGGTTTGCCAGGTCTCTTATCTTCTTTTAACCTTTTGGGTCGCAAAAACGATTTGCATATATATTCACATAAACCTCTTAAACAAATAATAAATCAATTTTTAGGTCAGTTTTTTTCAATTCCTGAGTTTAATATAGTATATCACATTATCGACGAGTATAATACTTCTATGATATATGAAGATAAACAGGTTGAAGTGTTTAGTTTTCCTTTGAAACACAGAATACCCTGTAGTGGATTCTTGTTTAAGGAAAAGAAAAAGCTTAGAAGTATAAAAAAGGATGCCATAGAATTTTATAATATACCAATTAGTGAAATTATAAAAATAAAAAAAGGCTGGAATTATATTGATAACCAAGGGAATATTATTGAAAATTCTATAATTACAGTTGATTCCTCTAAGCCTAGAAGTTTTGCTTTTGTTACAGATACAGAGTTTCTTCCTGAAATAATACCAATAATATCAGATGTTGATTTGTTATACCATGAATCGACTTATTTATCAGAAGAAACTGATCTCGCAAAACAAACTGGGCATTCAACCGTTGTAGAAGCAGCCAGAATGGCCAATTTAGCTGGAGCTTCCAAGCTTTTATTGGGTCATTTTTCATCGAGGTATAAAGATTGTAATTTGTTTTATCAACAGGCAAAAGAGATTTTTCCCAATGTTTTTATTGCTGAGGAAGGTAAAACAATACAAATATGAGTTTCTTATTTTATAGTTACTAGTTGGGTTTTCACTATTTTTGAACGAATTTAATTTTTGAAAAATGCAGGAGAAGATAATTATACTTGATTTTGGGTCACAGTATACCCAGTTAATTGCTCGTAGGGTTCGGGAGTTAAATGTTTATTGCGAAATATTTCCGTATCATCATGTTCCTGTAATAGATAAAAGTGTTAAAGGGGTTATTTTATCTGGCAGCCCTTCTTCTGTTCGCGATAAAGAAGCACCTAAACCTAATTTAGAAGGGATTAAAGGCAAAATTCCGCTATTGGGGATATGCTATGGCGCACAATTTTTAGCACATTTTTTTGGGGGAGAAGTTCTTCCTTCGGCATCAAGGGAATATGGCAGGGCTAACCTCCAATACATTTCTTCAGAAGCGAAATTATTGAAAGGTATTAAAACTAATACACAAGTATGGATGTCTCATGGCGACACTATTGCTTCATTGCCATCTGATTATAAAATTGTTGCGAGTACCAATGATGTGAAAGTTGGGGCTTATGAGTCGGTTTCTGAACCAACATTTGGGCTTCAATTTCATCCTGAAGTATACCACACAACAGAAGGTCTAAACATTTTGAAGAATTTTGTTGTAAACCAGTGTGGGTGCCTGCAGGATTGGACACCTTCCTTGTTTGTCGAAAGTACCATTCAGCAATTAAAGGATACCATCAAAAACGATAAAGTTGTACTTGGCTTATCAGGTGGTGTAGACTCTTCTGTAGCTGCTGTTTTACTCCATAAGGCTATAGGATCAAACCTTACCTGCATTTTTGTAGATAATGGCTTGCTTCGCAAAAACGAATTTGAAAAGGTATTGTTTTCTTACAAAAACATGGGCTTAAATGTTATTGGGGTAGATGCAAAAGCAAAGTTTCTTGCAGACTTAAAAAACATTACCGATCCTGAAAAAAAACGTAAAAGTATTGGCAAAAATTTCATTGAAGTTTTCGATGAAGAGGCACATAAAATTTCGAATGTAACATGGTTGGGACAAGGAACTATATATCCTGATGTTATTGAATCGGTCTCTGTTAATGGCCCATCAGCAACAATTAAATCGCACCACAATGTTGGAGGCTTACCCGAGAAAATGAAATTAAAAATCATAGAACCTCTTAAGCTCTTGTTCAAGGACGAAGTTCGTCGAGTTGGGCGTGCACTTGACATTTCACCTGATATTCTTAACCGCCATCCATTTCCAGGGCCAGGGTTAGGGATAAGGATTTTGGGCGATGTAACTGCAGATAAAGTGAAAATTATTCAAGATGTTGATGAGATATTTATTGAAGGACTTAAGCAGCATGGATTATACGATCAGGTCTGGCAGGCTGCAGCCATCTTATTGCCTATTCAGTCGGTAGGAGTTATGGGAGATGAGCGTACTTACGAAAATGTTGTTGCGCTTCGAGCAGTGACTTCAACTGATGGAATGACCGCTGATTGGTGTCATTTACCTTATGAGTTTTTGAGTAAAATTTCGAATGATATAATTAACAAAGTAAAAGGTGTTAACCGTGTTGTTTACGATATAAGTTCAAAACCCCCGGCTACCATTGAATGGGAGTAAAAAAAGATGAAAAATAATTTAAAAAAGTTTACCCTTAAGTTTTTATTCATTGCAGTTTTTAGTAGCCTAATATTTCCTGCAAATGCTCAATTCTCTTTTAGTGAGCAGGGATTAAAGTTTATAAAACTATTAAACTGGCTCGACGAGCATTATGTTGATACAGTAAATGTTGATAAACTAACAGAGAGCGCTATTATTGAATTGCTTCAAAAACTTGATCCTCATTCATCTTATATAAGTAAGGATGAGGTTAACGAAATGAATGAGCCTCTTCAGGGAAATTTTGAAGGAATTGGAGTTACCTTTAGTATATTTAGGGATACTGTGATGGTAATTAATCCTATGCCAGGAGGGCCATCCGAAAAAGCAGGGTTAAAACCGGGCGACCGCATCATACAAATAAATGATTCGAATGTTTCAGGTGTAGGAATAAAAACTGATGATATTTTTTCGAAACTTCGGGGAAAGAAAGGTAGTATTGCTACCATAAAACTGAAGCGAAAAGGTTCTTCCGAACTTCTTAGTTTTAAAATAGCTAGAGAGAAAATCCCAATTCATAGTGTTGAAGCAGTTTATAAAACAGAAGGAGATTTTGGGTATATAAGGATAAGCAGGTTTTCATCGAATACTATTTCGGAGTTTAAGTCTGCCTTATCAAAGTTAAAAAAACAGAAAATTAACGGGCTAATAATCGATTTGAGTGGCAATGGTGGCGGTTTTCTGGATGTTGCAGTAAATCTGGCTGATGAGTTTCTGGATAAAGAAAAGCTTATTGTATACACAAAGGGAATTCACTCAGAAAAGAAGGATTATTATACATCGGGTAAAGGGAATTTTGAAAAGGGACATTTAGTGGTAATAATTGATGAATCTTCAGCCTCTGCTTCTGAGATATTTGCAGGGGCTATTCAGGATTGGGACCGTGGAGTTCTGGTTGGTAGGCGGTCATATGGAAAAGGGTTGGTTCAACGGCCGTTTGTTTTTCCCGATGGGTCTATGGTGCGGTTGACTATTGCCAGGTATTTCACCCCGACAGGACGGCTTATACAGAAATCCTACAGTAATGGGTATAAGGAGTATTCAAAAGATATATTGCATCGTATTAATAGTGGTAGCTTAACAAGTGAAGAGAAAAATCAATTCGTGGATACGATCAAATATTACACACTGGAGAAGAAACGAATTGTATATGGCGGCGGCGGAATAATGCCGGATGTTTTTGTTCCAATAGATACTACTTCTATCAGCAGCTATATTCGATCGATTCTCTCAAAAGGAATATTAAATCAGTTTGTTGTAAAATATATTGATGATAATAGGGATAAATTATCAAAAAAATATAAATCTTTTGAGATATTTAATAAAGAATTCCCCGGGAAGGAACCAATACTTGTTAGTTTTTTAGAATATGCTCAAACTTCCGGGGTTAAGACGGATGCATCCTTGTCCGATAGTACCAAAGAATATCTAAGTATGATTATTAAGGCATATATTTCAAGGGATTTATGGAGTAATAGCGAATTTTACGAAATATACAATCAAACTGAAGAAGAATATCTGGCGGCTGTCAAGATACTTAATAACTGGCAGGAATATCAGGTAAAACTTCATCTCAAATAATTGTGATTATCAGTTGGATTATTCAAAATATTATTGAAATAATAGGTGCAATTCTTAGCCTCATTTATTTATATTTCTCAATCAGGCAAAGTGTTTTTCTTTGGCCAATTGGTTTGGTTTCTTCAGGTTTTTATGTTGTAGTTTTCTATTCCTCCCAACTATACGCTGAAATGGGGCTCCAGTTTTATTACATAACTGTTAGCATTTATGGTTGGTACTACTGGGTTTATGGAAATAAAAAATCAGGCACTAAACAGGATGCCGATTTGCCGGTAAGCCGATTGAATTTATCGCAGGCGATTCGGTACGGTATATTTTTTATATTGATTTATGTAGTTTTATTTTATTTTTTGTCTCATCATACCAATTCAAATATTCCTGGATGGGACTCATTTGTAACAGCTGGTAGTCTGGTTGGTACATGGATGTTAGCCAAAAAGATACTCGAAAACTGGTTGGTATGGATAATTGTTGATAGCTTATCTATTGGAATATATATATATAAGGATTTGCATCCAACGGTTGTTTTGTTTTGTATTTATAGCATTTTAGCAATATTGGGATATATAAAATGGAAAAGAACTCTTTCTATTAACACAACGATATGACAATTGTAATAACAGGTCCCGAATCGACCGGCAAGTCTACTCTGGCGGCTTTTTTGGCGAATCATTACCAGGGAGTTGTTATTCCTGAATTTGCCAGGGACTATATTGAAGGCTTACATCGACCATATAATTATCAGGATATTGTTATTGTTGCCAGAAAACAAATAGAAGATTTGAAGCTAAATCAACAAAACGGTAAGGGGCTTTTGTTTTTAGATACATATCTGATTATTACCAAGGTCTGGTTTGAAGTTGTGTTTAAATCTGCTCCAGATTGGATAATTGAGGAAATAAGGAATTCGAAAATAGACTTATATTTATTATGCGCTCCGGATATTCCATGGATCGCTGATAGCGTAAGGGAGAATGGAGGGGAGATGCGGAACTGGTTATTTAAAGAGTATGAAAGAAATTTAAAGCAATTCAATTTGCCATATAAAATTGTTTCAGGTATTGGAGATAAGCGGTATAATTGCGCTTTAAATCTGGTCGATTTATTAATCTCAAATTAAAAACCTCAAAAAGATTAAACCTTAGATAGCCGTCTCAAAAATTATTATCTTTACAATAACCTTGATAACATTAGTAATGGACAAACAATTAGAAAACAATTCTCTAATAATTGTTAAAACATTTAAAGGATTAGAAGAAGTACTAAGTAATGAAATATCTGCATTAGGTGCTGAAAATGTTACAATATTAAATCGGGCTGTAAGTTTTACGGGTGATAAAGCCATGATTTATAAGGCAAATATCCACTTAAGGACAGCCTTGAAAATTTTAAAGCCAATTTCAAAGTTTAAGGCCCGAAACGAAGTCGACCTCTATAAGGGAATTTACAACATTAATTGGGGCGATTATATGGATGTTGACAATACACTCGCCATCTTTACAGTAGTAAATTCCGATTTTTTCAATCATACACAATATGTTGCTCTAAAAGCAAAGGATGCTGTAGTCGACCAATTTAAAAACACTTTTGGTAAGCGGCCTTCTATTGATACTACAAATCCCGATATTCATATACATCTTTACCTGGCAGATGATGAATGTAATGTTTTGCTGGATAGTTCAGGAGAACCTTTGAATAAGCGAGGATATAGGGTAAACTCTACTTTAGCACCAATAAATGAAGTATTGGCAGCTGGCATGATATTGCTTTCTAATTGGGATGGAAATTCAAATTTTATAGATCCGATGTGTGGGTCTGGTACAATTCCAATTGAAGCAGCATTGATTGCCTATAATATTCCTCCAGGTCTTTTTCGTACACAATTTGCCTTTGAAAAGTGGAAAGACTTTGATAAAGATTTGTTCGAGGAGGTTTATAATGATGGTTTGCCAGAAAGGAAATTTGAGCATAAAATTATAGCTGCCGATATTTCTGCCGGCGCTGTCCGTATTGCAATTGATAATGCTAAAAATGCATTTTTGCAGAATAAAATTGAATTTATTACTCAATCCTTCGAAAAATTGGTTCCCCCTGAAGGAGGAGGTTTGGTAATGATGAATCCCCCTTATGGAGAACGACTTAAGAGAAATGATTTGGAATCGTTTTACGAAAAAATTGGGAATCAATTAAAGAAAAGCTATTCTGGTTATGAAGCATGGATTATAAGCAGCAACAAAGAAGCTATTAAAAGAATCGGATTAAAGCCATCCTTAAGAATTCCGCTAATTAATGGGGCTTTGGAATGTAACTTTCTTAGATATAATTTGTATAAAGGATCGAAAAAAAATAAAGCCTTCGAATTGGAATAAATAATAAATAAGTGTTAACTTTAATAAGTGCTCAAAATCGGTTTAATTATCTATTAAATCTTTTTATTTTTAATAGGTAAAAAGTATTTAGAAATCGTAAATTGAGAAACAATTTGATTGGTTGCTGTTTTTGATTGATAAGTGCAAAAATGAGAATAGTTTATTTTTATATATTTGTTTTTCCGAATTCCTGTATGAAAAGGTTAATTGAAATAAATGCCTCATATGAGTTTTGATTTGAAAGAGTATTATGATAGATTAAATATGGAGGGCGTGTTGCTCTCTTTTCAAGGAAATATTACATCTGAGGTAATAAATACCATTTTGGAAGATATTGAAAAAAAGCTAGATACGAATAATGAAGATAATAAATTGCGCAAAAAGCTCTACAATGTATTAGTTGAAGCCTTGCAAAATTTATATCATCATGTGGAAGATTTACCGGATGGTATTTATGAAAAGGTGAATAGTAAGTTTGGCGTAATTGTTATAGATAAAGTAAAAGAAGGATACAAAATTACTTCAGGTAATTTTATTAGCGCTACCAGAATCAAAATGCTTAAAGATAAACTGGATAAAATAAACTCTCTTACACAGGATGAATTAAAGGATATGTATAAGTTTATTTTAAATCATCAAAAGTTAACAGCAAAAGGTGGAGGAGGGCTTGGTTTAGTTGATATAGCAAGAAAAACTGGTAATAAATTCGATTACAATTTTCAGAATGTAAATAATGAATTTTATTTTTTTAATTTAGATATTATCGTTTCCTAAAATATTTTTAATAGGTTGAGATTATGGAATCACTTTCAATTGAGGGAACAGCTAAAACACCTACAGTAAGATTTGACTCAGAGTCAGGGGTTATTGAAATTAAAGGTAGGTCTATACCCGAGAATTCTATCGAATTCTATAAGCCATTGGTAGATTGGCTTGATAAATATAGTAAAGCTGCTAAACCAATTACCAAGGTTAATGTTCAATTAGAGTACTTTAACACTAGTTCATCCAAGTGTATACTCGATGTTTTTAAAAAGCTCGAAAGTATACATAAATCAAATAATGAAGTTACGATTAACTGGTATTATGAAGAAGATGACGAAGATATGTTAGAAGCTGGAGAGGATTATGAATCGATTATTCGGGTTCCCTTTAAAATGATTGAAATTGTTTAGGTTTTTTTCGAATTGATTATTCGTTATTCTTAGAAAATACTTCTGCAAATTGCTCGATTTTATCGAGCAATTTTTTTAGTAACCGATAGTATAAAATCAAATATGTTCCAATTGTCATCATCCAAATAACTAATATGTTTACCCAATACGTGCTGAAATAAAATCCAAATATCATTTTTCGGGGAGCATAGAAATGGGCTTTTATGAAAAGGTATTCCGGATCTAAGTAAATTGGGTCTATTTTCTGAAAAAGCTTTCCTTTATATTCAACAATTCTGTCTAATTCAGTTGAATTAGTTACAAACTCAGCCAGGTTCTCATTATGGTAGTCCATTTTTAATTCATTAAAGGCTGCTTTTTCTACATCGTTCTTTTGTAATTCTCTTATCTTATTGTCTTTTTGTTCATTAAAGAAATTGTAAACCTTTATGTAGTATTTGTTTAATCTTTCAAGGTATGCATCCAGGGATTTTAAAGTTGTAATAGTAAATTTTCCAGGCCATAATTGGTCAATATTCCTAAAATTAACCACATTATTGGTTCTGTTTTCTTTAGCAATTTCATTTCGAAGTAGTTTTAAGCTTTCATGAAATTCAATATCGTTATTTGTAGTAAGATTAATATTATGTAAGTATTCCGCT
>Ga0316611_1000719_pt1 | contig 10852 bp, 5 predicted proteins | sample MIS2016202_MG_FD_207675 | JGI IMG/M metagenome (GOLD analysis project Ga0316611, IMG submission 207675) | Microbial mat bacterial communities from Middle Island sinkhole, Lake Huron, Michigan, United States - MIS.2016.202 | ecosystem: Environmental > Aquatic > Freshwater > Lake > Sediment... | reverse complement strand
CAGTTGAAGCCGGACGGGTTTCTTCTTACGGACAAAGACCTTGTGAATCCGGGTTCCGGTCGGGAATTTTTTGATATTCCGTCAACCCGCATGGCAAAAGAACTCGGTAGGGAAATGATGGCAAATATCATCATGGTCGGGTTTATGACTGCCGTAACTGCGGTGATTTCCGAAAAAGCAGCCAAAGATGCGGTACTTAAATCGGTTCCGAAAGGGACTGAGGAGATGAATCTGAAAGCATTCACCAAAGGCTATGATTACGGATTATCCAAACTCAAAGGGCGGCAGAAAAAGGCGATGGGGGAGGATGGGGTGAGTTCTTGAATTAAGATTCAAATCATGATATATCACCTGAAAACAGAGAGAGGATAGACATTGTATAAGGTTAAATGGGATACGGAAATCAACGGGGTTTTGCTGGACAATAAAATCAGTGATATGGAAGCAATCGTTCCGCCCCGTCCGGTTTTTTTTGAAGAACTGAACCTGCTGGGTTTTGATAAATATTGCGATTATCCCGAATCCGAGTCTCCGCTGTTATGGGCATCCGGCAGGCGGTATTATTATAAAGGTGAATGTATCGCCGAAGCAAGGGGCGGCAATATTTATGAATCGCCCGAGCTGTCTGTAACCTATAAAGGAAGACTGAAGCCAATCAATCTTCAATTGCTGACAGAGAGGAATAAAGAGGCAATTTCCACGCTTGAAAATGAGGCGATGGATTTTGTTCAGCATGTGCATAAAAAATACAGGGAAAAGACGGATTATTTTGCAGTCTCTTTCAGCGGTGGCAAAGATTCTCAGGTGGTTTTGGATATTGTCAGCAGGGTGTTGGGACCTGATGAATATATGGTTATTTTTACAGATACGGGCATGGAAATTCCTTTTACCCATGAAAATGTGGCAAAAACAGAAAAAGCATATAAAACGGTTTATCCCGGATTGAAATTTTATACGGCAAAACCGCCAAAGGATACGCTTCAATTTTGGAAAGAGTTCGGACCGCCGAGCAGACTTCAGCGGTGGTGCTGCTCGGTATGCAAAACTGCGCCTTTTGCGAAGCTGATACAGAATATCCATGAAGAGAAAGGAGTGGATGGACAGCCTAAAATTTTGGTATTTGACGGCGTGAGATCAGATGAAAGTAATATGAGAAGTAATTACAAAAGGATAGCAAAAGGTGTAAAATATAGAAACCAGATAAATGCTGAAGTAATTCAGGAATGGAGTGTATCAGAAGTCTTTTTATACTTATTTTACAGAATTAATTCAAATGAGACTTATCATTATGATTTACTGAATAAGGGATACCGTTACGGATTAAACAGAATCGGGTGTTCGATATGTCCGTTTGCTACGGGATGGTCTGAAAATATTATAACAAAAATCGGTGGAAATAAAGTTGAAAATTTTGTCAATGTTATCAGAGATCATGTGCTTTTATTAGGAATAAAAGATGAAAATAAATTAAGAAGTTATATCATGCAAGGACAATGGAAAAAACGAGGCGGTGGTGAAGGTTTGGATAATAGCAGAGGAATTGATTTTATTGAAAAGAATAATAATCTGACGGCTATCTTATTTAATCCGGGTGAAGATATGAGTGACAATATTTTAGAATGGCTGAAAGTTGCCGGGGAAATATTATTTAAAAGAAAGGATAACCTGATTGAAGGTGAGATAAAGATTGATGATAATATTTTTCCTTTTGAAATTTCAAATAACAGAGAAGTTCGATTTTATGGTTTAGATATAGACATTTCGGTTAAAAATCGTATAAAAACCATTTTATACAAGACAACTTATTGCGTTCATTGCGGAGTTTGTGAAGCAGTATGTCCTAATAATGCGATTCGGGTTATCCCGGCTGTCCGTGTTAATAGCAACTTGTGTGTCAATTGCTATAAGTGTTTGAATTTCAAAAACAGAGGCTGCCTTATGGCAAGCTCAATTTTCACATCAGAAGGGACTAAAAAAATGATTAAAAAATTCGATGGGTTTGGAAAATATCTGACATTCGGTCTGAGAAAGGTTTGGTTGAGTTCTTTTCTGAATAAACTAGACTTTAATGCGGCTACAGAAGAATGCCGTTTGGGAAATAAACAAAAAGACAGTTTGAAAACTTGGCTGAAAGATGCTGAATTATTGAAGAGTTCGCCGACAGAAACAGCGATACTTTTAAGTGAAATTTTAAAGAAAAACGAAAAGTTCGTCTGGGAAATTATTTGGATAAATCTTTTTTATAATTCTTCTGTCTGTAAATGGTTTTCAACGGATATAGCTTGGCAATCGACATATAATAAAGATGAGCTTGTGAATTTACTAAAAAATCAGGATGAAACAATAAATGAAAGGACAATGGAGAGCGGAATTAATTCATTGTTGAATACTTTCAAAGATGATAAACCGAATATTGCAACACCTTTAGGTAAGGAGCTGAAGATCGGGCTGATAGAAAAAAAAGGAGCTACCAGATATGTGAATAAAATCGGCACGGATGAAATTCATCCGATGGCAATAGCCTATTCTCTCTATAAATTTGCAGAGGATAAAAGACGCTATGATCTTACAGTTGCGGAGTTTTACAATCAGGATTGTGAAGGCGGACCGTATAAACTTTTCGGAATTTCAAAATTTGCATTTGAAAATAATCTGAGAACACTTCAGGAAGATAAAAATCAGATAGTGCGGGTTGACTTGGCTGCTGATTTGGATAATATTTTTTTAAGAGAAGATATAACATCCTCAGATATATTGAAGATGATGGATATATGACCGGCAAAGCATTTATGAACAGCCTTCTGAACGGGCAGGCAGACATCATCCGAATTTTTCTGGATATGATTGATGCGCTGAAAATTGATTATTGTCTTATCGGCGGGTTGGCAGTCAATGCGTATGCCGAACCTGTGGTGAGTCTGGACATGGATTTGGTTGTCATCGCTGATTCTGTTGATACGATAATTCAGGCTACGAAAAAGGATTATGCGATAAAAAAATTTCCTCACAGTCTGAATCTGAAAAGTCCGTTGTCGGATTTGCGGATTCAGATTCAGACCGATAAACGGTATCAGTCGTTTATTGCCAATGCAATTGTCAGACAGGTTATGGGTTATGAGATGAAAGTGGCTTCATTGGAAGATGTTTTGCAGGGAAAAGTATGGGCATATTCGGATGAACAGCGCAGAAAAAGCAAACGACAGAAAGATTTGGCGGATATTTTTCGTCTGACAGAGACATATCCGCATTTGAAAGAGCAGTTACCGGAATCTTTGAAAGCAATCGTATAAAACACAGAAAGGGAGAATTGTCTTGGAAAAATATAATGAAATTATCGGCTTGAATGATTATTTTCAAGCGGCTTATGATCTCACCAATGAAATCGGAGATTATTGGAAACAATTTATTCCGAACAGCAAATTCTTTGAGGCAATTCGGGGTGTTCTCAATTCATTGGAATCTGAAAAAGAATCTGAAAAAAAGTCGCTTTGGCTTCAGGGAACTTACGGAACCGGTAAAAGCCATGCCACCGCTGTTATCAAACATCTTTTGTTTGAAGATACGGATCAGATTAAAGAATTTATCGAAAACTTTCAAGACATCCAAATTAAAACCAAATTGTTGAGCTTTCGTAAGAAAAATCGGGTATTTCCGGTAGTTCTCAAAGGGCTGTCTAATGTTATAGACAACAGAACTTTTGCGCTTGTTATTGAAAAGGCTGTCAAAGAAGCATTGAAAAAATACGGCATTTCGATTTCTACAAAAAGCGATTTTGAGAAAATGATCTATCAGATTGAAACTAATCCGGGACATATTGATTGGGACAGTGTTATTCAGAAATATTCGGATATCCGTATGTATGTGAAGGGCAAGGATGATCTGCTAAGAAAACTCAAAACTGAAGACCTTGAGATTCTGAAATCTTTAGAGTCATTATCCTCTGCTATCGGCATTCACTTTTCCCAAAGCAGAATTGACGAATGGCTTGCAGAAGTAATCAATGAATTGAAATCGCAGAATCAGGCAGACAGTTTAATGGTTTATTGGGATGAATTTACATCTGTGCTGCAACATCCGAACACTCCGATACTTCTTACAGAATTACAGCATATTTCGGAGCTTTCCAAAAATAAAGATGTGTATTTGTTTGTGGTCAGCCATAAAACTCCTTCGGCAGTGATGCAGGTGTCAAAGGATGATATGGAAAAAACTCGGGGCAGATTTCAGATGTTAGATTACTCTATGGAGCGGATTACGACCTATCATATCATGGGTGCGGCGATCAAAAAGAAAAATCTGAAAATATGGACAGAATTAAGCGATGAAAAATCAGCCGTTACGGATCAGTTGATTCGCCGATTTGTCGGCACAGACGGTGAGCCTGCACATTACAAATTACTCAAAGACCTTTTTCCAATTCATCCTTATACTGCATATCTTTGCACGTTTATTGCCAGCTATATCGGTTCAACTGAAAGAAGCATCTTTAACTTCCTGTATGATAAAGAAAATGGCTTTAACCGATTTATATGTGAAAATCCGTCAGGCAATTCCGGTGTTTTTCTCACGGCGGATTATCTGTGGGATTTTTTTATGAATGAATTTGAACGAATTGAACCGGAACGATTTTCAAGTATTTTAGATAAATACAAGCTGCATCGTCAATCTGTTGAAGAGTGCAATCCAGCTTTCAGTGTTATTTTCAAGGGTATTCTGCTGCTCAACGCCCAGTATAAGATGGTAAGTGTATCCGAAACAAAAGAAGAATCTTTAGTTTCGCCGAGCCTGTCCAATATCAAGGCTATGTTTTATGGGACAGAATATGAAGCAGACACAGATAATGCTTTGAGCTTTTTCGATGAAAGGCAAATCCTTTCCAAAAATCCGGATAATCTCTTTCTGATTTCATCATCAAGTCTGCCGTTCAAGGAAATCGAAAAAGAAAAAGAAGCATTGAAAAGCACACTTACTCAAATAGGCACAATTTTATCTTCCAATATTAAGGAAATTCAAAGTATCTTTATCAGTAATATTCTTAGAAAAACCAAGTTAAAAATTTTTGATGCGTTTTTAAATCAGCATTTGCTGAAAAGTAAATTAAAACCGCCTTCAAGACCGGAATTGCAAGATGGTTATTCCCTTCATATCGCTTTACTTATTGCCCGCAATGTTCAGGAAAGAGAAGAGATAAAGAAAACCGTCCGAAGTATTTCGGCAGAAAGCGAATTCAGCGATATAATTTTTATCATTCCGGACGATTTATTTGATGAGGCTGTTTTTAATAAGTTTCTTGAATATCGGGCATGTGCAAATGTAGCGATTCGGCATAATTTTAAAGAAGATCAGGATTCATATCAGAATTATGCCAAAAAAGTTTTGGATAATTGGGTTCAAGGACTGAAAAATGGGTATGCGGAATGGCATTTATCTCAATTAACAGGAAAGACATTGATCAGCAATTTCAGTGAAATTGTAAATGCCGATTTATCTGCCAGAATATTTTATTTCGGATTAGAAACACTTAAAGAGGCAAAGAAAAACACAAATGTGTGGACAGAAAAAATGGCGAAAGTTTCTGCTGAAAATTTTCTTTTTCCAGATACACGAAGTGAAATTGATAAAAAAACTGAAACATATCCTGCACGATCCACTAGAGAAATTCTGAAAAACAATATAGGTCAGTATATTGTAGATGAATATCTTCGGTTTCAAGACGGGGCAGATCCGAATCATCCGCTTGTGAAGATGAGCAGTGAAGTCGAAAAGAAAATTGAAAAACAAAAGAATGCAGGAGTCTTTCATGTAGGAAACGAATTGAAGTTTTTAACAAAACCGCCTTTCGGTTTGTATAAAAATATGATCTGTCTATCTGCGATAGGCTTTTTAATGAAAAAGTATGTCGGAAAACTTTATGAATCAGGAACCGGCAAGCCGATTGAAAAAGAAATGATGAGAGATAATATCCTTGATTTATTTAAATATTGGGAAACCGGAAATGAATCAAGTAAATTAGAGGTAAGATTAGGAACAGCGGAAGAAAAAGAGCTTATTCATGAATTATCTGATATTTTCAGTATCAAAGATATTGAAAGTCTGAGCGATATAAGATGGAAAATACGAAATTGGACCAAGGATTCTCAATATCCCTTATGGGTTTTCAAATGGTCTGAAAATCTCGGTGAAGACATTAAGACCGGAATTGATAAAATTATTGAACTTACTGAATCTATGGAGCGTGATATTACTCACACGGATATTAAAAATATTTTGTATGCTGTCAGTCTTGTGAGAATAGATTTGAGCCTGTTATTCAAAACATCAAAGAGTCGTCCACTGTTTATCATTTGGTTACAACAGATTGATAATGTGGAAATCAAAGAACAAGATATTGAAGATGTGATTCGATACGTCCGACAGAATATGCCTGAAGAAATTGGCGTTGAATCTTGGAAGGAAAACAGGGTCAGAGAAAAAGTAAAGGACTGGTATATAGAACTAAAAAGACGTATTAAGAAAACAGAGTCTGAAAAGCTGTCGTCTCAGCCTACACAGCTATTGACTCAGGCTACAACTCAAGCGAAAATAGTAGAAATACCATATACGCCTCCTGCTGACGGTAAAAAAGAAAACGGTAAGGTCGCTGAAAAACCTGAAGAATCCAAATTATCCATTATCATGAAAATTGAGAGATCAGATGAAAACACATTGAAAAGCAATTTGAAACGAATGATTGAAGAATGTCCTGATGTAATAGGCATTTTGGAGGAATATCTGTAAATGATTAAAAATTTCAAATCCATAGATGAATTATTCGGTGAAATTGAGAATGATAAAAAGGATAATTCCCCTTTTGCTGTGCGTTATCCGATTCGATTGATCTTTTGTAATAACTCCGACTCGTTCAGGCATATCATAAAGCGGTTAGACGAACTCATTCCGAATATCATTCACTTAAACACACTATTACCTCATAATGACGGATGGCTGACATCTGATGATATTGTAAATGTTGTAAAAACTCAGACTGCCGATTCCGTTGTTATTCCCTTATCTGAACTCATCAGATTTTTTCCTGATCCTTATTTTAACGGACTGATGACCACATTATTTGAAATTGAAAATAAGACGGCACAGAGAAGATGCTATATTCCGATATTAGGATTAAGAGAGAGATTTGAAATTGTTTTTTTTAGCAGGTTTCATCGTAGGGACAAAGGAGCGATTCTGTGGTATTTGGAAGATGTCCCGAAGAAAAAAATCAATATCTGTCAGATTTGTTTTGAATCGGATATATCCTCTGATTTGAAAATGATAAAAAATACAAATGACTGGTTAGAACTATGGAAACATGATAGTTCCGAGAAAGTTCTCTGCACATCGGAAAATATGGGATATTTATATAAGAAATTCCTTCCAGATGCGGTTTTTCAGATGGAAAAGATAGATACGCCTAAAGAATATCTTGAAAATATCAGAGGGTTTATCGTTCCTTTTGGATATATAAAAGATGAAACGAATTTTTGGAAAACTTTGATAAATGAAACAGAAAAACAGGAAAATTTTCAAAGCTATATTCATCAGCATTTTAATATTAAAAGTTTCAGCGATATTTCAAATGCGGATGTTTTAAAACTTTGGATTCTCAAAAAAGATAAATACAGTAAATGGCTTTTAGCTCATTGGGTTCGCAGTCAGGATATTTTTAACAACTCTTATCTTTTCAATATGATGTCTGACTTGAAAGAATTTTCGGATGCTGAATTTATCGAACAAATATGGCTAAAACTATTTGATATATCGCCTATCCGAAAAGATATGTTTGAGGAACGAAAATCATATTTGAATATTATCCATAACGAATATAAGCGTCCCTTTCATTCGATTGAAGAAAACCTTAACAAAAAAATAAGTTCCCTCTCTGATAAACCCTTTGAAGTTCGATCAGATTATTTAACGAATATAGCATATTGTGAGAGAAAGCATATTGTCGAATCTTTTAAAAACGCTCTTGAATCTGACAGAGAGCAGTATAAAAACATTATCCGAAATCTGTATCCTGAATTTTTTTATTATTTGGAATGGAATATCGCATTTGACAATCAGGAGTCAGATAACCGCATAGTAGAATATTTTCGGGAATACAATCTTTCAAAAGCTCTGAATTGCAAATCTGGCAAGTCAGATACCATACTGAATGAATTGAATAAAGATGCTGAAAGCTTTTATAAATGGTATTATGCGATAGAAACCTGTCATCATCATCTTGAAGATTCACATATTGTTTGGATTGACGCTTTAGGAGCAGAGTGGCTTCCGCTTCTAGAGTATTTAATCTATCAGTATGGTAAAGAAAATAAGTATGTTGAAAAAAAATACATCTGTAAATCAAATTTGCCGACGACAACAGATTGCAATCGTTTTGATGCAGATCGTATTTCAGAACTGGATGATTATATCCATAAAGAAAATCCTTATACATACCCGGATGATTTGATTCATCAGATTGAACTGATTAAAAATATAGTTCAAAAAGAGATTATCGAAAGCAAACATGATAAAATTGTTGTGGTTTCGGATCATGGTTTTACATTTCTTGCCCAAAAACGATTCGGAAATTATAAAAAATTTGATTTTTCAGAATCGAATCATCAAGGAAGATGTATGTGGACTGATGAGGCATACCAAAATGATTCGGAATTTATGTTACATTCTGTTGATACCGGCGATTGTAAAGGTAAACACGCCTTAATAGCTCTAAAACACACATCCCTGCATGATACCCCATGCCGTGAAGTTCACGGCGGAGCAACGCCGGAAGAAATTTTAGTGCCGTGTCTTGTGGTTTCAAACATAGCAGATGCCATTATCTACAAAGTGCAACTTCTGACAAAAGAGATTTCAGTGAAAAATCCTGTGATCGTCATTTCCGTTGAACCTCACCCGCCGGTTGCTCCGATTTTGGTATTCAGTGGTGAGCGTATCTTATTCATAAAAGAGAAAGATGATAAATGGTTTTCCGAGTTGAAAGGCTTGAAACCAGGTCATTACACACCTGAGTTAATGATTCGGAATCAAAAATTTGAATTGGAAATCGCTGTTCAGAGCGGTATGAAAGAAAGAGATTTGTTCTGATGAATCCATTGGATAAAAAGATTAAAACTTCATTTCCGTATGAATCGGTTTATAAGATTCCGGAAAGATACAGCATTTTTTCTGGAAAAAACCTTCCGTCTTTTATCAGAGATTGGTTGATTCGCAAATTCACAGATGAAAACGGAGAATTGGATTCAGACGGATTATTATTGTTTTTAGAAAAGCATATTCCTCATAAAAACAGTGATATAAAAAACAGAATCCGAACTCATCAGGAAGAAATTACCATCCTGACCCGCTTTATAGTGGAAACCGATATATTGAAAAATGCGCTGAGGTTTTCTATTCCTGATTTAGGGATAAAGAGCAATGAAGGACGGATACCGGATTATGTGGCAAAAAAATATAAGGAACTTAAAGAAGGCGAGATGTGGGGAGTTGTCTCTTTAGTCTATAATCCGCCGGAGGGTAAAGAAAAAGGCTCTATTGATCTCACAGACTATAAACCGTTCAAGCCTTATGAGGTAGAGATTGACTATTTCAGACACGCGAGAAGAGAGTTTTCCCTTGAAGAATGGATTGACTTGCTAATTCGTGCGATGGAATACAACCCGGAAGGATTTGCAAATTTAACTCAGAAATTGTTATTTATCAGCCGGTTATTGATTTTTGCAGAACCCAATCTCAATATCATTGAACTGGCTCCTAAAGGAACAGGTAAATCCTATATTTTCGGAAATTTAAGCAAATACGGCTGGTTAATCAGCGGCGGAACCATTACACGCGCTAAATTATTTTATGATATTTCCAAAAATTCAATGGGAATCATCAACCATTATGATTTTGTTGCTATGGATGAAATTGAAACGATTAAGTTTGCCGATGAGAATGAATTGCAGGGAGCATTGAAAAACTATTTGGAATCCGGCGTGTTTACCGTTGCAAATATCAGAAAAACCTCTTCGGCGGGATTAATGTTATTGGGAAATCTGCCTCTGTCCGATAATCAACCGATTAATAACAGATATTTATCATGTCTGCCGTCTTTTTTTCAATCTTCTGCTTTAATTGATCGGTTTCATGGGTTTATTGAGGGATGGAAATTACAGCGAATAAATGAAAATCTGAAAGTCAAAGGATATACCTTGAATGTCGAATATTTTTCCGAGATTTTACACGGGTTAAGGGAAATTTCAGATTATTCCTATATTGTTTCAGAATTATTAGATATTCCTAAAAATGCCGATACCAGAGATACATCTGCAATCAAAAAGCTTTGTTCGGCATATCTGAAACTTCTTTTTCCCCATGTTCAATCACCGGCAGATATAAATAAAGAAGAGTTTGACAGGTTTTGCTTACAACCGGCGATTGAAAAGCGGGGAATTATCCGAAAGCAGCTTTTTCTGATGGATAGTGAATATAAGGAAGAATTGCCGGACATACGTTTTAAACATCTATAATTATTGTATAAACTTCAGTCTTCATCAACATGGCTTTTATAAGGGGCTTCGGGCAGTGGTAGGCATTATGGCAAAGAAAAACACCAAAAAAGAAGTGATTGTATCGGGATTCGGCGGACAGGGCATTGTGCTTGCCGGAAAAATTCTCGGAATGGCGGCGGCGCTGGGCGATAACAAAGAAAGTACGCTGGTGCAGTCTTACGGACCTGAATCCAGAGGCGGCGCGTGCTGCGCTCAGGTGGTGGTATCGGATCAGGTGATTCAGTATCCTTATGTGAAAGCTGCGGATATTCTGG
>Ga0316611_1000718_pt1 | contig 10855 bp, 11 predicted proteins | sample MIS2016202_MG_FD_207675 | JGI IMG/M metagenome (GOLD analysis project Ga0316611, IMG submission 207675) | Microbial mat bacterial communities from Middle Island sinkhole, Lake Huron, Michigan, United States - MIS.2016.202 | ecosystem: Environmental > Aquatic > Freshwater > Lake > Sediment... | reverse complement strand
TCATTTGCGTAGCACTAGCTCTTGCTGTAATTACGTCGGTTAAAATTTTGTTTTCTGCACCTACAGCTCCTTTTACAGTAGCAACTAAACCTGGTATTAAATCTGCTCTTCTTTGATACGCGGATTCAACATTTGCCCACGATTTTTTTACATTCTCATCAGAATTTACTAATGAGTTGTAACCTCCCATAAGCCACAAACCTAAACCAACAACGATGGCTAAAAAAATTCCACCACCAATTAAACATCCTTTATTCATAATAATTTATTTTTTTTAAAATTTCTGAACAAAGATAAAAATATTTGTGAAATAAAGAATATAATTTAAACTTAATTTGGAATTAAGTTTTAAGAAATTTCATTACCCTTAATTTTAAAAATAATTTAATTATTTATTTTATATTTGCCGATAAGTTTTTAAAAATATTTATGAAAATTATCGTTCCAATGGCGGGTAGAGGATCTAGGCTAAGACCACATACCCTTACAGTTCCAAAACCTTTAATACCTATTGCAGGGAAACCTATCGTACAGCGTTTGGTAGAAGATATAACAAAAGTTGTAAATGCTAAAGTAGATGAAATTGCATTTATAATTGGTGATTTTGGAAAAGAAGTGGAACAAGATTTATTGAAAATCGCTTCAGATTTAGGAGCAAAAGGCACCATTTATGTACAAGATAAACCATTAGGAACTGCACATGCCATTCATTGTGCGAAAGAAAGTTTAAGCGGGCCTGTAATTGTAGCTTTTGCGGATACTTTATTCAAAGCAGATTTTACTTTAGATAAAGAATCAGATGGAGTAATTTGGGTGAAGCAAGTGGAAAATCCATCGGCTTTTGGTGTAGTAAAATTAAATGATAAAAATGTAATTACTGATTTTGTTGAAAAGCCAAAAGAATTTGTTTCTGATTTAGCTATTATTGGAATTTATTATTTCAAAAGTGGTGAAACATTACGATCTGAAATAGAATATTTAATAGAAAATAATATTATAGAAAATGGTGAATTTCAACTTACAAATGCTTTGGAAAACATGCGAGCAAAAGGAGCTCAATTTACATTAGGCGAGGTAAATGATTGGATGGATTGTGGAAATAAGAATGCAACTATTGAAACCAACTCTAGTGTTTTAAAATATGAAAGTGAGCAAATGAAAAATATTCCTATTTCTGCCAAAATTGAAAATTCGGTCATTATTCAACCTTGTTATATTGGTGAAAATGCCGAAATTTTAAACTCTAAAATCGGACCATTTGTTTCCATTGGAAGTGAAACAAAAGTACATAATTGTAATATTGAGAATTCTTTAATTCAAAACAAAACTACTATTGTAAATGCTAATTTAAATAACTCAATGTTAGGTAATCATGCGGAATATTATGGCGTTTTGCGTTCTATTAGTTTGGGAGATTATTCTATTTTAGATTTTCAGGAAAAATAAAAGGTATAATTATTGTTACTTTTTTCAATTTTAAAATTGAAACTTAAAATTATGCCCAAAACAAATTTATATTTACAAATACTATTTTTAACATTTTTTTTGGTTTTTTTATATTCATGTAAAGCAAAAAAACCAATTATACAAAATGTTAATGTACCCCTAATTGAATCAAAAAGTAATAATTTTTATGATAAAATAAAACCTAATTTTAATTTTGAAAATTTAAAAGTAAAAGGACATGTAAAGGCGGATTTTGGTACAAGTTTACCTGAAGTGAATTGTATTTTATATTTTGAAAATGATTCTAAAATTTGGTCAAATGTTTCATTTTCTTTGTTTCCAATTGCAAGAGCATTACTAACAAAAGATTCTGTAAAATTGTATGAAAAAATCAATAAAACCTTTATTAACAAAGGTTATTCAGCATTAAATGAATTTGTAGGAATAGATTTCTTAGATTTAAAGAGTACACAACAACTTTTATTGGGAAAACAATTTCTACCACTCAATAAAGAGAATTATTTATTAGATTCTACAAATAATAATTATACTTTAAAATCCATTAATAATATTAATATACAATCGGGTAAAACAAAAGGAAGTTATAAAGTACAACTAGATTTCGATAAAGAATATGAAATTGAAAAAATTTATTTATTAGATTCAAATACAAATAAATCATGGGAAATTGAGTATTCTGATAGAGAAATTTTCAATACTAATAATTTCCCTAAAAAAGTTAAAATTATTATAAAAGATAAGAAAAATAAAGAGATTACGTTAGAATATAATACTTTTGAATTTGAAAAGATGGAAACACCGTTTACAATTCCATCTCATTATAATAAAAGAGAATTATGAAAATTAAAAATTTAATAGCAGCATTTTTTTGTTTAGTTACTTTAGGTTTATTTGCTCAACAACCAAAAAAATATGATAAAACATTTTTGGAAAATCAAAATAAGCAATTACGAAAAGAAATTGCAGAATTGAACACATTATTAGCTAAAAGCAAATCGGAGTCTCAATCTACATTTTTATATGTATTCAATCTACAAAAAAAAATAGCCACTCGTGAAAAATTGGTAAACAATTCAGTAAAAGAAAAAAAATTCATTGAAGATGATATTTATCTTAAACAATTAGAAGTAAATAAATTAACAAGAGAATTAGCTGATTTAAAAAAGAGTTATGGTGAGGTTTTAGTAAAATCGTATAAATCAAAATCTGTCCAAAATAAAATTTTATTTGTATTATCAGCGAAAGATTTTTCACAAACCATACGAAGATTAAAATATCTTCAATTATATGCTGATTATCAAGATAATAAGTCGGAAGAAATTAAATCGAAATTAAATACAATTGAAGTTGTAAAACGACAAAAAGAAAAATCGATACAAGAGAAAAATTTTGTTTTGGCACAACAAAAAGTTGAATTGGATAAATTAGACAAAGAAAGAATAGAAAAAGATAAAGTTGTACAAAATTATAAAAAACAACAAGGAAATTTCTTAGCACAAATAAATGCAAAGCAAGCACAGACAAATAAAAATGCTGCATTAATTTCAAAAATAATTAATGAAGAAATTGCAGCTGCTAAAAAAGCCGCAGATGAAGAAAAAAAGCGTAATGCAGTACTTCTAGCAGCCAAAGCAAAAGCAGACAAAGAAGCGAAGGATAAGGCTGATAGAGAGTTAAGAGAGCAAAGAGAAAGAGAAAGGTTAGCAAAGATAGCAGCTGATAAAGAAGCAGACGCAAAGAAAAAAGCAGCGGCCATAGCATTAGCCAAAATAGAAGAAGACAAAACAAAAATAGCTGTAAAGAAAGTAGATGTAGCTGAAAAAGCGGTTGCAGCACCCACTAAAACAACAGCAGATGTAATTTCAGGAAATTTTGAAGCCAATAAAGGAAGCTTACCCAAGCCTGTAGATGGAGGAACAGTTTATATGGCATTTGGTAGAAATCCACATCCATTAGATCCTACAAATATATTCGATAATCCAGGTATAGATTTTGCTGTTCAAAAAAATTCAAAAGCAAAAGTAGTATTTGAAGGAACTGTTGTACGTGTTTTTGAAACCGATGGATTAAAAAATATCATGGTGAATCATGGTGAATATTATACAACCTATTCTTTTTTAGATGATGTGTATGTGAAAAAAGGAGATAAAATTAAAAAAGGAGAACCAATAGGGCATATTTACACTAACAATCAAGGAGATACAATATTAAAGTTTACATTATATAAAGGAAATTCAAGACAAAATCCATCCGTTTGGTTGAATTAATAAAATAATAATTATATTTGTAGAAAATATTTAAAATGAATTTTTTAGTAACATTATTAAATTTAAGCCCAACACATATAATTATATTAGTGGTGGTGCTAGTTTTATTGTTTGGTGGAAAAAAAATACCAGAATTAATGCGAGGTTTAGGTTCGGGAATTAAAGAATTTAAAGATGCTGCAAAAGAAGATACTGATAAAAAACCAGAATCTGAAAGCGAAAAAAAATAGTTTATACCCTTAATAATTTTTTCCATTAATTCAACTCACCTTTTATAATGAATATAACAGAATTGTCTTGGGAAATTTTTTCTCAAAGCATAAATGATTATCATAAAACCGATAATGTAGATACGCTAGTCATAAATCCTTATCCAAAATCCGACACTTTTAAACATCTTTTATACCAAAAAAACTGGATTGATACAGTACAATGGCATTTTGAAGATATTATTCGTGATATAAATATAAACCCATCCGAAGCATTGGTTTTGAAAAGAAGAATTGATGCCTCAAACCAAGAAAGAACTGATATGGTGGAGTATATAGACAGTTGGTTTTTAGATAAGTATAAAAATGTAACATTGGCCGAAAATGCAAAAATTAACACTGAAAGTCCAGCTTGGGCAATAGATCGTTTTTCAATACTTGCCTTAAAAGTGTATCACATGAATGAAGAAGTGAATAGACCCGATGCTTCTGAAGAACACAGAGCTAAATGCAATGAAAAATTACAAATACTTTTAGAACAAAAGAAAGATTTATCAACCGCAATAGAAGAACTATTAGAAGATATTTCAACTGGAAAAAAATATATGAAAGTATATAAACAGATGAAAATGTATAATGATGAAGAATTGAATCCTATATTAAGAAAAAACAAATAAAGTGAGCTCTTTTATCATAATACACAATTTCAATGATTTCATAATAGGATTTTCATTTGTAATTGTATTATTTTTGTTTGCACTTATTTTTATAAAAAAAAAGTAATTTATAATTTATAATTCATTAACTATGAACGGCTTAATAAAATTTTATCACCCTGAAGAAACTTTTATCTACCATATTAAAAAAAGTTTTTGTAAAGTAGTTTTTCAAAACAAGATACACGCTTTAGTACTCGAAATAGCATCAAATGACGACTTAGATCATATAGAAGCCGATTCTATGCAAAATGAATATCCAGAAGTGGTTTTTAATATTGATGATTTTATTATTCCTTATGAAACAATTGATGACTTAATAGGGAAAACAATAGAAATTCCATTTTCTTACGAAGAAATAGAAAATGAAGATGGAAAAATAGATGAATATTATTATACAAATTTAAATGCCAACGGAGAAGAAGATCTAGAAACAGATGAAAATATTTTACAATTTTCAAAAAATGAAAAAGGAGATCTTGTTCTTTTATGGAAAGGCATTTGTGAAGACTTTACTTATACTACAGATGAACCAATAAAATTCAAAATTACTTGTACTTTTAATGAATTTACAGATGAAGTAGGAGAGTAGTACCTTTTTCGCCTATCTGAATTTTTAAAGTTTAAAAAAAACATTGTAACAATCATTTTTATTTTCCTACATATTACTTTAATAAAATTTTAGTATATTAGGGCATATATTTTTTTGTGAAAGTAGAAAAAGAAAAAAAATTTACGGAATTAGTTGATGCCAATCAAGGAATAATTTTTAAAATCTGTAGATTATATACCCATAATCAAACAGATTTAGAGGATTTATTTCAAGAAATCGTACTTCAGCTATGGAAATCATTTGATTCTTTTAAAGGTGATTCAAAATTTTCAACTTGGATGTATAGGGTTGCATTAAATACTACCATCACATTATTTAAAAAAAATGAAAGACAACCCAAAACACAAGAAATTGATGTATATCATGTTAAACATCAAGACATAAATGAAAATGCTGAAAAAGAAGAAAAAATTTCCCAACTATATGAAGCCATAAAAAAATTATCTGAAATTGAAAGAGCCTTAATGATGCTATATTTAGAAGATTTGCCCTATAAAGACATTTCAGAAAGTTTAGGAATATCAGAAGTAAACGCAAGAGTGAAAATGAATAGAGCCAAAATAAAATTAAAAGAAATTTTATTGAAAAATGAATGAAATTGTAGATTTAGATGACCTAAAAAGTCAATGGAAAGAGCAACAAACCAAAACAAAATATTCCCAGAATGATTTGAAAAGTATGTTGAATAGAAAATCCGTTAATAATGTGAAATATATTCTCTTAATAAGTATTTTTGAGTTCTCATTGGGTATTTTCGCCTTGATATATTTACACTTTATAAACAAAACAAACCAAAATTTAAATCATTCTATACCCGATAAATTTGTAAAGGAAATTGAAGAATTTTCAAAATATTATCTTTTATACGATATTATATATTGCATAGTATTTGGATATTTTATTATTAAATTTTATACTTATTACAAAAAACTTCAAACTGATTCTTCTATTCGAGATTATATTTTACAGATAATTAATTTCAGAAAATGGGTTCACTATTTTATTTATTTTAATATAGCCTTGTTTATTTTGGTACTTATATCTGTATTTTCATTTTCAGTTTATGAATTTGTTAAAATATATGAAATTCAAACAGGTAAACAAATGAGTATTGGAAAAGCTATTTTTATTGGAAGTGTAGGCACTGTAATTTTCGGATTCACTTTAGGTGGAATACTTTGGCTATACTATCGTTTGGTTTATGGAATTTTTCTAAAAAGATTAAAACACAATTTAAGCGAATTAGAAGAAATTGAAGAATAATTTTATGATAAAAGAGTAGAATTTTAATTTATGAGATAACTTTTTTTCATATAAAACTAAAGATTGTATCTAATGAAGAAAAAATACTCCTTTTTACTATTTTTATTCTCAATCATCTGTTTTTGTCAAAACGGATTGATAATGTCCGAAAATAGCAATACTGAAAGAATACGATTTGAGTTACATTCCAATCTCATTATTGTTCCACTAAAAATAAATGGCACTACACTGAAATTTATTTTAGATTCTGGAACCAAACAAAATTTACTTTTAGATAAAACTATGGTTTCAATAATAGATACCATAAATTTACGCTCCATTCAAATAAGTGGACTTGGAAATAATAGCAATATTTTGGCATTTATTTCATCAAAAAATAAAATTGAATTAGGTAACTTATTCGATCATGATTCTGAAATGATGATTTTAGCAAACATTGATTTAGATTTAAGTTCCAAAATTGGAACTACAATACATGGTATTTTAGGAATTGATGCATTTAAAAATTATTTGGTAGAAATAAACTATAACTCAAGTACACTGATTTTTAGAAAAAATATAACCAAAAGAATTTTGAAAAAATTTAAACCAAAAGATATAGAAATAGATAGAGATAAATTTTTTATAAAAGCAAACCCAGAAATGGATTCAATGTATAGTAATTTAAAATTTCTAATAGATACAGGAAATTCAGATGCTATCTGGCTTTTTGATAATAAAAAACTAAAAATCAATTACCCAAAAAAATATTTTGAAGAAATATTAGGCGTAGGAATAGGAGGTGATATTACGGGAAAAAAATCTAAAATAAAAAGTTTTGCCATTGATGGTTATTTCTTTAAAAATCCTATTATCTCTTTACCAGACAGTTCGTCAATCAAAAATATTGTTGAAATTTATCCTGACAGAAATGGCAGTATAGGAGGAGAAATTTTAAAAAGATTTGTTACCATTTTTGACTTTAAAAACAAAAAAATATATCTAAAAAAATCAGGATTTTATAAAAATCCATTTTTATATGATTTATCTGGAATGACTATTTTTAAACCCTATCCCAATATACCATTTTTTGAAATATATTCGATACGTAAAAATTCTCCTGCTTATTTTGCAGACATAAGAAAAGGAGATATACTAACCGAAATAAATAACCACAAAGTTTTTGATTTAGATCTTGATACTATTATTCAAACTTTCAAAGAAAAAAAAGACAAAAAAATTTCCATCACTATTGAAAGAAATGGAAATTTACTAAATAAAAAATTTGTTTTACAAGACTTTTTGTAAGTAATTTAAATTTTATTTACCAGCAGTAGTTGCTTTTGGTGGAGCAATTACATTGCCTATTATCTTTATCGTAGATGTTGGAGATGAAACATCATTTGAAGTTATATTTATCTGTTTTCCAAAAGATCCAATATTTGTTGTTGCATATTTTATTTTTATTTCTCCTTTACCTCCTGGTTTTATAGGCTTTTTTGTCCAATCTGCAATAGTACACCCACAAGTTGGTTGTACATTTGAAATTATTAAAGGTTTATCACCTGTATTTTTCACTTGAACTGTTCTATTACCATCAGCATTTTGTGTAATTGTACCATAATCCACAGTTGCATCTTTCAAATTTTTATAAACCAATTTTTGTGCATTCATACTTACAGTTGATGCAAAAATAATTGCTAAAGAACCTACTATTTTTTTCATTTTTTTTATTTTTTTTATTTATTACTATTTAATTTTTAACTTTTATTATAATATTTCACCCTTAATTTTTAAAGTCTTTCTACCAAGTTTAGGATCATTACTAAAAATTTCTATCATTTTATTTATCGGCCCTACTTTTTTAGTATCGTATTCTATGGTAATAAAATTTGATTTCCCAGGCATTATAGGTGTTTTAGGCCATTCAGGAATTGTGCAACCACAAGTAGATTTAACTTGGCTAATAATTAAAGGTTTATCACCATCATTTTTAATTTCTACCTTTTTCAAACCATTTGCACCCTTTTTCAAGCTTCCATAATCAATTACTTTTTCCTTAATTGAAATTGATTGTGAATAACCAAAAATTCCTACACAACTTAAAAATCCGATTATAAAAAATGTTTTCATTTCTAATATATTTGCAAAATTAATTAATTTTTCAATACAAATAATATTCATAATATTATATTTGCAACATATTACAACAATTATACCAAAATGAATGAAATCAATTCAAAATATATAGCCAAAAATGTAGAAAATAAATGGTATTCATATTGGTTGGAAAACAAATATTTTTCATCGAAACCCAATGATAAAAAACCTTATACAATAGTTATTCCACCGCCTAATGTTACAGGAGTGCTACACATGGGGCACATGCTGAATAACACTATACAAGATGTTCTGATACGAAAAGCAAGAATGTCTGGCTATAATGCATGTTGGGTGCCAGGAACCGACCATGCTTCTATTGCAACCGAAGCGAAAGTAGTAAATAAATTAAAAAATGAAGGTATTTCAAAATTTGAAATTGGAAGAGAAAAATTTTTAGAACACGCTTGGGAGTGGACACACAAACACGGTGGAATAATTTTAGAACAATTAAAAAAATTAGGATGTTCATGCGATTGGGATCGAACAAAATTTACAATGGATGAAGATTTGTCAAAATCTGTAATAAAAATTTTTATCGAATTATATAATAAAGGATTGATATACAGAGGTTATCGTATGATAAATTGGGATCCTGAAGCCAAAACAAATATTTCAGATGAAGAAGTTATCTATAAAGAACAACAAGGAAAACTATATTTTTTAAAATATTATATCGAAAATTCAAACGAATTTGTTGTGATTGCAACTACCCGTCCTGAGACAATTTTTGGAGATACTGCAGTATGTTTTCATCCTGAAGATGAAAGATATTTGCATTTAAAAGGAAAAAATCTCATCATTCCGATTGTAAATAGAACAATTCCCATTATTTATGATGATTATATCGATAGAGAATTTGGAACAGGAAGTTTGAAAGTTACCCCTGCAAACGATATTAATGATTATAATTTAGGTAAAAAACATCATTTAGAAACCATTGAAATTTTTAATGATGATGCAACTTTAAATGAAAAAGGAATGCATTATCAAGGCTTAGATAGATTTGTAGTTCGGAAGCAAATTTCAAAAGAATTAGAAGAAAAATCTTTAATGGAAAAAGTGGATGACTATCAAAATAAAATAGGAACTTCTGAACGTACAGGTGCCATAATCGAACCAAAATTATCAGTACAATGGTATTTGAAAATGAAAGATTTAGCCTCGCCAGCATTAAAAGTAGTGATGGAAGATGAATTGAAATTTTTTCCAAATTATTACAAAAGTACGTTTAAATATTGGATGGAAAATATCACCGATTGGAATATTTCACGCCAACTTTGGTGGGGTCATCAAATTCCAGCCTATTTTTATGGAAATGGTGAAAATGATTTTGTAGTGGCTCAAAACATAGAAGACGCTTTAATTTTAGCTCAACAAAAATCGTCAAACTTATTACTTAAACTTTCAGACTTAAAACAAGATTCTGACTGTTTAGATACATGGTTTTCATCGTGGCTATGGCCAATTTCAGTATTTAATGGTGTTTTAGAACCTGAAAATGAAGAGATTAATTATTATTATCCCACAAATGATTTAGTAACAGGACCAGATATTATCTTTTTTTGGGTTGCCAGAATGATAATGGCCGGTTATGATCTAAGAAATGAAAAACCTTTTAAAAACGTATATTTTACAGGCATTGTACGAGATAAATTAGGAAGAAAAATGTCAAAACAATTAGGAAATTCACCCGATCCTATTGAATTAATAGAAAAATATGGTGCAGACGGAATAAGAATGGGGATTTTAATGAGTTCATCTGCTGGAAACGATTTAAAATTTGATTTTGATGTAGTAGATGAAAATGATAATGTATTAACTGAAAGAGAAATAAAAATATACTTAGCAGAAGAAAAACAAATTTATTATAAATCAAAATTAGCAGAACAAGGAAGAAATTTTGCGACAAAAATTTGGAATGCATTCCGCTTAATTCATGGTTTTGAAACAAAAGATTTTGAACAAAGCAAACTTGAAATTGAAACCATTTCTTGGATAGAAAATAGGATAAATGAAGTGATCATTGAAATTGAAGATTGTTTTTCAAAATATAGAATTTCAGAAGCATTATTAGCCATTTATAAATTAATTTGGGACGATTTTTGCTCTTGGTATTTAGAAGCAATAAAGCCAGAATTTGGGAAACCTATCTCAAAAATCACCTTTAATAAAACGATT
>Ga0316611_1000717_pt1 | contig 10861 bp, 12 predicted proteins | sample MIS2016202_MG_FD_207675 | JGI IMG/M metagenome (GOLD analysis project Ga0316611, IMG submission 207675) | Microbial mat bacterial communities from Middle Island sinkhole, Lake Huron, Michigan, United States - MIS.2016.202 | ecosystem: Environmental > Aquatic > Freshwater > Lake > Sediment... | reverse complement strand
CCCTAAGGTAAAAACATGCTTGAGTGGATTCTTGTAGATGCGCTAGGAAAATCAAATATAACTTCAGTTGATCATGTTATTAAATTTGATCACTCAACATCAATCAATAGATTGAAATCTCATCAATTATTTGCAGAAGATATTAAAAAACATGAAATCGAAAATCCTGAGACATTTGATAAAAAAATGCTGATGCTTCACGAGGTTGTTTGCTCGAAACTTTTTCTTCATCCTGAATTATTGTCTCGCGCAAAATTAACACTTAGACAATGGATGCTGAAAAGCCCTGACTATAATCAGTTTGTACTAGATGTGTGGCATAGGTTGCTACTTGAAAATTCAGAGAATATGAGTCTATCAAATAGAATCATTGAAATTCAAAAAGAGTGCACAAAGAATAACGATACTGGACGCCAATTAAGAGAATACTCTCCACTAACACATGGATTAACACCAAGGGAGAGAATTTTATTCCTGCGTGGTTGGCACTATCAACTTAAAATGTCTGATTTTTAACCAATTCCGAAATTTGATCGCGAAACTTGTTTTTGCTTTAATTTATTGATTTTCTTTTTACTGGTAAATTCCATAATGCACTTACCAATTTTATGACCAACAGACTCAAATGGTGCATAAACGATCCCCTGTCCAAGCAATTGATGAGCCGTGGACTCTGATAATCCATCAATAATTTGTTCTGGCACACCTTTAATTTTTGCGTGTTCTTTTGATGTCAATAATCGTGATAACGATTGATCAGTAGGATGCAACAATCTTGGATCAGTCGATCCACCTTTTTGATAGCCTTTGCGCAATGTTGGGATGCTCGTGGAACGTTCAGTCATTGTTTGCATTGCGAATGAATTCCCCTTTGCGGCATCACGTTCTTCTTTATCCTTCAAATATTGGACCGCTCTGTAGCGTGGATCATCTGGCTTGATGGAATCATCAATGAATTCACCAAGCTCTTTGACAATCGTGACGGTAGGTACTACACCTTGAAAATCAAAATCAAGCCCATTTGTTGCAGCAACCATGCACCAGCGAACCCTATTTTCCAGGCACCCAAAATCTTTGCCACTCAAAATAGCCTCATGCGTCGTGTAGCCCATATCCCTAAGTTGATGTCTCAAAATCATGGCTGATGCACTGCTTGCGTATTCAGGAACGTTTTCCAATAGAACAACAGATGGCTGTGTTTTATTTAGGATAGCCAAGGCGGAAAAAACAAGATGTCCAACCTCGGGATGATCCTCCATCTTTGAGAGTCCTCGTTTCGATGCTCCTGCCTTGCTTGCTCCCGAACAGGGTAAGCCCATTTCGAGAATATCAATTTTTGGTAACTTTGAGAGCAACCAATCATCTTGAGCAACCTCTTGCATTGGCATTCCAACCGCAATGGGCGAACCAGGCTTCCATGTTGGATTATTTTCCATGGCGTGAACAAGAAGATCTTCTCGAATTTCATTGGCAAATGCCATTGTGCACTCAATACCTGATCGTTTTAATCCCTCATGGATAGCGCAAGATAATACGCCACCACCATGAGATAAACTTGCTGTCGTCATTGGCTCGCTATTCGCTATTTTTTGCTCAATTCGCTGTAGCCTTTCTTTTTTCTTAATTTCAGATGCCAATGGTAAAAGGTGCACCTTGCCATGTTGAACGACCACACGGATGCTTGACATGCCATCAAATATATCAAGCAACTCTTTTGAATTGATATCTATGACGGGATAGTCAACACCTCGTACAGTCTTACTTGATACCGATCTTGATCCATCTTTATTGACCATCAAGACGACGCTGTTGTCACTTATAGTCACTTCGAATTTTTGACCAGGCGAAAAGCCCGCGCGAACCGCTTGTAAACCATCAAAATAAATGTAGGGTGCACCACGTTTTTCGCCAATGTTCTTTTGCCAAATATCCATTTTGTTCACCAAAGTTTGATCGCTTCATTTTAGCAACATGGAAATTTTTATGTTCCATTTAAAAAATGGCATCAATCATTGATATCAAAAATTAGGACGGAAATCGTTCATAAATCAAAAGACGCTTTTTTAATACTTTTCAATGTTTTGTCTTTTGATTTATTAATTTCAAAAATTGCACGTTCAATAATAATTCTGTCGGAAATATCTTTTTCTCTGGTTGTTTGCTTGGTTTTTAACAGACCTTTAAGATTTATCGTTTTTATTGAAATGCCGTCAATCTCAATAATCTGAGTGTAATTTTTTAAGCTTTTATAAGTTTCACCACACGCATTGAACATGACATCTATAACAAACGCATCTGCAACTCGAATATTGCCAAAGTCATCAGAATCCACATCGATAAACCAATTAGGATCAATATCTTGACAGGCTTTATCTGGCAAAAAAAGTAACGCTTCTTTTAATTTTTGACCACATTCAAATGTTAATGGAACAATGATATCGATATCTGTTGTTGCGCGAATATAACCATGTGCAAACAACGAATATCCGCCTATCAATAAATAATCAACTTGATGGTCATTAAGTGACTTGATTAATTCTTTCAAGTCCGTAATTGTTGCACTTCTGCATTGTTCTGGATCATCCATTTGATCGCTCCATGGCTAGTTTTGCCATCTTTAGGCTTAAGCAATAGGCTTGGTGTTCATTCGCTTCTTCATGATTTTTAAAGTGGTAAACACCTTTAGGAATGCCAGATCCAGTGATGCCCATTGCTTGATGCATGGCATCATTGGAAAGACAGCCTTTTTTTAGTAATTCCCCACACGCATCGAAAGTAATTTTTTGTTCAACGCGTTTTCCAACGACACGTGTGTTCATTGTGTGTTCATTTTTTAAATTTTTTCCAGGTACCACATATCCATAAAAACTTCCACCCAATCTTCGTTGTCTGGATTTTCTTCAAACTCAAGTACATCTTTTTCAAGATTTTTCAGGGCTTCGTCTACAAAATTTTTTTCAAACTGAGCACTAAATTGACCTTGCGAAAGAAGTAATTCATACCTCGATTTTGCTTCTTCTAATCGAATCTTTGGGTGTTTACCATAACTAATCGTTTTACCAATACGCGCATTCAAATCCATGGCATCAAGATCAAAAACAGATGCCGTTCTTTTTAAATGATCAACCGTCAAATTCATTTTTGATTTGGCGTATTTTTTGTTGGAACGATGACAATTATCATCACCATCCAATTGTGCTACAAACAGTCTATATTCAGTCCATTGTCCATATTGAACTGTGAATTCAGGAACATCCGCATAAGCTGCTTTCACTTGCAATAGGAAATCATCAGTCCAATCGTAAATTAGTGATGACCATTCTTTGTGTGGTTCTTCTTTTCTTGACAGGCTCTGCAATTGCCTATCAAGATCGATTAATCTTTGTGCTGCTTCGTTAAGACTTTTGATCTTCCACAGGCATTGATTAATGTTAACACGAAGGTTGTCTGTCGTGCCGCGAGTGCCATTAAGAAGCCAAACTTCGCTCACAATGCCACCAAGCATAACGCGGTGAGGACCAGCATCTTCAATCACGCTGTACCAAGGATATGAGTAACTTGTCGGTGGTGGAAATGGCAATGAGGCTTTACCATCGAGCAATCTTGCAAACAACGCAGACTTGCTATCACCAGGAGCATTTCCAGTCAATGATCCAAAAGAACGCATCTTTTGCTTGATGTCGTCGTCTGATTTGGCATCATAATTTTTAGCGTAATAGTCACGTTCTTCTTGTGTGATATTTAGCCATTTTCGCTCAAAATTAACATTTTGCACCCTTGAATACTCAGTGAGTGCGTCATCCCAACGAGACTTTTGCTCGTCCGTGAGTTCTTTTTGGTTAAAAAAATGTGGCATTTGTTAATGAATTAAATTTAATTCATTAATTATACCATTATTCGCTTAAAATTACTCAAGCGAAATTTTAAACGCTTTCCAAATTGGAAATTTAAGATTCTTCAATCATCATCGTAGGTAATACTAACAATATTAGGCCAAACAAGTTCAAGCGGACATCTCGCATTAATTGCTCTCAGCGTATATGCTTGTATCGCATTTTTTTGTCTGACTTGAGGCTCCATCTGTGTGATGTCGCGATATTTTTTTGATTCCGAACAACTCATGATGTCAATTCCTTCTATATTTTGATTAATCTGGTAATAGGTGAGAATTCTTAAATCTCCACCTATCGGTATTTTTATCGATTCATTTCTATGTGTCGCATCAATATATCCTTTGTGTTTTGCACTATCGAGTGCACGTTGAATCGATGAAAGCTTTACATCAGCAATACTGCTTTGAATATCAAAAATATTGCAACTGCCAAGTTGTTTGATACATTTAACAATGGATTGAACAAGCGTTCCTGAGTAAACGGTAACAATATTTTCTATCATCAAAAATTTTGTCTTCTAAATTGATTAATTAGAGCCTTCATAATTGTTTCATCAATATCCTTGACGTAATATGCTTTGCAAGACAAACTCTCTGCATACAATCTCTCATATCTTGAATCTTGACTTGCAAGGTAAATTATTGCAATGCGAGGTAATTCCTTTTTTATTTTGTCGCACATCTCTTTAATAAGAGTTCTATCATCTTGGTCTGCAACACATAATATAATGATATCAATCGGGTTGTTTGTGCACTCAAAAAATATTTGATCAACACCAGATATTCGCAATACCGATCCAATGTCATGCATTGACATTTTTTTTGCAATGTTTAACCTCTGTTTTTCATCAGCGCAACAGACTACAACATTCTGACTTTCGTTTTGCATTTATTGAAAAACCTTGTTAAATCATCATACGTTATATTATAATACAAAATAATTAACAAGGCAAGCAATGAAACCAACGTCTCAACAAAAACTTGTTATTGATTGTCAAGCCGATTCATTGGTTGTTAATGCATTTGCTGGTACCGGCAAAACATCTACACTTGTTGAGTTCGCGAAAAATCAAAAAAATAGCAAAATTGTCTATTTAGCCTTTAATAAAGCAATTCAACTTGAGGCTGCATCAAAATTTGGCTCGCATGCAAGATGCGTTACAACACACGGTATTGCTTACCCTGAATTTGGACGACCATTCGCCAAAAAGCTTGGATCGCCAAGGATTTCTCATATTTCACAGAAATTTGGTGTTTCCTATTCGGAAGCAAAAATTGGTCTTGATCTTGTTGATCGTTTTTTAACGACACCTTTTAGCCAGATTTCAAATGAATTCGTCAAACAAAATACCATCTCTTCAAATTCAATCCGAATGGTTGAACATCTGAAAAATTTGGGTTTGGCTATTTGGGAATCTATGCAGTCGTTTGGAACTGATGATCTCCCCATGTCTCATAACGGCTATTTGAAGTTGTATTTTCTATACGGTGATCGTATTAATGCAGACATCATCCTTTTCGATGAGGCTCAAGATGCCAACCCATTGGTTACGGAAATGGTCAGTCAACACGTTGGTAAAAAAGTGATTGTTGGCGATTCTTATCAATCGATGTACGGCTTTAATAATGCAAAAAATGCTCTGGAAAGCTTCAAATGCGAAAAACGTCTCTATTTAACAGAGTCATTTCGTTTCGGTCAAGGTGTTGCAGACATTGCAACTTGGATGCTGTCAGATTGGCGTGGGTGTAACCAGCGCATCATTGGGCACGGTCCGAAATCTGTTTTTAAAATTGATGAATCAAAACCTTATGCGTCAATTCATCGAACAAATGCTGACTTGTTTGATCAATGTGTTATCAAATTTACCGAGCAAAAACCATTTGGCGTCATTGGAAAAATTGACAACTATCGTTTTGACAAAATTTTATCGGTCTATCAATTAAGCATGGGTATGAAAAATCTTTGCTCAGACGCTCATGTCAAATCATTTGATAATTTTTTTGAGTATGATAAATTCGCAAGAGAAACCGAATCAAGAGAGGATTTATCTTTAATTCGTTGTGTTGGTGAATATGGATCGAGACTACCACGACTCATTAGTTGTATCAAATCTCAAGCCAAAGAAATCACTGGAAGCGTTAGAGGCATTAATGTTATTGCCTTCACTACAGCCCATAAAGCCAAAGGTCTTGAGTTTACACAAGTAAAAATGGGATCTGATTTTTGCAAACTTGAAGAAAAATCCGGTGATGATGGTTTTATTAAATTACCTGATCCAGAAGAGGTTAATATGTCGTATGTTGCACTAACTCGTGCGACAAATTGCGTTAATTTATCCGAGCAAATTTTGGACTGGCTTCAACAGTCAGGTAGAAAGCTGCCACTCGCAAAAACACCTGATCAAACAGTTAAAATTTGATAAAACAACTTAATCCTACAAGAGAAATCATGAAAATTCAATTCCCAAAAGACGCTGTATATTTCATTAATAATAATATTGAAACAGAAATTGATACAAACGCCGATTACTTTAGGAGTGACCGAGAGTTTTACGTCAACATAACAGTTCGTCCAAATGGATATTGGAGTGATGTCATTAGATGCAGACTACAAGAAAAAAGAAATGTGCCAAATGCGCCAAATGCGCCATTAGAGTGTGAATTATCTCACTCATCAGGTGCAAGAATGGGTTCGCCATCAAAAGATCAACCTAACCTTGTAGCTATTGAAAGCGACATTTTGGCTGAAAAAGAATTTGCCAAAGCAATTCTAAATTTGGCAGACATCGCAAGAACATTAGAGGCATATTTTAACTTTGGAATTGAGTATCCAGTAGCTCCAAGCGTTCCTATTGTCGCAAATGATGATGTAACAACATTTTTGGCGAATCTTCGAAGTGCAGCTTTCGATCAAAAGTCTGTGAAAGTCGGTTCTGGAATTTTTAAACCTGACGAATGTCGTCGCATCGCTCAAGCACTGGAGTTGCTACAAGAGTTACAAAAAAATCCAGACCGCTCGTTGAATGAATACGTCAGGGACAATCAGGCGAAAAACATTGAAAAAGGCATCAAAAAGTCAGTCAAACCAATTTCAAAAGGTTTGTCAATTTAATTCAGAGGGAAATATTTCATTTTCCCTCTGAATAACATGTTATTAATCAGTATATAATAATAGTTTTTAATGCTAGAGGAAATTCAAACCCATGAAATTGCAGACAACAAAGTCAGTCCACCAAACATTTGATCGTTTTCATCCTGAAAACATAACACCTAAAAAAAATAATTTTATTTGGGTATTTGCATCAGATAGCGCTGGAAGACACACTGTTGGAAATGCAAAAATCGCTCACCAGGCATTCGAGGCTAAATATGCTGTCGCAAACGGCATGACTGGTAAGGCGTATGCCATCACTTGCTACAACAAAAAAAATGAACCGATGCCATTTGAAGATGTTAAGCAAAACATTTTAAGCTTTCTTAATTTCGCAAAGAGTCATCCAAAAGTTCACTTTTACATCACGGAATTCAGTGGGTTCAACACTCAAGATGTTGCAGTTTTATTTAAAGACGCCAGTGAAAATTGCTGCGTTCCTGAAAGTTGGAAACCAACTTTGCTTGCGCTTTTTCTGTGCAAAAATTAGTGAAATTTTGTCATCCAACATTGTCGTTAACTCAAGATGAACACACGCAAATTCAACTCTCCGAAATAAGAGTATGAGCTACGAGTGGGTGCGAGGTAAACCGCACTGAGTTCAACGATGTAGTTGGGTTACTAAAGGCTATTTGCGACCTGATTGACTCCTGCGCATGCATTTCTTTTGTCTTTTTTTAACGACAAACATGAGTGATGCTTTTTCACCTCTAATAACCTTATAGTAAGTAGTGTTGTGTGACACAACACCTGTTGGACGACGATTCCAATCGATTTTTAAACTCTGAATAACCCTACAGTCTCAAGTGTTGTGTGACACAACAGATTGAGACTGGTCATCCTGAATTTCTTTTTTGTTTAAACTTGATTTCTCAAGAACCTCTTGGATGAGACTTTCAAGCTCCGGCATCCTGTGAGCTTGGATGTTTTTAATGTTGATTGTCAGAGTCATCATTTTTGGGTTTGATGTGATGAAGCCTCTTTCGCCAGAACCACCAAAAATTTTAGTCATCCTCTTGGCGTGTGAGTTGTTTGATGCAACACTTGAGTCAACTTGTTTTGCTTCATGTTGATTTGTTGGTTCAATCAACTTTTGATAAACCAACGTAGAGTTGAGTCTAGGCGCTCTTTCACACAACAATTTAGCTCGTTCGATCATCTCTGACTCATACCTGGTGTGTACCTCGGATAACTTTGTTGCCCATGCATATTGCAAATCCAAAGGTGATTCAAACGCTTTGATAACCACATCAGGCAAGCTTGCCAGCGCAACATACCTGCTGGCCAACCCAGCATTGACCCCAATAGATTGCGCAAGAGACCTTAATGATGGAAACAACTTCTCATTAAGAACCTTCTTGTAAATGAGTCCTTGTTCATAAGGCCGTAAATCCTTTCTAGCCCGGTTTTCACGATCCATCTCTTTGAACAAATCAATATCAGAAATATTGTTTTCAATAACTGCCAACACAGGCAGTCCAAGCTCTAGGCAAGCCCTATGTCTTCTGTGTCCAAAAATGATTTCATAAACTTTAGGGTCACTCCCAGGGGTCTCTCTGACCTTGATGGCCTGAACATTTCCACCTGATGATTCAATATCATTTTTAAGTGCAAGAAAATCATCATTGCAAAAACTCTCTTCCAATCTGTTCATCCACTTACTCGGATGAACAAATCTGGCATCCAGGTGCTTGACAGGTTTTGCATCTTGCCAAGTCTTTAAATCGTCAAGTAGCTTCGTGTTCTCAATTCTGACTTCATCAGTTTTGGCAAGATGCGCAACAAATGCACCCGGTCCTGTTTTTGGTTTTGCTTGAGAATCAACGGCCTCAGCATCTTCCTTTGAAACTGTTTTCGCACCAGTTTTAAGTTGAACCTGCATTGCACGCTTGATGAAACTTTTCTCGTTACTCATGGTTTCCACCTTTTAAATCAACTCTGCTTTGAACGGCACGAGCAGCCTGTGCATCGCCAGCCCATACGCCTTGGATTTGCATCTCTATGTGATCAACAAAAAGATCATAAGCATCACGCGCTCTTTTCAGTGTCTTTGCCTGAGCGTTGCTGGTATTCATGTCATAGACCGTTCCAAACTTTGTACTGGCAATGCCTGCAATCGCAGTCTTAGGGATCTCCACAGGAAGCACTTTAGATCCGTATGCAGCAATGATCCAATCCCTGACAGCAGAGCTGACAACATCTGATCTATCCACACGCGAAAGTAAGACATCAATGAAATGAAATTTTTTATCATCACCTCGACTCTTGAAAAGACCGCCACAAACCTCTGTGAACAAATTCCAAAATTGAGCACTCGAAGCAAAATCCAATGTGTTCGGTGGTAAAGGCATAACAACACCTTGGGCCGCAATTAGTGCATTGATAGTGATGTAAGAGAGGCTTGGTGGCGTATCAATCACAATAACATCGTACTCATTTCTGGCATCATCAAGACCACTATCAAGAACCCTCCAAAAAGCAAAGTCACGCTCCCTTGTCTGCCTTGACGGAAGTAAAAATTCAGCGTTAAACAAAACAGGTGCTGCAGCGACCAAATCAATGCCATCCCAATAGGTGTGTTGAATCGCACTATTGATACTTTGTGTCTCGCCCGCACACAAAGGCAAAATCGTATGTTCCTCCTCGACCTCTGTATCGGGCAAAATGCCAAAAAGCGTCGTAAGCGATCCTTGTGGATCAGTATCAATAACAAGAACACGATGCCCACGCAAAGATAATCCCTGTGCAAGAGCAACCGCTGTTGTCGTTTTGCTAACACCCCCTTTGAAATTTGCAACAGTGATGCAAACACCAGCAGACAATTTTTGATTACGCAAATTTTTTGACTTGATATGCTGAACCCATTGACGTGCTTGCTCAAGAGTCCATTCACGCCTCTTCACCCCATCTTTATCTCCTGACGGTAAACCACCTTTTTTGATCAGGTAATTCAATCTTGATAAATCAACACCACACAGTTCGGCAAGCTGTGCGCTATTGAAAGTTGGTCCAGCCTTTTTTTCACTTGGAGCAAGCATGGAGCCTCTGACTTGCTCAACAACATCAATAGCCGTGTCAGCAACAATCTGTAGCGCCTCTATGCCAATCGTTGCAGACAATGGTTTGTACTTTTCAGTCACTTGATCTATCCTTGTAAAAATGTAGGTTTGATTATTTTATATTCTTTAATTCAAATTGGATGAATTTTCTAAAGTGACGCTGTTTACCCATCACCTGGACTACAACGACTAAAACGTTGAATAAAAAGATAGCAAACACGAGAGTCAGGCTAGTTATTGCCAAACATGACCGACTTAAACAATAGTTCAGAAGAAAACTACAATAAATTCAAAGGTAGCACTTTTTACTAAAAAACATATATAAATCAACAACTTACAAAAACAAATCATCCGGTTTTATCCAGATAAAATCCGGTTTTATCCAGATAAAATCCGAAATTCTCCACCCATTCATCCTTGTTTCTCCAAAGCATGTTGACACGCCAACTTACCCGCAGAAACAAGGCGTAAAAACAGGTGTGGCATATCAAAAACTCCGGTTTTATCCAGATTGAATTGAAAAAATCAAACCAAATCATCCAAATTGAACATTAGAATGTGGATGATGTACCCCTTAAAACAAACCTCAACATCCCCAAAGTTCAAAAAACCAAACGCTGCCTTGGTGATGGTTCCAAAGCTTGGAAGCCTATCAACAGTCACTCGTAAACTTTTCAATGTGATCTTGCATACAACTCAGAAACAAATTATTGAAATCACTAAAAAAGAACAAGTTGTTGATGCAAAACACTATTTCAG
>Ga0316611_1000715_pt1 | contig 10878 bp, 9 predicted proteins | sample MIS2016202_MG_FD_207675 | JGI IMG/M metagenome (GOLD analysis project Ga0316611, IMG submission 207675) | Microbial mat bacterial communities from Middle Island sinkhole, Lake Huron, Michigan, United States - MIS.2016.202 | ecosystem: Environmental > Aquatic > Freshwater > Lake > Sediment... | reverse complement strand
CTTGACCGACTTGATCTGCCCGCCTTCCTCGCCGAAGGACTCGGACTCTCCCAGTATCGCACGGGCGTCGGCCCCGTGCTGTGCGATCAGCGCGTCGAAGGACTGGACCGCTGTGGCGATCTTCGACTGGTCCACGCTAAACACCAACTCTTTGATGTTCTGCGTGAGTTCCATCACCCGGATCTCGTCCGGGTGCATGCGCGCCAGGGCGATCTGGTGCAGCGCCCTGCAGGCTTCTACGTCCTGCGCGTTGTAGGCCCGAAGCTGGTCGGGCGTGCAGGTCTCGAAGTCGATCTGGCCCTTGACGAACTGCGGCGTCCAGATGCGCGACAGGTTGGCCAGTCCGTAGCCGCCAGGCTGGTTGGGGCTCCAGCCTTGGGCCATTTCCATCGTGCAGTGGACCTTCGCCGGCCATATGATACCGAGCTTGATCGTCAACACGCGAACATCGAACGAGGCGTTATGTGCAACAACGGTTGCACCTTGGTCGATGTACTGCTTGATCAGGTCCAGCGCCGGCAGGAAGCCAGACTCGCCGGCCAGTGCGCACTCGACCGGATCATTGTTCAGGGCGTAGGCGACCGCAGTGATGCGTGTCGCCGTCAGGTACTGCCGTGTCGTCATGCACGATAGCGACAGGTTCTTGCCGACCTCGGTCTCGAAGTCGCAGTAAAGGTAGCTCATAAGGGTAGGTCTCCGTTGCGGCTGGTTAGGCCAGGTTCCAGGTGTCGTTCTGTCCAGCGGGGCTCTGCAGGATCGAGGCTTGCACGATGCGTATCCGGGCGCTGTTGCTGGCGTCTGGTCCGCGTTCAAGGGTGAATCCGGTCTCGGGTATCTCGAAGGTTCCGTTCTCAGGTAGCAGCGATTTCAGCGAGCGGTTCAGCGCCATGACGATCTGCCGATCGGTCGCGGCTTTGCGTCCGCCACTGATCGCGGGGAGCATCGCTTGCAGCGTCGGGAAGCCTCGGGTCTTACGCAGCGCGTCGAGCAACTGGCTGCTGTTGTTCCAGCCTCGGCCCAGTAAACGCTCGGTCGCCGTCGATGTGACCTGCAGTTCCTGAATCAGCAGTCCGATCGTGTCCGGTCCACAGCCGGCGAATAGATCCGGGACGCGCACGGTCAGATAACCGCCGCCTTCCTGCGCAGACAGCACGCCGGAGGTCGCGGCTTCGTTTACATGCCTCGACAGCCGATCGCGCATCTCGCGCACCGTCTGGCCCAGCGTGGTGCAGGTCCGGCCCGTGCGCCGTTCGTACAGGATGCAGGCCAACTGCGCGTGGGCGTCGAACCGCAGCACGCTGTTCACGGCGCTTGGCGCTTGGGCCAGACGCTCGGCCAGCACATGCGTTTCGATCTGGTGCAAGCACGCCAGCCGAAGCTGCAGACTCGCCTGACCCGAATCGACGCGGGCTTTGACATCACCGCGATTGCGTTCCTGCTCCGTGAACTGCTTGAGCGGCCAGGTGATCGTGCGTGAGATCATGTCAGGCGGGAAGTCCACCGCTTTCGCGCCTGCGACCAGCGAGTGCCGCAGTGAGATCAGCCCGGAGTTCTCCAGCACCCGGCCGAAGGTCACTCCGCCGCCAGTGCATAGGGTCTGCAGATTCTGGTGGCTCAGCGGGTGCGACCGGGACTGCGGCGGTGTCCACTCGTCGAGGCCTACGGTGCCGTAGCTGATGATCTGGTCGACGAAGGCGCGGTTGTCCGGGGCTGAGTTCGTGTCCGGTGGGACCACGGTCGGAGCGCCTGGGCTCATGGCGCGGATCAGCATGCGGGTCAGCGCCGTCTTGCCTTGGTTGGTCGAGTCCTCCATCGTCGGCACGTCAGGTAGCAGCAGGACGAAGGGAAACTCACGGCTCAGCGGGTCGCCGGTGCGACGCAGCAGGCTGGCGAAGATCGGCAGTTCGAGCAGGACTTTGGCCATGTCCGGATCAGTGGCCCAGCCCAGGTCGATGTTCGGGAAGTCCGACACGATCATGTCGGCTGGCCAACTCGTTGGGTAGGTCTTGGGCATGCTGGCGATGAGCGCCTGCTTGGTCTCGGCGTGATCGCCCGGGTTGGTCGTGTTCCAGGCCCAGGCAATAGCGTCCACGGGCGAGCCCGTGTACTCGCGCACAGCGCCGTTGCTCGCGTTCCAGACGCCAGACAAGCGCAGGCCGGTTTGCACGAAGCCGTCGCTCGCCATCGGATCAGGCTCGCAACTGGACCACGGCCCAGCGATCACCGTACCGGGAAGCTCGGCGAGGGGCCGCTGGATCAGCAGCCGATCGATGCTGATCTGCCGCAGCACGGTCTGCATGGCCAGGGTCAGCGGGTGAATCTCTTTGCCGTGCGGCTGGGGGCAGCCCAGCGCCTGCGTGACCATCGCCATACTGGAGCGGGTCAGCGCGATGATATTTGACTCAGGCATGGGCAGCATCGCGCTGATACCGCCGTGGACCACCGCCAGCTTGTCGCCTCGGGTGCGGACATGCTTGAGGATATGCAGGGCTGCGATGGCTCGGTGCCAGGACACGGGCGGATCAGTCTTGTCCACCCAGGTCAGGGCGCGCACCACCGCCTGCCAGTTGACGCGGGCCAGGTTGGCGGGCCAGCCGCAGATCGTGCGGGCGTTCTGCAGGGCTTTGATCCAGTCAGCTTCTGACTCGCCCATCGTCATGTCGCAGACCGGGTACAGGCTGGTCAGCACGCCTGCGATTGCGTCGTGGTGGGCGTAGCCAGCGCCGGCCATGATGCACCGCACCTTGGCCCAATGGAACGCACTGGTATTCGGATCAGTGGCCTGCGCGTTGACCAGCCCCAGCGCCGGGACCAGCTTGGCGAACGCGAGCCAGATCGGCCGTTCGTCGTCATCGTGCGCCTGCGGCTTCCATGGGGCGAGACCGAAAGCCTTGGACAGCGCGGTCTGTTCTTCGCCACTCTCGGCGTACAGCGACACACGGGCATCGCGGTTCTCGTCCTGGTAGATCGGCGCACACAGGTCGTTGTTGTTGGCGACGATCGAACGCTGCAATTCGTCGCGTTTCTCGGCGTCAGTTAGTGGTGCTAGGCTCATCGATGTTCCTTGGGTATATGTTGTTGAAGGATTCGCTGATCTGCTCCCACTTGGCGTTGATGACCAATCGCTCAACGCCTGGGACGCGCAGGATCTCGTCCAGCGTCAGATGCTCTCGGACGTACTGGGAGGCAAACTCAGTTGGCTGCATGTGGACTGCGTACTGTACCTGATTTGCGCGCATGTCAACGCCCCTGGATCTGGAGGGTGCGAATCAACCCATCCAACCCCTGGTGGATGTTCTCAGCCCTGACATGCAGTTTCTTCGCATCAGCTTCGTAGGCGTGCCGATCGACCGCTAGCTGGTTGGGGTAGATATGGATCTCGTAGTACTCGATCCCCATTTCTTCCACCAGATCCCAGGTCTCCTGCGCGGCTGCTGCTCCGTCGGTCATGTTGATGCAGATGTGTCGGCGAGCGCCGTAGGCAGCCCGCAGACGCCCAGCGGACATCAGCACGATCGCGTTGGTCTCGGTGCCCCCTAGGGCCATGACTTGTGCCTGTTCGAGCTTCGCGCCCCGGTTGTGGCCAACCGGCATCAGGTTGCACGGCTGGCTGTCGTAGCCCAGGATACCCATCTGCACGCCAGGCACGCGGCTGACCGCCTCGGCCAGTGCGTAGGCGCTCGCTGCGATGTACTGCGACACCTGGCCGCAGGTTGAGCCCGACTGATCGACCAGGATGTCGATCGCCGTGTTCACGGCGCGCCGAGGTTCGCCAGGCTTGGTGAACACGCGGTCACTGGTCCCGGCAGTGACATGGTGCAGCCGCGAGCCGTCGAGCCGGCCCCTGGGCAGGTTGCGGCTCGGGGCGCTGCGATCCTCGGACATGAGCGCCTCGGCGACTCGGTTGCGCCATGAGCGCAGATGGTCTAGGACTTCCTGTGGCACGCTGTCCGATACACCATACTGCCCCGCTCCCTGGCGTTCGCCCTGCAGCTTGCCCGACTGGCCGCTGTAGCCCGACTGCTCACCGGGCTTGTCCCCGGCTGGGTCACCGGCAGGCACGAACTCGCCGTCACCGTGGAACGGCGACTTGCCATGCTTCAGCGCGTTGGCCCGCTTGACCGCCTGCTGGTGCTGCTCCAGGGCTTTCTGGTAGTCGATCCGATCCTGCCGCTGTTGCTTCAGGGTTTTCTTTCCGCCCTTCGGCCCTGTGGGGCTCGGCTGCTCAGGCTGCTCAGGCTGCTCAGGCTGCTTTCCCGGCCCGGTCTCGTCCTGGTACTTCTCATCCAGAGCGCGCAGGGCTTCGATTGCGTCGGTCATCGTGTCCACGCCGCTAGCCGCCAGGACGCTGGTCAGGTAGCGATCGATCCAGGCCTGCGAGTCAGCGTCCCAGGGAGCCGGGGCATGCGGCTGGTTGTGGGCCATGTATAAGCAGGTGAAGCTGGGCTTGCCCTTCTTGAACACGCCGCCCGATTCGAGGCCCCGGAGCCAGTCCCAGGTCTGCATGATCCAGGTCTGGGCCGACTTGAACAGGTGCTTGGACTTGTGCAGGTTGATCCGCATGTCCTCGCACAGGTTGCCATAGGCCCGGGTCTCGTCGGTGAGCGAGTTCCAGGCTCGCTCGGTCGTGAAGGCCTCGTGTCCCAGTTCGTGGGCGATGAAGCCTCGTTGCGCCTCGTAGGGCGCGTTGAGGTTCACCGCGATGAGTCCGTTGGCGTGGTCGAAATACGCGGTCGAGAGGTTCGGGTCCAGGCGCACTTTCACCACATGCCCGGCGATCGCGCTGGCGATCCCGGACAGCATCATGGCTGCGTTTGCCATCTTATTTGCCCTTTGTGCTGATGATCGCCAGCGCGGCGTCGCGCATCTTGCGATCGGTTAAGCCGTCGGTGAGCGCGCCGGCCCATGCCAGGTCACTGCCCATGTCCCAGTCCTGACAGACTTTCACGGCGGTACGCACGGTGATGTCTGCATCAATCACCCCCCGGTTCTGGGCGTTCATCAGGCCCAGGATGGTTGAGGCGACCTCGGTCACATCGTCGCGGACCATCAGGGCAAATCGCTTGGCCAGCAGGGCCTCCAGTTCCTGGGCAGTCATCATCTCGGCCTCAACCCACGTCGCTCGGCTGAACAGCGCGTCAGGCACAGAGCCACGGTGCCGCGAGCCGGGGTCTTTGCCGTTGCCGTTCATAGCCAGGATAAACTGGATGTTCGGGCCGACCGCCAGCGAGCCGGCTTCGGTTTCGATGCGACGCTGCGACACAGCGGTGTTGAACAGGCTCAGGCTACGGTACTGGAAGTCACCGCTGCTGGTGTCGTACTCATCGATGAAGATGCAGCATTTCTTATCCCCGGCGGCCCGGATCGCGGCGGTCAAGCGGCCTTCGGTCCAGATGGTCTCACCGTTGATCACCGACCGGTAGGCATACCAGTCATTGGGCTCGGAGCCCTTGCAGTTGAGGATCAGCGTCGGCATGGCCCAGGCCGCGCACAGTTGCTCGACCGTCCAGGTCTTGGACGTACCGGCCCCGCCGACCAACGCTATCACCTGCTGCCCCCACTTGTTGGTTAGGCGGGGGATCAGCTTGCGCTGCGCCCAGGGCATGTCGGTGTGATAGGGATCGACTGGCAGCAACTGGAACTCACCCAGCGGCTTGCCCGTGTCCGGGTCGATCGCCGGCTCGGCGGGCTTGGCTGGGGCGGCCTGGGCCTGCTGGGCCAGGGTGCGGAGCGTCTGTACCATCTGCTGCTCGGACTGCAGTTGCAGTTGCAGGCTCGGCACCTGATCGGCGAGCGCCGTCATCGGGGCCAGCAGCTTCTCGGCCGCTTCAGCGCGGGCCTTGATGGCCTTGATGTTGATCGCACCCATCAGGGCGTCGATCGTCGTGTCGGCGGCTTCTTCGGTGCCGAAGCATCTGAGGATGCGGTCGGCCATCGGGCCGTCGTCGCAGACGATGCGCTTAGCGACGGGATCGCGGTACGGCAAGCCCGCTTCCTGGGCCAGCCTGGCGTCGATCGCCGGGGTCGGCGGGATCGGTGTGGGGACAGACCCGAACGGGTCAGCCACGGGGGGTGTGTTCATCGGAAGTCTCCTCTGCTGCGCTGGTTCGGCGCATGTTGAAAAGTCCAGATTGACCGCTGGACTTTACGCGGTGGCTCCGGTGATGGAGCCGATCCATGTGATTGGCGGCCGATCCATGTGATTGGCGGCCGATCCATGTGATTGGCGGCCGATCCATGTGATTGGCGGCCGATCCTTAGATCCTTACACCTTACAACTGTTTTCCTATACTCCTGATAATAGTATCTATACTATTTATACTATTATTTAGAAGTACAGTAAATAGTTCTAAGGATCTAAGGATATAAGGATAACAGTTATCCTTTCTCTGCAGCCAATCTGGCGGCCTTCAAGGCTTTCATGTGGGACGCCCGGCCGTTGAATACCTGGCCACCGGCAGACCAGAACAGTAGCTTTGTCTTGCCGCCTATGGTTACGCTGTGCGCTCGGATCATCACAATGCGCTCTTTGACGACGCGTTGGTTCATGTCAGTACACCTTCACAGCGATGCAGTTCCGGCTACCCTGCTGGGTTTTCCAGCCACGGTAGTCGCGAGGCTCGAAGTTGCGGAGCCGCATGACGTGCCAGACGGCAGCGTCGATCGCCGAGGTGTCGAAGCGATCGCCGGTGAAGGGCGCGCTCAACTGGCAGCCCTCCACGGTGATCGAGATCATCTGCAGATCGGAATCGGTAGTGATCGGGGCGACTGGTGGGCAGTCGGCGAGGCGGGGAAGGGCGCTCACAGCAGCCCCGCTTCCAGCATGGCGTCCAAGCCCTCTTCGGCGATCTGCGCGAGGGCCAGGTTTTCGTCGTCGTTGAGCCAGGTCTCTTCAACTGGGTCGAAGGACCATTGGCAGGTGTCAGGGTTCATGGGATTGTCTCCTGGGATTGGTTGGCTTCCCGGACAGGGCTTGCACCCTGTTTCGGCCAGTGCCAGTGGCCTCATCAGCGGGATCAGGCTGCGCTGGCCAGCCAGGCAGCGAAGGCCTTCTTCATGGCCGGGGTCATCTTCGGCACGTCGGCTTTCTCGGCCGCGTCGAGCTGGGCCAACCGAGCCTCACGCTCAGCTTTCTTCGCTGCCGTTGCTGCTGCGGCATCAGCTTTCGCAGCCTCGGCAGCCTGGACGCGGGCTGCTGCGCCCGGCATCGCGGCGGCTAGGCGATCGAAGTCAAGAGACGCGGCCAGAGCCAGCACGGCACCGTGCTGGCCCGCCGCGCCGAGGGCAGCGGCGCAGCCCTTGACCTTGTTGGCGTTGGCAGTCTTGATTGTGGTCACGGCGTCGGTGACCAGATCTCGCAGATCCTGGGCGCTGGCCACGTTGAACTCGTGTTCGACCGCCGCCAGTGCCTGTGCCTGGGCAAGCGTCGCGGCCGTGGCGTCGAAGCCGGTGGCGGTGAGATGGTGCGGGATATCGGCCCGGGCGATGGTGCGGAGCAGCGCGGCGGCGGCGGCAGCCTGGGCATCGGACACGGTGGCCTTGACCGTGACATTTTTCTTCGACTCGTGGACCAGGATGCCCATGGCATCCTCGGACACTTTCTTCCGGACCTTGCGCTCGACGACGGTGGCAGTGCTGAGCTTGGCTGCGAGGGCTGCGATCGTGGTGATGGCCATGGTGGCCTCCGTTGTAGGACTACTCGGCCGGAATGGCCAAGCCCCCATGCTGTGGTTAGCAGGTCATGGTGATGAAGTCCTACACTATTACAAATATGCATGGATTGGATTCCATGGGTCAGTTTTGACCTGGCTGCCATGCGTGCGCCGTATGGCGCTGCGCGCTGGGCGAGCCTGGACGGGGTAGGGGGTGGAGCCCGAAGGCGCGGCCGTGCGATTACGTCTGGGCGAGCGAAAAAGTTTCCAAAATTTCTCCGGGGCAAAATCGCGCTCCAGAGGCCTAGCCGCCGTTTTCGATCCTTAGATCCTTATAACCTTAGAACCCAGGAAAAAGTTGTAAGGATTCCGAAGTGCTTATATTATAAGCCCTTATATCCTTATCCTTAGATCCTTAGAAGATATATTGAAAAAAGAAGAAATATAGATAATACCTAGACTTATAACCGTGTTTTATAATACCCCTAGGGAGAAATTCTAAGGTCTAAGGTTGTAAGGAGAATGCCATATGAACCCCAGTCTAAAGTGACCCATGAAAACCGGCTCACCTACCCCGAAGCCCTGGCCGCCGTCGGCGCACCAGCCGGCAGCGGCACCCATGACCCCGCCGCCGCTGAGCCCGGCCTATGTCAAAGACACGATCGCAGCCCTGACGGCGAGCCGCCGTAGCCTGGGCATCCGCCTGGACTCACTGGATCTGTTCGGGGAGCCGTCGGCGCGCCCGGACGACCCGATCGAAATCCAACTGCTGTTCGCTTCCCGGGACGATTACCTGGGCGCGACCCATCCCGGAGCCAAGTCCGCCGCCATGTCAGCGATGACGAAGCTGCTCTACAACGCCCGCGAGGCGAGTACCCAGGTAGCCAGTGAGATGAACCGGCTCCTGATCACCGCGATGCAGTCCGAAACGGCCCAGAAGAAGATCACGGCGATGATAAAGATTGCCGAACAGAAATCATCCCGGGTCACTTCCGGGCTCACCCTCGCTGATATGATGAAAGAGGTGTCAGATGGCTCCCCCGATCAAGCCCAAGAATCTCTTGAAGCAGATGATGGCGCAGGATGCGCTGGTGAACTTCAAGCCGAGTCCGGTTCAGGCGAGTTATCTCCAGTCTGATTCTCCGTTCCGGGTGATCATCGGCGGTAACCGCGCCGGAAAGACGACGACCAACGCCGTCGATCTCGCGTATATCGCCCGAGGCCTGCACCCGTACCGCAAAATCCCCTTTGCGCGCAAACTTCGCATACTCGTCTTGACCAATACCCGCGCCCAGGCCGCGAACGTGTTCGGTCGAAAGCTGTTTGTTGCCTCGGAGCTTCCGGGCCGCTTCCACGACATCCCGCTGATCCCGCCGGCCGAAGTAAAAGTCGATTACCTGAAGGTCGGCGTGCATGTTCCCTACGCCGCGCAGACTAAACACGCCGAAATGCTGTTCGCCTGGTCAGCAGCAGACAATGTGTGGGAGCGCCTGCAAGGCCAGAAGCTGGATATGTGCTATTTCGACGAGGACGCCGGCACGACGAAACTGGTCGAAGAAATATTCATGCGCGGCATGGATGCCCGATCCGCCGCCGAAGCCCCGTGGCTCGGTGGTATCAACTGGTCGGCTACGCCGACCACCTCCACAGACGGCTATCTGCACTTCCGACGCTACTGTCAGGAGAATAATCCATCGAAGTCGTACTTCTATATTCCACCGGGCGACAATCCCGCCATCTCCAAAGAAGCCACAGCAGAAGCCCGGAAGTTTCTCGGGGCTCGCCAGTCACAGGTCCGCGTCGATGGGACGAAGGACGCTACTGACCTGATCCTGATCTATGGCGAACAGTGGAAAGACGATCGCCATGTCGCCGCAACTCCACACCCCATTACTCCGGCTACCAATCTCTGGCTCGGCTACGATCCCGGCATGGATCACCCGACCGGTATGGTCCTCGCCGCGATCGACGCCGATCAACCTCTTCGCCTGAATATTGTCCGCACTTGGGTTCACGCCCGACAGACCCTGGAGTTCGACGCCCGAGTTCTCGACGAGTTCCTGTGCGGCCGCCGCCTGGCAGGCCTGATCTACGACTACGCCGCCAAGACACAGTTGAAGTTCGGCGGCTCAGTGATCGAGGAACTGCAGAAGATCCTCGCCCGGAAAAACATGGCCCCGCTGTTCGGCTACTACCAGGCAAAGAAAATGCGCGAAGCTGGGATCACGATGGTACGACATTATCTCGACCCGGATCCCTACGACCCTGACGCGCCCACGCTCCTGCGACTCGACCCGGCGACCGAAGCCAACGGCAACGGCATTCTGCGACAGCAGTTTCTCGCCTACCGTGGCAAAGAATCGACCCGGTTCACCGGGGAGGGTGGTGTCGTCAAGAAAGACGACGACGCCATCGACTGCATCCGGTACCTGTGCATGCACCGGATCGCCTACAACCCCGACGGAGCCTGCGGCGGGCAGTCCCGGGTGCAGCCAGATCCTGATCAGCCCCCGGTCGAGCGGCCGAAAGCCGCTGCAGCCCCAGTCGTCGACCCGTACCTGCGCCACATGGGCATGAGCCGCCAACGGCGGGCCGGTAAAACCGAGGGCTGGACCGAATCCGACTTCTGATTAGGCTCCGGGCATGAACCCGGCGATCTACGACAACCAGCCGGGTATTACCAGCACGGGCGTCGTCGGTGCGTTGACCCTCACCAAGTCCGGCACCACCGCCCGCACGGCCACGTTCCCCGACTCTGCCGGCACCGTCGCGCTCAAAGAACTCGCCCAAACCTTCAGCGCGCTCCAGACCTTCTCCAACGGCCTCACCGTCTCCGCCGGCACGACCGCGCTCCTGGCGGTCACCTGCACCACGCTGACCACCTCTAGCAATGTCGGCATTGGCGTCACTCCCGGCGCAACGCTGGATGTTCTCGCCGGAGCGACTGGGCGATTCCGATACAGCACCGACGGCACGACCGGATCTTATCTCGACTACCTGAACGCAGGCGCATCGGCGTGGGAGAAATACACAGCCCGCGCCACGCAGATGTCGTTCTTCGTCAAGGCGAGCGGAGCGCCTGTAGCCGGTCTGGTACTGACGGAGACCAGCGCAGCGTTCGCCGCAGGCGTCACCTGCACCATGGTGACTGCGAGCGACGGCACAATGACCGCGCCCAGCTCGACGCAGGTCATCGCGGCAGAAGGCAAGATCCGCTGCGGGAATA
>Ga0316611_1000713_pt1 | contig 10886 bp, 12 predicted proteins | sample MIS2016202_MG_FD_207675 | JGI IMG/M metagenome (GOLD analysis project Ga0316611, IMG submission 207675) | Microbial mat bacterial communities from Middle Island sinkhole, Lake Huron, Michigan, United States - MIS.2016.202 | ecosystem: Environmental > Aquatic > Freshwater > Lake > Sediment... | reverse complement strand
GTATATATAAGTATTGTTTTTTGCACTGCGTCCAATGTAGCTACTAAGGTAAGCTTTAAGAAGTCCTTTAAACTCATTTCGCCAGTGGCTAACATCATGCCGAATGCCTTGCCGATTTCAGTTAATGAATCAATCATGACTTCCTGCTCTTGTCTGGCAATTTCTTCACGCAACCTTTGAGATTCTAATAAGGCATTATTATAGTCATTGAGCGCCTCGCTTTTAAGTTGCTGATTAAGTATTTCTTGCTCATTTACATCTCTATTAGAATCAATTATAGACTGGTTTTGTGTTTCAACCTGAGCAACGTTATTTTTAAGCCTTTCAAGTATTACTTTTTCGGCTTCAATTTCTGCAATGCGTTGCTTTTCGGCTTCAATCGCGGCAGCGTTGAAAGATTCGGCTTTTATTTTATTCGTTTCAGTTGCAATGTCCTGTTCAATTTCAACACGTTCCAAACCAAAGCGCCTAAAAAATGAAATTTGCTGCTCAGTTAGTATTATGCCTTCCGCTTGTATCCGTCCGTATAATATTTTTACCTGACTTTCTACATTGGTATAAGTTTCTGATAATTCCTTTTTTAGTTCGTCGTCACCTTTGCGTTGTGCCCTTATCATTTCGCTTTGTAGGCTTGTTAATTCAGAGCCTAAAGACTTGGTAAGGTCGTTAATACCACCTCCGACCGTTGAAACACGCTTGCCAAATTCATAAACAGCATCTAATCCAAAATCGTTAATTTCTACAAAATCATTCAGAATTTGAGCGCCTAACTTTTTTAATCCGGTGAACATTTTTCCAAATACGCCCTCACCTTCCGCCATTTTTGTTGTGAAAGTAGCCCACGCATCATTTAGGGAATTGGTTGCTTTTGCGCTTTCGGTTGCGTTGGTTGCTAATTCGTCTAAATTGGTGTTAATTTCGCCTATTGTTGTGATGTATTGCAAGCCAGCATCCTCACCAGCGCCGCCGAAAATGTCTGCAAGCGCCGTTCCAACTTCTTTACTTTGTGGGGGCAGGGTTTTAAGTTTGTTGCTTACTAATTGGATTGCATCAAAATACGTTATACTTCCTTTTTTTAATTGCGTTTCAAGTTCCTTAGAGCTTAAACCAATACCGTCCAATGCTGCACGGGTTGCAGGTGTTAGCTCCCTTAATCGTATTGTCGCCTCTTTAATTGTGTCTATTGCTTTATCATCATATACGCCCATTTGTGCAGCTTGTGCCATTAATGCAATGGTTTGCTTTGCAGTCAAGCCTGCCTCCTTCATGAAGGTAGGGTATTCGCGAAGCATCTGCATGAATTGCCCTGTACTATCTGCGCCTTTTTCGAAGCCTGTTTTTATTAGGCTTAATGCATCGGTTCCATCAATTCCAAGCTGTTTAGTTAATGCGTTTGCACTTTCTATAATTTCGTTATAGTCTTTACCGTACCCGCTTGCAATCTGCTTTACAAGAGTTATTTGAGTTGTTAATTCGTCATTGGTAGGTTTTAACGTTTGATTTAAGCGTTGATGTATTTTGTTGTTTTCTTCAATGATATTATACAAACCCCTGAGCGATTGAATCACACCATAAGCGGCGGCGGCATACCCTCCAAGCGTTGCAATGCCTTGTTTGAAACTTCCCCAATAATTCCCGACATTTCTTTGGCTTCGCCCTATTTCATTATCATAACTTTTTAACTGGTCTTCATTTTTTCGGATTGCGCTTGTTAAAAGGTCATACTGTTTTTTGCCTTCCTTAGTTGTTAGGTCAAGATTTCGCCTTTGTTCGTTAAGCGCTGCATTGACTTTCTGAAGGTCTTTTATGCTTTTGGTTTGGGTGTTTATTGAAACGTTTAACTTTTCTGTTTCTTCAGCTTGTTTCTTTGCCGCTTTTGCTAGTTTTTCAGTTTCAGCAGCTTGCATTTTATCAAACTTCGCTTTATCGGCTGCAAGTTTTACAAGTTGTTGCTCGTTTTTTATCCGTTCGTTTTCATTTTTAAGAAGCTGATTGTTTTGTTTTATCAATTCAGTATTAACTTTTTCCGCTTCCTGAGATTGTTTATTTCTTAGCGTTTCAGCTCTTACCAATTCAATTTGTACTTTTGCCCTGACTTGTTCAATCTCTGCCAATGATTTATTATTAATAGCAAGCAATTTTGCATCGTTTATTCGCTGCTTTGCCTCGTTAGCATCATACGAGGCTTTTATTTTTATGTAATTATCTATCAGAATCTTATTATCTGCAATTAGCTTTTTTTGGGCATCATCAAGTAAAACCAAACCCTTTCTAATTTCTTCAAATGGATCACCGCCTGAATAGATGTCCTTTTTTTCAATTAATGCCATGTTTATTATTGTTAAGTTTGGTTTTTTGTTTATTCATTTCGTTTGCAAGGTCGAACAGTTCGAATGCTCGCTTTGTTGAAAGTTCGAAGGCGTTTAATTTCCCTATGTTATTAGTTGATACTTCGATAAAATTCATAAATTCACTTAGCTTCATTGGCTTTCTTTGCCTTTTTTCTGATAATTCTAGCTCAAATTTTAACTCGTTGGCTTTATTCAGAAACTCAAACTTTTTAGTCTGGTAGTACTTAGCTCTGAAATACGCTTCTTTGTGTTGTTTCCTGATTTCTGTTAGGTCTAATTTATCGAATTGGAAAACTAACTTTTCATACACATCTATAAAAAAAGTAGGGAGGCAGCCTTTCCCTGTGTTGCGAATCTTTAGGAATCTCAAATCATTTTTTTCCTGAGCTTTAAACCAGTTGTACACTGGCATAACGTCCAATGAAGTATAATAATTATGTGTTAATCGAATTGCCATTACGCAAAAGCGATTTTTAACACTTCGTAAAATTCTGCTTGCAAATTTGGTAATATTATTTCGTTGCATATCTTTTTTAGGTTTTCGTTTGTTAGTCCTTCGATTTCATCGCCATATTTTTGTATCAGTTTTTCGGCCAAATTGCCACCGTCTGCAATATATCCGGCAAATTCAATCAGCAAACCGTTTTGTACCAAAGCAATGTTAAGTGTTTCAAGAAAACGCCCGGATAAACTTAAATCAACATAGCCCTGATATTTGCCCAATGCTGTTTTATATTTTTCATAACTAGGCGCGTAAACTTTCCAAGGTGTGTTTTTTGCTTCAATCTTTTTTCCTGTGCTATCAATTCCTTGCTGATATATCTGCATGATATTCATTTGCTTAATAGAATCTTTCACAATTTCCAAACCGATAACTCTAATGAGAATGTCATCAAAATTAACATTATTCAAAACAGATATGGCATTTATCAGATTCATATTTACAAAATTAAGAAAAAAGCCCTTATTCAGGGCTTTGGTTTAGACTTTTTTCAGTGCCTTCTTTTTTCTTCGCTTTTGGCACGGGGTGCGGGACTGTTTTTTCCGCTTCATCTTTCGGTTCATCATCTACCCTAATGATTTTTTTACCGATTTTAACGTACTTTCTCATACCGATTAGATAGTGAATGATGCAGTATTGTAAGCCTCAAAAAACTTAGTAGTCATTGAAGGCTGGTTTTTAAGAGTGAAAACGTGAGCGCCTGTTATTGCACCGTAGGTAATTGTATAAGTGCCGTCCCCGTTATCGGTTGCGCCTGTTATAGTCACCACGACACCCGCAGAAGTTTTTAAGCTAAAATCTGCTAACACAAGCCCGATTGTAGGTTGTGAATCTGATGTACCTTTTACAGTTGCAACTAATCCCGTTCCGGTTGTGCTGGCTATTGTTACGGAAACATCTTTCACACCATATATGTCAGTCATTGCGTCCCATGCATCGGTAGTTAGTGCATCGGGCTTAATCCAAACGCCTGTCTTGTTCCACTGATCGGAATCTTTCAATACTAAAGACATTGCAGAGCGATCTTTTGTATCGCCGTCCGAAATTGTACGCTTCTCGAAATGGATTTCGTCCAAATCTAAAGGAAGCATTTTCACACCGTCCAAAGAATAGCCCAAAACAAAACCGCTCGAAGTAAGTATGAAAATACTCAGGTCTTTGCGGCTGTTATGCTTTTGTAATTCTTTGTGGTTGTGCATTGAGATTGACTCAAAAACAGCACGGAGTCGGTCTTTTCCTTCGCGTATAAACTCGCGCTTTCCTGCTATCAATTCCTCGTAAACGGTTGCTTCTTGATCTGCTTCAAGTGTCACCACTTCAGGGGTCGGGTAGTATCTTTCCGAGCGTACAGCATTCAATGCAGTAACCCAGTTATCCAAATCCAAGGCAAGCGCCTGAGTTGCAAAAGATGTTCCACGTGGAACAATTACGAATTTTGCAAAGTACCCAAAATTTTCAGCACATTCCTGCAATCCGGTATTCCCTGCATTTGTGCCACATGTAAGTTCGTTGTAAGCCATTTTTATAAGTATTTAGTTGTTAATAATTTATAGTCTGTTTTATACTTTACAAGTTTTGATTGCCAGTTTTAATCTGATTTTCAACTCTATTGCATCGGTTGCGTTGTCTGAAAATACGTGCTTATTTGCATCAAATCCGTATAGAGGCCGCTCGAATAATTGATAGTTAATTGCTTCACCCGCTTTCCTACTGATGTACTGATAGTGTTTTGTTTTCTGAAGTGTAGCCATGAATTGAGAAACCATAGGACGCAAAACAGTATCAATATTAGTGCTTTTACGGTTTTCACTGTTTGACTGTATTTTAGTCACATTTGCGAAAACTAAAACAAAATCTACAGTACTGTAAAAATCATAATTATCTGATAAAGTTTCTGAGTAGTTAGAAACAAGCCAAACGAACGGATATTTATAAAGCCTTTGAGCTTCTGTTAATCCTTTTGCAATCAGTAAATTATCTATTTCAGTACGAGTACCGAAATAAAAATTGTAATTCAATTCCATACCTACATCGGCCAATAGCTTTTTAATATCTTTTGCAACTTCTTTTGTCATAATGAGAACCCGTTAATCGGTTTTATTTCCTGAAATATCCAATTATCATAAGTCATTGATTTATTGTTGGTTGTGTATATGAAATTAAACACACTTGGAACTATGCTATATACTTCATAATCGGTTTGTATTTTGCCATTTAACCAGGCGCCTTCATTGTACACATTTGCCAATTTGTAAACAGGTGTTTGCGTTGCAGCGTTTTGAGTCTGCTGAAGAACATTTGCAAGGTTTGTAAAATTCTCGTTTGTGTATTTGCGAAACTCAAAATATACAAAGTACTTCAGCATGTTTGCAATACCTTCATATTTTATTTCAATCGGCACGCCTTGTATTTCGACTTCAAAAACTTTACCGTCCCTTAAATCAATCCACTTTTGAGCGGGCGTGACAATTGCCATACCTGCCAGAAAATCAGTGTAAAGCCGATACCCTAAAGTATAGTTAATCAGAATATTATTTTCAACTTCAGCTATACACTCATTCAGAGCCGCTAATATTTCAGGGCTTGAGGTATCTATATTCAAGTTTCCTACGAAATCGGATGATGTGCAAAATGCCATAGTTTTATATTTGTTGCGTTAAATTCATTGAACCGTAAAACGTGCCGTTTGCACCTGTCGCTGCAACAATTAACCAGAGTTGATCAGCTACATAATCGATGTTTGTACCTAATGTTAGGAATGTACGAAGCCTTTCGTTAAGTTGTTGTGTATCAGTTGAAAAGTGACCGCTTATAAGTATATGACCTAAGTTACTTATTAGGTCTGGTATTTTGCTAACTACAATGTTCGGGTTTACTGAAACTTGAACGCACGTGTTTGCATAATCTACGAATGTTGCAGCGCTGGGCAATGTCGGATTAATGCACAAGGCAAAAAAACCGCTTGTATTCGAGGTCGTCATTATCGAAAAGAACTCAGGCAATACGGTTGCATCGTACCAAGCCGCTTTTAACCTTATTCCAATCATAGCTTCGACTACGTTGTTATTTATAGATGCTGAAGTTAGCCCTGTAGTCACACTAAAAGGCTGTCCAACTGGTTCGCTGCCACCTTCAGAAATAACAGTATTGCAAATAGCTTTCATGGTTCCGGCACCGCCTACGCTTGTTATTGAGTAAGTAACGGGTAGATTTGGTGTATCCATGTAAGCCTCGCCCAGCGTTCTATTTGCATGATGAAACACATGAGTATAAAAGATATTCCTATCCACAACAAAACCTAAAGCAACCGAACCAACTCCCAAATATTCCATATCAAAGAAAGCTATTTGAGGTTTGCCGTCTACATAGGTAAAACCGCTTAATCCCGTGCCGTCGAATTTATCAAGATTCCAATCTTCTTGCGTTGCTGAATCAATTACGACTCCATTACTATATATATTCCACCATAATTTACCGCTTTGATTGCGCTCTAAAAATATACCCGTTCGAGGCTCTGCCGTTCCTGATATGTTCCAATAGGCTCCAGCCCTTTGAGTTATGCTGTTACTCGTTGAAAACGCAAAAGTAAAACTAAATTTCTGACTTTTGCCCGGTTGATATGTAAAACCTCGCTTTGTTCTGATTATGGCATATTGTCCAATTGAAGCCACCGCCAAATCAACATGAGGGCTTGTTGCATTCTTTGTTATAGTTCCGCCGTTTACTTTTTCAGCCCATATTAACGGTTGCTTATCTTTCAAAAACATTCCATTACTCAGGGTTTGAGGCAAGCCCACGCGAAGCAATCCAAACGCATCGGTAGAATATGATATTTCTGGCAATTGACCCGAACCAGTGGCCGGATTAACAATTTGCCCAGAGTCATTGACTAATGCAACTTTCTGAATGTAGTCATTACCTATCTTTTCGGGATTTGCCATTTTGCTTTACTTTTTCTTAGTTTTTTCTTCCTTTGTAACTTCTTTATTTTCAGGCTCTTTGTATTTACACATTTTTCGTTCAACTAATTCGGCTGCAAATTCCTTTGATACTGTTATTAATTCGCCTTCTTTACGCCCAAAAATGTCACCTATTACGATTAATTCAACTTTTTCCATACTACTTAACAATAATGAAGTTAAAATAAAGGGGGATTTTCACCCCCTTATTATAGTTAGGCTGTTATAGCAGTCTTAGCAGTGGTAATATTTGTCACTTTGATGAATGCATCAGCGTCTGCATTTCTGATAAGTAAAAGCAAGTAGCGAGTCCCTTTGAGGGTTTTGGTATCTTCAATAAATTGCTTATCTACCTCACCAATTTCTATCATTATTGTACCATCTGTGTAAATGCGTGCGAATCTGAAGTCGCCCAATACAAGGGTATTTTCTGCAATGTTTGAGTTTTCAACTACTCGCATACCTGCCACCATCAGCTGGTCGCCTTCCATAACAATAAGTTTTGAAACAACGCTATCTCCGGTCATAGCTTTCAATAGCTTCAATTCAAGTGCAGTATATGGATTCACAATAACAATATTAGGGTTATATTTTGCGCCCTTGGTTGCTGTTATTTCAGTTTTAAGAATTGCCATAAGATCCGCAACGTTTGGCACTGATACCTTTGGCTTTGTGCTGGCTGCGTATGCAACGGTATCGAAAGCGGTTGCATAAGTATACACACCTGTGATGTTTGGAGTTGTACCATTACCAACAGCAAGCAAGTTTTCGACTTTCAATTCTAAGTTATTAGTAATGAAATTATCTAACTCCGATTGCATCCAAGCTACATCTTTCAACGCTTCAACAGTTACCGGAATTGAGTCCCCTACTTTCTCGAGGTTCTTTCTGTATGACCTCCAAGCAATAGCAGATTCAGGATATTGAGCACCTTCAGCAACAGATGCCGCGTTTCTGGTTGCGGTTGTCTGGTCTGTATAAGTCACAACACCGTGAGAATTAGCTGACATCTGAATTTTTGTCATTACGCTTTCAAGATTTCGCTCGCTCGTTGCAAGTCTTGCAACATCTGAAAGATGCATGCTTTCTTCATCATCAACTATGGCAGCTCTGGTAACATCGGTTTTTATTACGAATTTCTCAGAACCTGAAAACCCTTTTTTCTCTAGGTTATCCATTGCCTTTTTGAGCAGGTCTTTTCTGCTTTCTACAATGCTTGTTTTTTTACCGGATTGCATTTTTGCAATTTCTTCGCCTTGTTTCAATGCTATTGATTCAAGTTCCTTGAATTTCTTTTCAACATCTTCATTTTGTTTTGCTGATTTCATAAGGCTTTTAACCTCATCAATCTTTGCCGCCAATTCCTCAGAGCTAACAAACTGGCCGCGAATGCCTTCTAAAAGCTTGGCCATTTCGGCCTCGATAAATTTCAATAATTCCTCTGGATTCATGATTATTTTTGTTTAAGATTTGTAAATATAACTGATAATTTTTGTTTAAAATCTTCAGAGTTTAGAGTGGCACGATTTTTCAGTGTGTTTTCAAACGAGACTAAAAACTCGGTCGGGTCTTGTATCTGATATTTAGTTAACAAAGATAAAAACTTTTCGATATTTTTTAATGTACTATCGCTAAATTCATAACTTAGCATTTTTTCAAGTTCCTTAACTGATAATGTCGGAGTGTTTGGATTCGCCCCAAAAGCAACAACGCTATATTCCCTCAGTTCCCACTCTTTCACAATGTTTGCCTGCATTTCATTATCATAATAATTATCTATCATGATTGCACCAATTGAATGTTCTAGGCTTCTATCGTTTTCTTGAAAAAACATATAGTTTGCAAATACATCTTTTGCAATAGTGTTCTCAAGATTAATCTTTGATACCGCGACTATGTGCTCAGGTGTTATTTTGAACTCAATCGGCAATCCGATAACCTTGTGCGTGTCATGGAAAGCAAGATGTTTTATTTTTGAAATGTTGTTTTTTGTCGTTCGATTGAATGAAGTAGGGTCTGAAACGTCTCCATCATAATCAATATTATTGAATGCGTTGATAGCTATTTCAACAATGCCCTGCGCTTTTTCAATGCCTAACAGTTTATTGCTGATATCTTTAGTTTTATATATACGCTCTTTATTTTTCATAAAGTTATTATTATCGGTTTTGTGATAAACTGCTCAGAATCTGCTAAACTATAACCTAATTCAATACACATTTTTAGTGCCGATTCGTATGTTATAACGTTATTTTTTAGGCTTTCGTTTATAAATACGATATTTTCAATGTTTAGTTTATCAATCTCAGATTTAACCTTTCTATCTTGCTGTAAGGCTTCGATACTTGATTTGTCAATCTGTACTTTTTGCTTACTACCTTTTAGCCCAAACACGTCGTTTAAACCTGCTAAAATTGTTTCAAATACTGGAATTATCGTATTTTCATAAATTACCTTTCGAGCAGTATCATAATTATTGAATGTGCTATTCGCTAATTCATTCAAAAGAATGATATTATGCCCTAATAAATCTGATAAATTTATCTTCTCTCTTAAAATCATTGAATCAAAATCTAATTCTTTTGGGCTAAGTACTGTTTTCTGATATCTAACAGGGTAAGGACTAACAAAATACTTCTTTTGTATTTTAAGCATTCCGTATTCCTTAAGTGCCGATTGTATATTATCAGTATCCGAAGGCGAAAAGATAGTGCTATCTGTGCGAGGTTGCTCAGGTGAAATTATGCCATTTGCGCCCCTATTTATCGCAAACTCATTTTTGCTTTCTGAAATAGCTAAAAGGTTGTCAAGCGAATCGGTGGCTGCTTTTAGTCTGGAATTGCCTAAAATTGAATCCTTTAGATTTATACCTGATTCGTTTATGATAAGCAGCCTATCTATATCAATTTCAGTACTAATGCCATTATCAATAAATTCTATCTTTTCTATAATATCAGATAATTTTTCAGCTTCATACAAAGTTATTCGATTATATTGGAGCCGAATTTTAACTTGGTCAAATGGTAGAATGAAAATATCAGTTTTATCTATTCCGATTTCCGATTCGTTAAATCCTGAAGGCTTGCGAAAATATAAGTAAAGCACCTGATACAATCTGAATTGCTTGTATGCCATACTTATAAACTCATTGTATGTTTGCAAGTAGTTAGGTTGATTAAGCTTTGCAAGTGCCCTGCTATTGCCTTGCAGCCTTATTTTACTGCACATATCCGCTTGCTGGTCTATTATAGCACGAAGTTCAGGAACTCTATTATAATACTCTGATAAATTCAGCCCATATCTAACAAATTCATAGCTATTATATGCAGATGTTTGAGCGATTGGCGTAATTATCTGGTTTGTATTGCCATTAAAAAAGGACTTTATCCGCTTAACAATATTCATGTATCAGATATTTTTTACAAATTTATGCAAAGTTATCTAATATTCAAACATAAACAAAAATAAAAAAACCTTACTACTATGCATTAAATAGTACTAAGGTTTTAAAAATATGTGGCTGTATAGACGTTAGCGGCAACTTAAAAAGCCGCTCAATGTCTTTGGTCGCCACCAATACACTTTATGTTTATTAAATTCCTTTTCAATATCAGGAAATAATGAGTGACTTAATCTACACCATCCATTTTTGTTTACATATTTTTTTACCTTATCCCAGTTTTGAGAATAGGCAGCTGCTAGCACATTATTTGCATCAGTGTGAGTGGAGTGCTTTTTATAATCTGTATACATATTTTAAATTTTGGTGTAAAAAAACAAAATAACCTTATATAATTTGTTAATGAAGTGTTATATTTTTCTCATTCCGTATGAAAAATAATAACATACGTAGCGAAAAGAATCCATGAAATGATTATTTGAGTCAATAGGTTCATCTAAATATCGACTGGAATTGTAGCCACCATTATATGAAACGTTTTCCCGCCACGTATAAGAAGCGTACTCATGCCATGCATTTGTGCTTCTTGATTGTAGAAATATCGGATATTTTTTCATTAACTGGATGCCCTCGTAAATGCTATTTGGTTTTTTGAGTGCCTGCATCGCTTGTAA
>Ga0316611_1000711_pt1 | contig 10904 bp, 7 predicted proteins | sample MIS2016202_MG_FD_207675 | JGI IMG/M metagenome (GOLD analysis project Ga0316611, IMG submission 207675) | Microbial mat bacterial communities from Middle Island sinkhole, Lake Huron, Michigan, United States - MIS.2016.202 | ecosystem: Environmental > Aquatic > Freshwater > Lake > Sediment... | reverse complement strand
AAAGTTTTTAGACCCTCTGTTTACCGACGCCATCAAAAAGTATTTCATATAGTAAAACATGTTACCTATTCTATTATCTGTATTCCATGTACCTCCCGATTGTTCGGTAAAATATACATCCTTGTCGGGATGCAAAGCCTGTACTTGATCTATGGCTGAGGCTTCACCTCCGTATCCGTGCCAACCTGTACCGGCTACATATTTACGAGTTTCAGTGTCGTTGAGTATGTTAATTGGATAATAAGCCATATCAAAATTATGATCCCAAATAATAATCTTAGTATCAATTCCATTTTGCTTAAAAAGCGGTCCGAGATAATCTCTTATTATCGTACTTTGCTCCGACCACTCCATTTTCATGGTTGGATAGCCACCATTTTCGTACATGGGCTCATTTTGCAAGGTTATTGCATCGATAATTATTCCTTCGGCTTCGAAAGCCTTTATATAAAGATAGAAATACTTTGCAAAATCACTGTAAACCTGACTGCCTTTTAACCTGCCCCCGAGCATACTGTTGTTCGATTTCATCCAAGCCGGCGCACTCCACGGGCTAGCCATAATTTTTATGCTTGGGTTAATTGTTTGTATTTGCTTTAAAACTGGTATTAAGTCGTTTTTATCTCTTAATGGAATGGCAAACGAATTTATATCGTTGTTGTCGCAATAGCTATAAAGCCCTATCGAAAAATCAGAGGAACCAATCGTAAGTCGCAAATAGTTGATACCTATTCCTTTCTGAGGGTCAAACAGTGCAGTAAGTAGCTTTGCTCTTTCGCTTTCGCCCATCTGTTGTATTAAATACGCCGAAGAGCCTGTAAGTGCAGCCCCAAATCCGTCAATCGACTGATAGGTTTTGGTAGTATCTATTATTATAGAAAAATCACCAATACTATCAGAAAAATCAATCGAATTTCGCTGTTTTAACAGGTATGTTTCCGAAATATTTGTCATCCAAACATCTACATTTCCAACGGAATCAATAGTTTCAACATTTGTCGGTTTTGGTGTAGGTATTTCGGGTTGCTTACAACAAACCATCCCGACACAGAGCAAGAATACAGCAATAATCTTTATAAAATATGATTGTTTCTTTGAAAATGACATATTGAGTTTTTAAGTTGTTATTGTTCTGATTCTTATAAATTCAGAAAGTGAAAACTGGCTACTTGAGCACTTTTTCATACACCCTCACATAGTCAATTTCGAACTTCTGAGGGAAAAGTGTGTCGTCAACCCCCATTCGACCTCCCCATGTACCTCCAATGGCTAAATTCAACAACAAATGAAATCGTTTATCAAAAGGCCAGTACTCACTTCCTTTATGCTCATTCTTAAATGTGAAATAATGTACTGAATCCTGATAAATTCGGCATTCATCGGCTTCCCATTCCAAAACGTAAGTATGAAATTCCTTATATGAAGTAGGATTATATATTGGTTTCCCTTTTTGTGTACCCAATAAATGATTGTACCTTTCTAAATGAACTGTACCAACAATGGTATCGGGATTGAAGCCGACATTTTCCATAATATCAATTTCTCCGCTGGATGGCCATCCGCCATATTCCCAATCGATTGGCAACATCCATATCGCCGGCCATGTCCCTCTGCCTGTTGGTAATTTTGCCCTTATCTCAAATCGTCCATACAGCCAGTCACCTTTACCTCTCGAAACCAATCGGGCAGAAGTATAAGGTTTACCAACAGTATCCTTCTTTTGAGCCTTGATTGTGAGTTTCCCATCCGACACCCAAACATTTGAGCTATCGGAATCAGTATAATATTGTAACTCATTGTTCCCCCAACTTGTAATATTGCCTTCGGTGTCGTAACTCCATTTCGTACTATCGGGAAGACCATTGTAATTAAATTCATCGTTCCAAACTAATACCCACTGTTCACTTGGAGGATTATATGGTGGATTTGGTTTTGGTAAACATGTTGTTGCGAGTAACAAAAAAAGAGATGATATTGTGATTTTTTTAAAAATATTTGAAGCCATAATTCTAATTATTTTGAATTTAGAATAATTTATGTGTTGTGTTATTCCGTTAATTTCTATTGTAACAATGAGCTAACATCTTGAATCTCTAACTTATCAATAGGATTGAAATCATTGCTATTCATATAATTAAGAATACTGAACATTAACTGTTTGCTAACTGGTCTATTTGAAATGTTATTTTTAAAGTCAATAGAGCAAACTATTAGTTTCCCATCTCCAACCTTACACTCAAACATATAAGCCAATTTATCATTCACAATATAGGAATCAATAACAGAGATAAGCGGCTTTATGTGCTGAGGCAAATCATTAATATTCATTGCATAAGCATTCATAGTAATATCCCACCATTGCCAGTTAGAATAATTATCGGTAACAAAATCGTTGAAAACAGAATGCTTCGAATTGCACAAAAGTCCCAAGGTATGTGCTTTTTGAGGCCATTTATGAATGGAATTCCAGAAAATGGGAGTAAAACAGCTTTCGCGGTACATTTTCAATGTCGTTTTATCCAATAGCAACAAAACTTTTTGTCCGGCTGCTAATTTTTGTTCTAAAATATCTTTTTGCGTACCATCTATTACCGTTACATTGCCTTTGTTTTGAGGTATATTTTGAGGATATACCCAGATTTCCCACGAATTTTCGTAACTGCTTTTAGGAATTGAAATAGTAAGAGTCAGTTTTGTGGCTTTTTTTATGCTTTTCAAATCAACACCAATTGCCGAAAATGAGGTTAATCCGCCTTTACCTATTGTTTTCTGATTCAAAATGCCTTTTTTAACAATCTCGTTATGCTGATTTATAAGTTTCCATTCGGGTTTTACCGCAACTAAATCATCGAACAAAAAGTTTGCAATATCAACCTGTGTCTCGAACTTTTCGTTATTTGTCCAAACTCGTTTTTTCATCTTCGCCAATGGAACTACGGCATTACAATACTGACTGTGATTTTGTGCTGTAACCAAGCCTTTTGATTCCCAAAAATCGTTCAGAATGCCTACAATTGAAATATACTGACCCTGATAGTCGTGTAAATCAAGCAATTGATAGCCACCATAGTTGGGTGTACGAAGTATCGATTCCATTTCCTCCTTGTATAATATACTCGACAGCATTCCTGATGCATTTGCAAAATCCTTGTTATATGGGAGTAAACCTCTTTTTTCGATTTGTGCTTTTATGCGTTCGTAATTTGTGTTTCTCAATACGCCTTTTTCATACTTGACAATGTCGTCGAAATCGGGAAACATAGCCCATTGTCCCATTTCGTGCGCAATAATTGGAACTTCTAATCCTTTTATTTCGGACGAAAAGTTCGATTGAGTTTCGGGTGGAAAAAGATTGAAGCGACTTGCATTTACCACATCGCCTCCTCCCCAGTTTATGCCAACTATTCGTTTAGCAAAAGGCCATTCGTTGGTTTTTTCAACACCCCAGGCCGAAATAAAAAAATCATCGTTGCGGTTTGCTCCCACTGGGTGAGTAGTGCAAACATATAAATGCCTCTTATCTTTGATTTTTGCTTTAGCCACCACTTCTTCGTTAAATTCAGTATTGCCCATCACTTCGTTATTAAGCGAGAGCATGCAAAACGAAGGATGATTTCCGTAAGTTTCGAGAATACGATCAATTTCAGCATAAGGCACACCGGCAAGTTCTGGTTGTAAATATAAGCCAACTTCATCAGCAGCTTCAAAAGCGGCTTCAGGCGGACACCAAGTATGATAGCGCACATGGTTCAATCCATACGATTTTATAATTTTCATGATTTCAACCCACTTATCTTTTTGCATGTACGGATATCCTGTTAATGGGAATGAACCGCAATCTAAAGTTCCGCGCATAAATACTTTATTGCCATTTATGGTAATGTGTCCAGCCTGAGTGCCTATTTCACGCATACCAAATGTCGTTGTGTAGCTTTCAATATTTTTACCACTGCTGAGCAAATCACATCGTAGCTCATATATATTGGGAGTAAATTCGCTCCAAAACTGAATAGGCTTAGGTATCGAAAGCGTTGTTTCAAGGATATTTGAGATTCTCGATTCTGTTTTAATCAAAACAAATTTGTCATCGCCTTTTTTTCTGATTGAGAAGTTTACCGTTAAGTTTTCTAATTGACTTTCATTAGAGAAATAAATTTTTGATGTTACGTTTTCATTTTTTATATTGGGGAAAACAGCCACATTTTCAATTTGAGCTTTTGAATCCTTTGCAACCAATTCAATTTTGCCTACAATTCCATTCCACGATGATCCATTTCCACCATATCCGTGATGACCAAAATGTGCATATCGCATATCATCTTTATTAATCATAACCGTAAGTGTATGTATTCCACTTTGTACGGATTTACTTATTGTAACTTCGTGAGGAATAGCCACTCCATAGTCTTCACCAACTTTTATATCATCCCAGTAAACAGCGCTTGCTCCCAAAGTTCTTTCCATGAACAACTTAACCGTTTTTCCTTTCCAATCGTTGGGTATAACCACTTTGCGCTGTACCCAAAATGCTCCATCATAAGTTCTCAGCCTTTCAAGCCCCGGAGTGTAAATATTAGATTGTTTAAGAACTGCTCCAATTCCGGCTTCATCGGTAGAACCCGGCAAGTTTATCCAATCGTTTATTGTAAAATCTGCATTTTTAAAATATATTTGGTTTAGCATCGAAACCGACTTATTCGTCGGTAGTTCTGTCTTATACCAGCCCTCAGCAATACCCACTTTTTCAGGCCAGTCTTTAAAATTGCCATCAAGTACAATTCGCCATTTGCCGGCTAAAAAAATATTTTCCTGTGAAATGAGTTCTGTTGCAATTCCGAAAAGCAACGAGAGAATTAGGCTGATTAATTTTAATTTTAATTTCATATATCTTTGATTTTTAACTTTATCTATTAAAACTCAATAGCTTGTTTTGGATTGAGATTTAATTTGTGAAAGGTTTATTTAATTATTGCTATTTGTGGTATTGAAAAAAAATGTAACTACCTAGGCGTGTTAACGGTTCGGTTTTTTATAGTACTCTAGTATCCTTAAAATCATTTTCAATAAACGTTTTCAATTCTTCAGCTCTGAAATTACTTTTGATAACTATTCCATTTGGGTCAATAAGTAAAGTAGTAGGTAATTGGCGTATTTTGTATTTTTGGAAAATAAAATTGTCGGGATTTGCTTCAACTAGTTTCCAGTTAATACCAACAGAATTGATTATTTCATTTATTGTCTCAAGCTTACCTTGTACAATTCCAATAAATTCAATTTTTGAATGATCTGCCTGGTCGTAAACTTCCTTTATTTTAGGCATCTCTTTCAAACAAGGGGCACACCAAGTTGCCCATAAATCAAGAAATATATATTTACCCTTATATTTTTCGAGTGAAATAGTTTCTTTAGTTATTAAATCGATTGCTGTAAATTTAGGAACTCTGAATCCAATTTGTGCCGATTCTATTTTTGAAAATGGAAGTTTTTCTTTTTCGAGAATTAGGACATTCTCATTTATATCCAGATCTTTCACTCTATAGGTTTTATCGTTGTCATTTATGTATTTGTTTGAAGTAATACCTTCCGCAGTTGAACTGGAATCGTTGAACACTTCAAAAGTTAAGTAAGATATATCGTCGTGAGGAACAATTTCAAGTTTTTTCCCATTTAGCATTACGGTTGCATATTGAGCTATAGTATATAAGTATAATTTAGATTGGGGCATATAAACAATATGTATATCTATATTTTTTTTCACCTTTTTACCTTCTTCTACCCAATCGTATTCAACGGTAACTTTACTTGATTTATCCATTGAAACTTTTGGTTTGCCGTCTATAATATCTGCAACAAAAACTGAATCATCACTGAAATCGGAATTGTTGTTTTTATCAATGACTAATTGTTCTTTTCCATTTTTATCTATTCCCAAAATATATTGAAAAGAGCTTCTAAAAGACCTGTCCCAACCGGTAAAAATAGCCTCAGCATAAATACTTACTCTTCCTATTCTCAAATTTGTCAGGTCTCCGCAGCCTTTAGCAATTTGCGAAGTGTCCGATAACTCTTTCGTGTGATCTAAATGAGACCAACTATCAGAATGGATACTGAATTCGTTATGAAATGTAAGCGGAAGTTTTAGTTCTTGATTTTTAGCAAAACATACTGTGAATACAAAAATAAGTGTACAAGTAAAATGGATTTTTTTCATGAAAACTTCAATTTATTGGTTGACAATTAAATGTATCTTTGATAATTATTTGTTTGAATTTAGTCATTTTATGGACGTCTGGATTTTTTTTTTAAAATTCTGACTAACGATCGAGCGTGTGTTAGGCGTTTTATAGTACTCTATTCTCTCTTTGTGCTTTTTTATCCAGTATAATTCCAGGCACAGTACTTATGAGCATGATAAGTATAACTCCAAACCCAATAGCAAGTGCTGGTTTCCTCAATAGCATAGAAATCAAATAGATTGTAATTCCGCCCAATATATATCCAACTAATTTTGCTGTTGAAAGTGGGTTTAATTCATTTCTGTGGAAGTTTTTAGTAATTAAATTATACCTTTTCTTTACATCAAATTCTAAATCGTGAAATATAGGTTGATAGTTACCACTCATAAATTCTTCAAACTCTTTGGGCAAAGCATTAATCAAACTTTCTATCTGACCAATAAGAATGTCTTCATTATCAATGTCAAATTCAGGTAGTCTTGAAAGTAAATTATTCAAATATGTCAGTCGAATTTGTTCTTTTTCTTGACTAGAATAATTTTCTGTAACAATCTTTAATTGTTCTATTTTTTCTGTTGCCCAAACTTCTGCAAATTTACTCATGATTGTGTTGTTTTGATTCCTTAATTGCTTTCAACTACATTAATTCCATTATCTCGAAAAGCTGAAATTGTCGCAGCGAAATTATCGGTAGTAAAACCTATTACTAATTTTTTCTCTTGCCGGTATACAAAAATTACTTTAGGATTACTTTTTTTATCAAGACCTGTCGGGAAGTGGTACCTAAATTTTGGTGTACCCCAGAAGTTCCTCATTTTGTCTATATTTGAGTTCCAATTTCGTACTTCAACAAAAGAAATGTCGGATAAATTAATTCTGTTTTTCCAGTAAAGTAGGATGAAAAATCGAAAAATAATTATAAAACTCAAAGCGACACTAAAGAACATACATATCAGGATTATCAAATCATGTATATTAAAGAAAAATGTACTGCACAATAAAGCGATAAAAATAGGCAAATATAAAATGAATGTCTTATTCTCAAATTTGATTTGCTCGCCGTCTATTTCAAATGTTTTGTCTTTATAATTCATATTTTTTCTATTTAGTTGATTAATGTGCTGTGGCTTCTTCTTTTTTAAAACAGACCGCTTTTATGTTAATCCATTCAGTTCAATTTTTTATTGAAGACTTACTAAAAAAAGTATTTTAATAAGCTATAAATTGTGAGCTTATAATTTGGTTGTCCTTATTTGGATTGATTGAATTGGAGGCAGATCATTTTCAGGTTTGTCCAGGTAGAAGTAAGCCGTCGAAGAAAAATCATCTGACCGGTAGAAGTTTGTCCACCCTTCTGGAAGGTCTTTACTAACCAGATCCACAGGCTTTTCAGGATTAAACAACATGTGTATTTTCGGTATTTCGTAAAGGGTTATTGGAATAAGCGGGACACCATTCTTTTGCAGACCGATAACATTTGCTTTCTCATTTCCACCAATTTGCTGTATGGTAACTTTGATGTCGTTTTTAAAAAAGATAGGATCAGGAATGTGATACCTGAAAAATGCCCATTGATTTTTCTCCCCGCCTGCAAACAGGCAACCAGTGTAACGGGTGCAGAATTTCCCTTGTCCCCAGGCGGTTCCAATATAATCTTCGGTACCCGATCCCACCAGGGTAGGTAAATCAGTGTCATTGTCCAGATACATTTTTACCTCACCTTCACCCCACCAACAATCTTTGTACAGCGGATTGGCATTTACCCCAATATTCGACCCGAGAAAACGTCCTTTCCCGTTCACTTTAGGGAGAATTTGGTAATCGTAACCAAGGGTTGTTGCAGTATCGCGGTGCCAGTAGCAATGAAAATACAGGTTGTTGTTATTCCATTGATTCAGTTTCAACAGGTTAATGTCGTAAAATAGCATAGTCAGGTCTTTTGAACTTTCGTTGGTAACAACCAACTTAGCCGATTTCCTGAACGGCATTTTAATAAAACAATTGAACGATCTTCCTTCAGGATCGGCAAACAGTTCGTTCTCGAAAGCCGTCTTTTGTCCTAATCCAATCCCGAAGAAATCTCCAAAAGGTGCTGAAACTGCTGGTTTTAAAGAACCATCCCAAAAGATTTCGATTTTCAGTGAGCGTAGCATTTCCGGAGAACGATCGTTAATGGTAAACCACATTCGGTTTATCAGACCTGGCCCTTCAATATCCAAAAGTATAACTGATTGACCAGCCTTGATTTCGTCGCAGGCATGACCTTTAGCACCGTTATTTTTAGTACCTCCCTGTCCTTTTCCGGCAGTCAGGTTTTCGAAGCTACTCCACCGTGGTTCTGCATTTTGATATTCGTAGAGGTTCCCGTTTAAAATATTTACTTGTTTAAAGTCTTTGCTTGTTTGGCAGGAATTAAACGCTGTAAGAATACCGATTAGGAAAATAAATTGGCAAATTCTTTTCATTCTAAATGATTTAAATAATAATATAATGTGAGTAATGAAATAGATAATATTATTTGTGAAATTCTCATTTAAGACTAACTCTAAAAGGAAAAACTTCTGTGGCTGTTCGTCCTTTCGAATCTTTCAGAATTACATAAAGTTTATATGTTTTTTCATCCTGCAAATCATTAAATTTGAGTTTGCAAGATGTTGTTGTCTCTTCATATGTGATTCCGGGAATGTATTTCATGGTGTGACTGTTGTCAGATATCAGACCTTCTGTTGAATTATAGGGTTGTACTATATATTCAACAGTCATTGTATCGCCCTCAAAATCCGAAATCTGTTGGGTGTACAAATTTTCGTCTGATTTAGATAGTATGGTATTGTATTTATTCGCACTTCCGTTTAGTTTACTTGATATAATTGAAGGTGCTCTGTTTATAGGATATGAACCTGTCCATGATTTGGATATTTCATCTACTTGCTCAACGGCATTCCCTTCATAAAAAAGCCCAAACCAAGTTGGCGAACCCTCATCCTTGTCACCCCATAAAAAAGCATACGATCCTATACAAGTGCCTTGATAAGCAGCTATATAACTATTGTATCGGTCTTTAAAAAGCTTGGCCTTCTGTCTGCTACCATCTTCTATCGGACAGCCCCACTGTGTTAAGCCAACTTCCCAGGGACCATTTACCCCCCATTCGGTTACCACATAAGGTTTTTTAAGTTTAGATGCCTGCATTTCCGGATAAATTGTTGGAATTCCAGCATAATAATTCACCCCTATAAAATCCAAATCAGGGATCAGAGTTGCAATTTTATTTGCCAATTTAGTTGTTATTCCGCAGGTTACAATAGATGTAATATGATTGGAATCTTCCTGATGAATCATTATCGAGACATCGTTCATAAACTTGAACATCGCATCACTGGAATTTTCTCCCACAACTTCATTCCCAATTCCCCATGCTAAAAGTGCCGGGTGATTTCGATATAATCTTACCTCTGTACGTACTTCTTCTATTTTCGCACTTGTTGCTTTTGAGTCGGAATAATCGAACCATTCTTCCGGAACAAACCAAATTCCCTGCATTACAGTTAATTCATATTTTAAAGCCATATCAAGCAAACTCCTTAGGTTGCTGCTAAAACCGTACAATCGTAGAGAATTACCACCATATTGCTGCATATTTTTATAATCAGATTCTGTTAAAGCACCTGCTGATGCTCCTTTAATATAAAAGGGTTCTCCATTGCGCATGATTTGCCATTTTCCATTGTTACTTTCTATATATACCTTTGCAGGACCAATAGTTGGAATTGTATCAGTCGGTATAATTGGATTATCCTCTAAAACTTTGGACTCACAAGCAAAAAAGATAGTGCAAATGGAAAACGCTATAAATAACTTAAAGACTTGGAGTAAATTACACATAATAGTTTATTTAAGGATAATTTGAAGATTCGAAATAGAAAGCGAACGCTACAGAGCTTAAGTCATCTCTAACAACTCTCTATAGCGCTCGCTTTAAAAAATTTAATACATTAATTTACAGCCACTTTCATCAAACAACCATCTACACGAACAATATAAATACCTGAATTCAATTGCTTAGATGAGAAAGTACCCATCAATTTTGCTGTTTGCAAGTTACGTCCACTAATATCAAATAATTCGACAGTCGATTCAACGCCATCAACTCTTATGACTCCATTATTTGCGAATATTTTATATTTATCTAATTTTGTATTTGTTACACCTGTATTTGTTCCCTTTTCTCTAAAATAAATTTCATCGAATAAGAAATCGAAATCATAATTACTTCCTGCTTTTATTACAAAGTAGTAGTCCTTCGTTTCAGGACAGATAAAATTCTTCACATCGCCCGCAGCCGATTGAAAAGTTATATCCTTATCAAGAGGAGTAGATGCAGGATTCCACGAGCTTAACAATCCAATTTTCCCTTCGGTGAAATCAGCTCCCGAAACGGGTTCCGATGCGCCCAAATAAACTTCTACCCATGCTTCCTGACATGCATCAGAGTTGTCTTTGAAAGCTAAATCATACTCATACGTTTTTTCTGCTACAAGCGCTACTTTTTGATAAATGCAAGCATTTGTAAAACCAGTTGCCGGTTTAGTTCCAACAACTCTCAAACAACCGGCATTACCATATTGAGGAGTTTCTGCGGTATAACCCCATGTATTAACAGGTGCC
>Ga0316611_1000709_pt1 | contig 10928 bp, 12 predicted proteins | sample MIS2016202_MG_FD_207675 | JGI IMG/M metagenome (GOLD analysis project Ga0316611, IMG submission 207675) | Microbial mat bacterial communities from Middle Island sinkhole, Lake Huron, Michigan, United States - MIS.2016.202 | ecosystem: Environmental > Aquatic > Freshwater > Lake > Sediment... | reverse complement strand
TGATTGAATTATTTCAATTTTTGTCATTATACGATCACCATCATCATCAATATCAAACATATTGGGTTTATCATCGGCATCAGTATCATATTTAAAGAAATTTTCATAATCATAATAGTCATTATAAGTAGTTTCGGGTTTGTCTGTTAAAGTTGCGACTTCGTCTTTCGATAAAATGCCGTCTCTATCGTGGTCTCTGTATCTTAATTCATAAAGTTTGAAGGAAAAAATTAAATTAGAATAAGAAGGAATGTTACCCGAGGAGTTACTGTAATAAGCTAAACCTGAGGGTACAAACATAACTCCAGCTCCATAATTAGAAAAATTTACAGGATTTGGATCTTCATTGGTATCATAAAGTCCAGTTCTAAAATGTGGAAAAATTTCTGCCCATCCTTGAATCACTTCATCTAATTTAAACCAAACTGGAAATGGAGAGGTTTCAAACTGAATATTATCATTATAATAGTTGTAGGTTTTTGGGTCTGTTGCTGGTAAAATTTCTTCTTGTTTATAATAAATTCTATCGCCTGTATAGGCAGTGTAAATAGAATCGACTCTTGTTGGATAATTACCACCACCTTCATTAAGTTTGATATAAAACACTTTATATTCAAAATCTTCGCCGTCATCATCTAAGTTTCTAACTTGTACAGACTCTAAAGTATATTGTTGTCTTATAGTTTGTTGAGATCCTCCAGTTGGTATTCTTGAAAAGGTAACATTGTAATCAGCATCAACATCCATATGATGGGTATCAATAAATTTGTTGATGGTGTCTAAATCGGCTTGATATTGTTGCGAATAGTCACGAGCTGGTACTGTATCATTATTATTATCTTTGCTACATGAATATAAAAATAGAGAAGCAACCAATAAAAGAATAAAAACATTTAATTTTTTCATTTTTATAGAAATTTTTAGGTGTGCAAGATACAATTTTGATTTATTTTTGTAAACATTTTAACGTTGATTTTAGAAAAATTTATGAGAGTTGATAAATATCTGTGGTGTGTTCGCTACTATAAAACCCGTAATATGGTAACCGAAGCGTGTAAAAAAAATCATATAACTGTAAATGGTCTTGTGGCTAAGGCATCAAAAGAGGTTTTTATGGGAGATACAATTTCTTTTAGAAAAGACCAAATTAAACATATTATCAATGTTTTAGATATTCCAGATAATAGAGTAGGAGCCAAGTTGGTTGATATTTACAGAAAAGATGAAACTCCAGCCGAGTCATTTGCACATTTAGAATTGCTAAAATTATCGAAAGAACACTATCGAAAAACAGGAACGGGAAGACCCACCAAAAAAGACAGAAGAGATTTAGATGATTTAGAATTAAATGCAAATATCGATGATACTGAATAAAAACTATTGGGATGAACGCTATCTAAAAAACGAAACCATTTGGGATGTTGGAACTATTTCAACACCTTTAAAAGAATATATGGACCAAATTGAAGACAAATCCATCAAAATATTAATTCCAGGTGCAGGAAATAGTTATGAATTTGAATATTTGATGTTGAATGGTTTTCAGAATGTTTATGTATTAGATTTTGCTTCATCGCCTATGGAAAACATAAAAAAAAGAGTTCCAAATTGTAATGAAACTCAATTAATTAATTCCGATTTTTTTGAACATGAAGGCAACTATGATTTGATCATTGAGCAAACATTTTTTTGTGCATTACACCCTTCTTTAAGAAAAAAATATGTCAAAAAAATAAAAGACTTGCTTCTTCCTAAAGGTAAAATTATAGGGTTGCTATTTCAATTTCCTTTAACCGAAGTAGGACCACCCTTTGGAGGGTCAAAAGAAGAATATATTTCTTTATTCGAAGATGATTTTCAGATAAAAACACTCGAAACAGCATATAATTCTATAAAACCAAGGACAAATAAAGAACTCTTTTTTATATTTAAAAAAAAATAAAAACCATGAAACAAAATATAATTCTTTCACATCAAGAAATTGAACATAAAATCCAGAGAATTGCCTATCAAATTTATGAAACTTTTGTTGATGATGAGCAGATTGTAATTGCAGGAATATCGCTAAACGGTTATATTTTGGCAGAGAAATTAGCAACAGCATTGCAATCCATTTCAACTTTAAAAGTAATATTATGTGAAGTAAAAATTGATAAAACAGACCTAAATGCAGCAATTTCTACTTCAATTTCTAAAGATATTTATCAAAACAAAGGAATTGTTTTAGTAGATGATGTTTTGAATTCGGGTTCAACATTAATGTATGGTGTAAAACATTTTTTAGACGTTCCGTTAAAAAAATTCAAAACGGCAGTTTTAGTTGATAGAAACCACAAAAAATATCCTATAAAAGTCGATTTTAAAGGAATTTCATTATCTACTTCCTTGCAAGATCATGTTGAAGTTGTTTTTGAAAACAATACTAGTTTTGCTATTCTGCAATAATTTATTTTAAATATTTTAGTTTTATGTAAAAATTTATATTTATTTTTAAATTTTAAATCGTTTTTTTTGAAAGAGTTAAAATAAAGCAACAATGGACAAGCCTTCTAAAAAAGAACTAAGAAAACTTTGTTTTAATAAAAAAGATATACTTGAAAAATTATTAAGCAATATGAAATTAGTTATTAGTGAAGATATAAATATTTATTGTAATACTGATAATATCGAAGAAAAAAAAAGAATTGTGCACAAATCGGTTACGCTATTTGCAATGCTTGGTATGTTTCAAAGCTCCAACAATGCTAAAATATATGATGAGAGTATCCATAGTTTGAAGGTTTTAAAAAAAAAAGAATTTGAAGAGTCACTATTAATAGCTTATAACTTTTTAAAATGAAATGTGTAATAATTGACGATGATAGCACTATAAGACTTCAAATTATAGAATTTTGTAAAATTATTGGAACCGTTGAAATTGTTGCCGATTTTAGTGACGCTATGCAAGCAATTCCGTTTTTAAGAAGTAATAAAGTTGATTTATTATTTTTAGATGTAAACTTACCTCATTTATCTGGAATAGATTTTATAAATAATTATCAACTAGGTTTATTGAGGATAATTATGATATCATCAGACGCCAACCACGCTGCCACAATATTTGGAGACAGCCATATTGTTGACTATTTGACCAAGCCCATCGCTTTTAAAAGATTTGTTTTGTCAATAAATAATTATCTTACAAGGGTAAAAAGTGAAGAAGAAAGTAAAGAACAAAAGGAAGAAAAATCACTTTTTGTAAATGTTGGAAAAAAACTAGTTAATTTGCAGTATGATGAAATTTATTATATTGAAGCTAATGGAGACTATGTTAATTTTTATTTAGAAAAAAAATTAATTTGTGTATATAGTACCCTTAAAAATGTAAAAGATAAAATAAAAGAAGCCAACTTTCTTCAAGTGCATCGCTCCTATATTGTCAATATAAATAAAATCGAAGAATTAGAAGATACTTCAATTTTAATAATGAAAAAAAGTATCCCTGTTAGTCGAACCAATAAATTAATTTTATTAAAAAAATTGAATTTACTTTAGTTCTCAATTAGATATTAAAATTTCATAAAAAAAATTAAAAACAAACCTATTTTAAAAATAGAAATTTGTGGAAAATATAAAGAAAAAAATTATACTAGCCGAAGATGATTCTACTTTTTCCATGCTATTAAAATTCAGACTTGAAGAAGAAGGATTTTTAATATTTCAAATAGATGATGGGCTAAAAGTTATCAATTTAATAAATAAAGTTTCTCCAGATTTGTTTATTTGCGATATTATGCTACCCAATATTTCGGGTTTAGAAATAGTAGAAAAAATAAAACAAAACAAAAAATATAAATTTCCAATTTTAATCATTTCAAATGCTAATCAAGGAATTATTTCAAATAAAATCATGGAACTTGGTGCTAATGATTTTTTAAGTAAACCATTTAATTTAAAAGAATTAATTTCAAAAATTAATAAGTTGCTCTAAAAGAATATATAACTATCAAATATTGATAACGAATTAAATGTTATAAAGTAATTCAAATTTATCAAAAAGAAATACACATTAGATAAAATTTGCTATATTTAGTCTGCCTAAAATTATGAGAATCGCTTTTTTATGAACCATTTCATGCTTAAATTATTTGATAAATTAAAAAAAGTAAATTTAAAAAAAAATAAAGTTACCAATATTGTTTTGCTATTGTTATTTAGTATCACAGTTGGATTTTTGATTATTTTATTTATTGACAAGAAAGAATCTTCAGAAAATATTGAAATTCAAAAGTATCAGCGTCAATATACTAAAAACAAGGGGTTAAATAAACAAGAAGTTGACTCATTCAAAGTAAAATCAAGAAAAAAACAATTAATTGAAGTTTATGAATCAAAGGCTAAAATATGCCTAAAGCAAAAGGATACTTTAAATTTAATTCAAAATTTAAAATCAGCTTTAGCAATATCAATATCGGAAAAAAATAATGAAAAGACTAAAGATATTATACAATTATTATTGAACTATTTACCAGAAAACGATCAAGATTTTATCAACATACATCAAACACTAATTAGTTCTTATGATAAAATAAAAAACACACATGAAAGAGAGCAGCAATATTGGCAACAATTAGAAGAATTAAAAAAGGAAGAAAAAAAAATTAATCAAGAAAAAACTATTACCTATATTGTAAAAATTACTTTAATTTTATTGTTAATTACCTCAATAATAATTTCCTTTAAAAGCATTATTATAAAAAAACAATCAAAATTATTAAACTCTCAAAGAAAAAAACAAGAGAAAATAAATAAAAGAATTAATAAATTAAATTTTCAGTTGTCAATTAAAAATGAGCAAATTGAACAATATTCAAGGCAAGTTACCAGTCATATTAAATCATCAATTGATAGACTTGGAAGCAATTCCAAAAAAATGATTGAAAAAATTACAGACAAACAAAATGAAGATATTTTTATTTATCAAATTAATGAAGAAAGCCAAAAACTGCATGATTTAATTGAATTTTTATTGCTTAATACAACAAATTCAATTGAAAAAAAACAGAAACCAACTGAAATTGATTTTGAAAACATCATTAAACAGGTTCAAATGAGTTTAAAAAATAGCATCGATTTGATAGAGCCAATAATTATTTTGCCCAAGACTTTTCCAAAATTTATAGGATATTCAATTCAAATGTATCAAATATTAAAAAATTTATTTGAAAATTCTTTAAAATATAGTAGCTCTGAACGAACAACTATTATAGATTTGAAAATTTCAAAAGAAAAAAATATTCTGCATATAACATTTGAAGATAATGGGATAGGAATTCCATTTGAAAATCAAAAAAATATATTCAAAAAATTTGAACAGTCTAGAAATGAAGATGCTAAAAAAGGGTACGGAATTGGACTCTATATTTGCAGTGAAATTATAAAAAATTATAACGGCACTATTATAGTAGATTCAAAGTCAAATCAAGGGACAAAATTTATAATACAAATGTCAGATATTTTATAATTTTGAATTTTAAAAAACACATAGGATTAATTTTGTTTTTAATTGCAAATCAATCGTATAGCATTGAAATTGTAGCAAAAGATTCGTTATTTAAAATCGAAAAATATAAGCAAGTTGGTACAAAAATTTTATATGAATTTGATTTAAATAAATGGAATAATTCAAATAAAATAGCACATCAATATGTTTCAAAAAACAATATTATTTTAGAAACATTAAATTACTATAAAAGAAACACAAATCAACACAGAATTATAGCATTATTAGAATATATAATCGGATTTGACTTCTATTTGATCAACGAAAATCCATCTAAAGCAATTTTATATTTTAAAAAAGTTGACAAGCTCAATAAGTACCTAAGTTTAAATGAAAAATTTGATTTATATAACTCTTGGGCAAATGCAGAAAAATTAAATTATAACTATAATAATTCAATTATAATCTTTAATAAAAGTTTAGAATTAGCTAAACAATTCAATAATAAACGAGAACTTTTTAGAAGTTATATCGGTATTGGGATGATTTATAGTGATTTAGGGTTTTTTAATTTGTCCGAAAAAAATTTATTGCTTGCAAAAAATAATATTTCTAAAAATTATATAGATGATTATGATGAAAAGTATTGGTTATCAATCCATTTATTGAAACTATATCGACAAAAAAAAGAATATTCAAAAGCACTTAAAATTATACAAGATGTTTCAAATATAAAAAATAGAAATATTGAATTCAATAAAGGATTTTTTGAAAGAGAAAAAGCATTATTCTATTATAAAATAAAAAATATTGATTCAGCTTCATATTATTGTTCTAAATTAATCCTCAATAAAGAGAAAAAATATTCAAACCATAATAGAGTAGTTGCAAATTTGACATTTGGAAAAATATGCCAAGAAAAAAAAGATTTTATTAACGCAATTCGATATTATGAAAACACCATAGCATTCGCCCAAAAATTAAATGCTGATACAGAAGGTTTCGAGGCTACAATTTTATTGTTGAAACTAATCAAAAATTATAAGCAATTTAATAAATATTACAAATATTTGGAACAAATAGAAAAAAAGAAAAATGCCTTTAATAAAGATTCAAAATTATTTGTTTTGAAATTAGAAAAAATAAAAAACGCAAAACAATTTTTTAAAAATAAAAATAAATATAAAAATATATATGTAGTTATTGTTTTGCTATTTAATATAGTATTGTTGTTTTCCATTTATAGATTTATCAAAATAAAAAAGAATTATAAGAAAATTTTACAAAAAAAAATTATAATAAATCAAAATACTGAAACTTACAAAAAACTAAATCTTCAACTTTCTCAATTGAATTTAGAGTTGGAACAATTTTCTACAATAATAGCCCATGATATTAAATCGTCATTAGTAACTATAATTTATTTAGCTAAAGATTATCATATTTTTGAAGATAAAAATAAAAAAATAAGTCAGGAAATACAAGAGATAGAAGAAGAATCTCAAAAATTGTATTTTTATATTGATGCTTTGTTAAGTAAAGAAAAAAAGAAAAAAATATAAATTATTTTATGGTTTCTATGAATTCACTATTTTAATAATATTATTTATAATTTCTTCACTATTTTTAGTGTCTACGTTTACAGTATAAGTTGCTTGATTATAGAAATAACTTCTCTCAAAAAGATGTTTTGCAATAAATTCTTTAAGGTCTTCATCTTTTAATTTAGCAATTAAGGGACGATTTTTTTTTTCATTTATCAATCGGTCAAAAAGAGTATCAATGGAAGATTTTAGATAAATAGAAATAACATTTTTATTTTTTAAAAGTTCAAGGTTGTTGAAATAACAAGGAGTTCCACCTCCAGTACTAATAATTAAATTGCATTTATCTTCAAGGAGCTCAATTAATAATTGATTTTCTGTTTTTCTAAAATATAATTCTCCTTTTGTAGAAAATATTTTTTCAATAGGCATTTGACATTTTTTTTCAATCATTTCGTCTAAATCCACAAATGGAATTTTAATAAAATTAGATAATTTCTTTGAAATAACCGACTTTCCACAGCCCATGTAACCTAATAAAACAATTTTTTTCATGTAATAAATCCTTATAAATTAAGGCATTAAAAGATAATATTTAAAAATGGCAAATTTAATACAAATTTGATTTGAAATATAAATAAAATCGTCATATATTTGCACCCGCATTCAAGAAATGGAAAAGACTCGATAGCTCAGTTGGTAGAGCACAACACTTTTAATGTTGGGGTCCTGGGTTCGAGCCCCAGTCGGGTCACTAAATGACCAATGTCTATAAAATTTTTGAATGCAAAGACTCGATAGCTCAGTTGGTAGAGCACAACACTTTTAATGTTGGGGTCCTGGGTTCGAGCCCCAGTCGGGTCACTTAAAGTCATTCAAGTTAGGATGGCTTTTTTTTTAGGCTTCGTGGAGAAATTGGTAGACTTGCTACTTTGAGGTGGTAGTGCTGAAAGGCGTGTGGGTTCGAATCCCATCGAAGTCACGAAATAATAAAATTCTAAATTAAAACATAAAATTAGTTTTGATTTAGTTTTTTTATTTTTAAAATGAAGTATTAAAGAATAGATAAAGCTCAACCATCATTTTTTTTAGCTATTTTATTGAGTAAACCTCTAAAAAAAACTCCTTTGTTATTAAAACAAATTGATTGTTTTATTCCACTTCTTCATAATCAATATATTCACCTACTTTTTGGGTTTGTTGAGGTTGATTTGATTTTTTGATAGAACTTTCTTGTTCCTCTTGAGCATTTTTATATTGCTGTTGAAATTGCTCACTTGCTTTTTCTACCATTTTCTTAGCCAAAACAGGTAAAAATAATCGTGCTAAAAATCTAACTATATAATAAATTGCTATAATCCAAAATATAGTTCTTATTAAAGTTGTAAAACTTGCTTCTTGCATAATATAAATTTTTTTCAAAAATACTAAATTTGTTGTTTTAAATTATTGGAGATATTCTTAAATAAATAATAAATTATTTTTGATTAAATTTTCTTATTTTTGAAATCTTAAATAAAATGAAATGAAACACCCATGACAATAGTTCTTGATAATCAAGGGGATGATTATAGGTGTTCCATCTTACCGATAAAAAGCAATATATAAAAACAGATGAAATTAAAATATTTATCAATTTTCATTATATTATTTAGTATAGAAACCAACTATGCTCAATATACGGATCTTATCAATTCAAATAGACCAGGCGAATCAATGTCGGCATTTTCAGTTGGAAAAACTGTTTTACAATTTGAATCTGGACTTAGTTTTTTAAATGAAAAGCACAATCGAATGGACTACAAAGCCTCTGGATATGGAATTGGTTTTGACGCAAGATATGGATTTTTAAAGGAAGAATTAGAAGCAATAATTGAAATTGACTACCAAAAAGACAAATACACAACATCAGATTTTTCTAAAAACAGAAGTGGTTTGAAAAACACAACACTTGGAGCAAAATATTTGTTCTATGATCCTTATAAAAAGTATGAAAAAAAAATAAATTTATATAGTTGGAAAGCCAACCACAAATTCGAATGGCGTCAACTTATTCCTGCAATTGCTGCTTATGGTGGTGTCAATTTGAATTTTGATGATAAGTTTGTTGCTAATCCTGATGATAATAAAAAAATTAGCTTTAAAGCAATGTTGATTACTCAAAATCAATTAGGAAGTGGCTTTGTTTTAGTTACAAATATTTTTGCTGATAAAATAGCAAGTAAATATATGTCTTTAGAATATATAATTACTTTGACTAAAGGATTTAATAGTAAATGGTCTGGATTTTTGGAAAACAAAGCGATGAAAAGCGATATTTATTCCGATTTAATTTTTAGAAGTGGTGCTGCTTATTTAATAAATGAAAATTTGCAAATAGATGCTTCATTAAGTAAAAATTTCAAAGAAACACCATCTATTTTTTATGGTGGAATTGGAGTTTCTTGGCGCTATACGTCAAATTATGAAGAAATTTTACTAAGGGTTGAAAAAAAGGAAAAGAAAAAAGATAAAAGTGTCAAAGGAAAAGAAAAAGAAAAGACTAAAAAAAGGTTGGACGAAATAGAAGTTACTAAACCATGATATCAATTATAGAAGCCAATTCAAAAGCATTACTCCTAGATTATATAAAATTCCCATTTTCTTTATATAAAGACCATCCCTATTGGGTGCCACCATTGATTCAAGATGAAATAGAAACCTTTGACAGAAAAAAAAATCCAGCTTTTAAAAGTGCCGAGGCAAAGTTTTATATAGCCTATAAAAACAATAAAATTGTAGGCAGAATAGCCGCAATTATCAATTGGAACGAAGTTAATGACCAACAAAAAAAGAAAGTGCGTTTTGGTTGGTGGGATGTTATTGATGATATAGAAGTTACAAAAGCATTACTTGAAAAAGTATATGAATATGGAAAATTAAACAATTTAGAATACGTTGAAGGCCCGATGGGATTTTCAAATCTTGATAAAGTTGGCGTTTTGACTGAAGGTTTTGACGAAATGGGCTCAATGATAACCTGGTATAATTTTCCCTATTATTCCAAACATTTGGAGCAACTAGGTTTTGTTCAAGAAAAAGAATATTGGGAAAATAAATTTCCTTTTTCAAATGTAAAACCCGAATTTTTCTTTAAAGCACAAGAGTTAATAAAAAAAAGATATCAACTGAAGGAATTGAATTTTACCAAAACAAAAGATATCATGCCGTATGTGGACCAAATGTTTGATTTGTTTAATAATTCATATGCAGATTTAGCATCTTTTGTTGCCATTACAGATGTTCAAAAAGATTATTTTAAGAAAAAATATATTAGTTTTATCAATCCAGAGTACATAAAGTTTGTGTTAGACAAAGATGATAATATGGTAGCATTTAGTATTGTAATGCCCAGTTTTGCAGAAGCTTTAAAAAAAGCAAACGGCAAACTATTTCCATTTGGAATATATCATTTGCTAAAAGCCAAAAAAGAAAGTAAAGACGTGTTATTTTACTTAATTGGTGTGGCACCAGAATATCAAAGCAAAGGAGTTACCGCCATAATTTTTAACGAATATTATAATACATTCACTAAAAAAGGAATAAAAAACTGCATTCGAACACCCGAACTTTCAGATAATCATGCTATTCATCAATTATGGAAACATTTTGATCCTGTAACGTTTAGGAAAAGAAAGACTTATAAAATTGATTTATAAAAAAATACCCCAAAAGATAAAAATAATTTGGGGTATTTTATAATTATATATTGTATTGTTATACATTTTGAACGCTTGCTTCAGCTATTTTTGCATAAGTTCCGTTGACTAATTTTTCTCGAATAGCTTCAAAAGCTGTAAGGGTTTCCTCAATATCTGTTAAAGTATGAGATGATGTTGGAATCATTCGTAACAAAATCATTC
>Ga0316611_1000708_pt1 | contig 10930 bp, 7 predicted proteins | sample MIS2016202_MG_FD_207675 | JGI IMG/M metagenome (GOLD analysis project Ga0316611, IMG submission 207675) | Microbial mat bacterial communities from Middle Island sinkhole, Lake Huron, Michigan, United States - MIS.2016.202 | ecosystem: Environmental > Aquatic > Freshwater > Lake > Sediment... | reverse complement strand
GTAGAAATATTCGTGATAATATCCTGATAAACCTCTTTATCACTGGGATACCAGCCGTTGCCGATGTTAAATGACGCTTCTTTTTTCTTCACAGATTCGGACATTCCCAGCGTATCTTTCACATAAATCAGTTTATCCCGCGTCAGTTTATGATGACGGAATCTGACAGACAGAAACTGATGATCAAACGGATGCCTGTGAAAATCAAACTCATTTTTGAATTTTGCTTTGATGTGATAGGTTTTAACCGTATACTCATCTGTTTTTTCTTCTGCAATCGGGTTGTCAGGAGTAATCGGCGTAACCGCATTTATAAATAAGATGTTCGATGCGTCAATCTCGCCTTTATACCTGAACCAGAGATAAAAATCTACGGTATAGGATGATGTTATTGTATCAAGCCCGCTGATTTCATTGATATCTATGCCGGTATAAACCACATCGGTTTTACTCATCAGACTTCCATCTACCAGAATAAAATCGCCTTTAAGCACTTTTTCCAGCGCCATATCCAGATCCCGGGGGATAGGCGTCATCTGATATTGAGCATAAGTCGGAATAAGTATCTGATTCTTATAAACTCCCACAGTAAATGGCTTTATGACATCTCTGCTGATATTGAAAAAAAGACTGCCGGTTACGCCCGATACCGCATTTTCGGAATCCGATATATTTGTCAGTTTATCTCGGATTTCCCGCCGCTTTTTCCGAAAACTCTGATCCGGATCGCTTTTTTTCAACGCTTCTACCGCAACCTTTGCCGCATCATAATATCCTGCGGCATACCATGTAGGTTCTTTTTGATATTTTCTCATAAATTCATGTGTGAATTCGTGTGCGTTTTCATTGGCAACATCCAGGATAAAGGGACATGCCACATAAATATTATCAGAATAATATCCGGACTGAACCTGCTCTTCAGGCTGTTCTTTAAATTTACTGATAAAAGTAGAGCCATAAAACGAATCCGGACCGATAATGGAATACTTTGAGCCGCCGGATTTTAAAGCTGAGATAATTCTCACCCCTTCTTCCGCCTGCGTTGCGACAAAAATAATTCCCGGATTTTCGATAGTTCTCAGTTCGGCTGTGATTTTTCTGATTTCTTTATCTATGTCGTCCTTTTCAGAGTCAAATCCCCATTTGTGTTTGATTTCACCCCCTATTTCACGCGCTGTTTTCTCAAAATTTTCAGCAAGCGTTGCGCCATAGACGTCTTTGTTGAAGATAATCGTTGCTGTCTTTTGGTTTAATGTTCTGAAAACATATTTGGCAATAAACGCTCCCTGAAAGCTGTTTGCCTGAATAATTCTGAAATACCACTCATTATCCTGAGTAAGTGCATTTACAGTGGCAGTGGCAGTGATGGCAGGAATTCCGCCCGCTTTATAAATTCGTCCTGCGGCAATGGAAGTGGAACTGTATTTATGACCGAGTACCACGAGAATATCTTTATTTTCAACTATCTCAGAAGCCACACTGATAGCAGTTTTGGGCTGGTTTTTATCATCAAACACCGCAAGTTTTATTTTTTTGCCGCCAATGCCGCCTTTATCATTAACCGTATCCAGACAGAGTTGAATTCCTTTTACCATATCCTCGCCGTCCGCTTTCTGAGTTCCGCTCATCGGTCCTGCAACAGCAATGTATATAGGCTTTTCCATAAACGGCGAGGTCTGAGGCAGAGACAACAATACAGCCGCCCCGACCAAAATGACGGATAAGAATATAACCAGATATTTTTTCAAATCTTTCTCACCTCTCCCCCTGCCCCTCTCACCTCTCCCCCTGCCCCTCTCCGAAACGGAGAGGGGAGTTTTGAATCCCCTGCCATCTTTGGTAAATGGGATGGGACTCTCCCCCTTCCCTTTCAGGGAAGGGGGCCGGGGGGTTAGGTTTCTTATTGTTCAAAATGCCAATTCCGAATATGCTGCCCGCCCACTGCCATATTATACCACCCTTTGATTCTCGGTTTTATCAGATAATGATCGTTTTCAAAGTAAATCGGAATAACAACGCACTCTTCTTCGCATAAAATCTGTTCCGCACGATGATACAGCTTTTTGCGGGATGCAGAAACAGATGATCTTTCCGCTTCATCTAATAATCGGGCAAATTCCATATTGTTCCAGCCGGTGAAATTGTCTGATTTTACCGGATGAAACCGCTCAAGAAAACTCCTGGCGTCAGGATAATCCGCACACCTTTCTTCGCGGTACAGATGCGGCGCATTCGGCGGCTTTATCAGGTTATTATACTCTTCCCGGCTGCGTTCATCAAGTTTTACCGTGATATTCAGATAGTGCTTTAAAAACCGCTGCACGGCTTTGGCGTTGGCAGAATGAATATCGGATTCATTATACAACAGCGTAATTTCAGGAAATCCTTTGCCTTCAGGATAACCGGCTTCAGACAGCCATTGTCTGGCTTTATCCGGGTTGAATATCAGTTTGTTGATACGTTCTTTGGAATAATCAGAAGACATCAGGGACACAGGAGTAAAGGTGTCGGCAGGTTTTTGTCCCCTGGCAATCAGATCAACCAGAAGCTTCCGATCAATAGCTGTGGAAATAGCTTTACGGATCAGGGGATTATCCATCGGAGGACGTCTGGTGTTGATGATATAAGTTTCGGTACAGAATCGGGGTTTATAAACATACTGATCTGACAGTTTGGGGTCGGAAATGATGTTTGAAATTTCGGAACGCGAAATCCGGGAATATATGCCGCCGATAATATCCAACTGATTGCTTTTATACATCGGCAGCCCTGATGAACCTTCCGGAAGAATATAATACCGGACTTCGGGAATAAGGACTTTATTCGCCTCATAATATTGAGGATTCTTTTTCAAAATGATTACCATATCCTTTTCCCACCTGACTAGCTTATAAGAACCGTTGCTTTGAATATTTTCGGGGTCTGTCCATCGCTCTTTGTATTTTTCAATCAGATGTCCGGGAAGGGGACGAAAAGGGTACAATCCCGCGATTAACGGAAAATACTCTGCCGGATGTTCAAGTGTGAACTCTATCGTAAAATCGCCTGCGGCACGCACCCCGATCTCAGAAATATCCGTAATTTTACCGGTATTGACGGCTTGGGCATTTTTCAGTATGAACATTATATACGCATAAGGACTTTTGGTTTCAGGCATGATATTCCGATGAATTGCCCAGACAATATCATGGGCAGTAACCGGTTGGTTATCTGTCCATCTGACATCATTTCTCATATTGAAACGGTATGTTAATCCATCTTCACTGACTGTCCAATCAATAGCCAATTGCGGAACAGCCCGGTAAGTTTTGGGATCAAATGCTGTCAATCCTAAAAACAACTGTTCGATGATTTCAATCGAAACCCCGTCGAACGTCAGCCCCGGATCAATCGTGGTAACGCCGATGATCGGGAGTCTCAGCGTTGTATCTTCAATCACCTCAAACGGATCCACTTCTTCGCGCAGATTCTGATCCGAAAACCTGAATTTTCCATTTCTGACAGCTTTGAAAAACACCGCTTTGCCGCTGATATTCCCATCGCGCTCAAAAGAATATTTGCCGGTAACGCCCTGCCAATTTTCCAAAGAGCGCAATGTTGTCCCGATAATCAACGGAACCCCCGACTCTCCTTTTTCTATCGCATACGCCAATAAGCGGATGGCATCATAGCCCTGCGCTGCCCATGTATCCGGGTCAGAGCCTGACCTGGCATTGAAGGTTTTGACAAAATTACTGGTGACGGTTCTGGGCAGTTTGTAGTCAAATACCGTAGAAATAATCGTGCCTTCGGCAGCTTTACCGGCGATCTTCCAAAGTTCCGGAGAATCCAGCAGTTCGCTGCTGATAATCGGAACATTCAGCCCCATCCCCCGGATCTGCCTGATCATATTTGCCGCAGACGGAAGAACGCCGCCTAAAAACAGGGCATCGAAATCCTTTTTTAACAAATCGGCAATCAGAAGCCTGTAATCTTCTTCTCCGCTGGAATATGATTTTTCGGTAACAACCTTTATTCCGTGTTCTACCGCATACTTATGAAAGATTCCGGCTAATCGTTTGCCCGGAGATTCGCTGTCAAACAGAATTGCCAGTTTGGTATATCCGCTGCGTTCGACAAAAGCCCCCATTTCTTCGGCAATATCCTCGTCCACCGGAATATTTCTGAATGTATAAGTACTGCTTTCCCGAATCAGATCCTGATCCGTGGTTGATGGCGAAATAAAAACAACGCCATTTTCCTCATAAGTAACCGCAGCCGAAATAGCGACTTCGGCATATAAATGCCCTATAACAGCAATCACATCGGTATTTTCGGAAAGCTTTACGGCAATCTTCTGACCTTTGGCAACAGAATTTTCATCGTCATAAAACAACGGACGGATCCGTCTGCCTGAAATTCCCCCCTGCTTATTGATTTCCTCAATCGCAAGTTTTACGCCTTCTGCAAAAAGGCTTGGCATCTTTGAAGAATCTACAATTCCGATAACAATATCTCCTTTGCCCTGAGCAGCTTTTTCAGCCCGCCGTTTTGCAAGATTGCCGTAAGGCTCGCAGGAACACAGACTCAGCAGCAGCATGACCGCACATAACCGATTGAAAATCTGCATGACTTTTATCATTTATCTTCCGGGCGATTTATTCGGATCGGGCGATTTCGGAATATTCGGCGCCTTGGTCGGAATATTTGTTGTATTCGGAGAAGCTGATTCAAGCGAAACATCCCCGAAAATCTGGAATCCTTCTTTTGTCGCTCCGGCGCCGATCACCACCACTTTGGTATTATTGGATTTGGAAAGCTCCAGCGTGGCATTGATTCCCATCCATTTCAGAATATCTCCGTTCGGCACAGAAGAAGAAATGATATTCATCTGATCCCGGATGCCTTCACCTTCGATGCGTTTCCGCGCTGCTTCCTGCTTTTCTCTTTCAACAATAAACCGATGTGCTGCCACCATCTGCTCCTGTTCGGCTTTATATCGGATAGATTCCGCAACTTTGGCAGGCAGCTCGATTTTTTTGATCAGCACCCCATCCACATTGATATATCGCTGTGCCACCCGCTCTATTGCCAGATTGATCGCCTCCACAATGACCGTTCTTCCGGTGGTATAAATCTGCTCGGCTTCCATTGTTCCGATAACTTCACGCAGAACCGAAGCAATTTCAGGATAAATGACTTTGTTGGCATAATCCGGTCCCACCTGACGATGCAGTAATCCCAGCAGTTTATATTTCGGCGCATAACGGATAGACAGATACAGATGAACTTCCAAGCCTGACTTGGTTAATACATCCAATTCCGGCGACATTTCCTGAATGCGGACATTGTAAACATACAGCCTATCCCATGGCGGAATCATGGACATTCCTTCGGGATATACAAAATCCACCCGCGTTCCGCCCTTGAATCTGCTCCAATGCACCCCGGCTTCTCCGGGAAGAATGGTATGGAAAATTTGGTGGCTCATATAGCCGACAAACATAAATACCATCGCCACAAGTAGCACCAGATGAACCAGATTTTCTTTCAGGCTGCCTTTCAGCGCTTCAAACGATATTTTCATGGCTTGCCCGAACCTGTTTTTTCAGATACCAGCACCAGCAGCAATCCGATGACCGGCGTAAACAGCAACGATGAAAAAAAATATCCCCAAAATCCCATTTTCCGGTTATATCCTGACAATCCGATAAACAGTGAAAATATAACATATAATATCTGAAACTCCGGAGGAAACCCGGCAACCATATAGAGCGGCAATAACTGCATGAAGACGACTCCTTATCAAAGTTGAAAGACCGTTTTATATCAATCTGAAAATTTTGCAACCCGAAATTTCAGGGATGGGCTATCACCAACAGCGTATCTGCCCGTTTCAAAACGCATTGCAGAGCCAGCCGAAGATTTTCAGGATCCAGCGCGGCAAAGCTTTCATCAAGAATAACAATATCCGCCTGCTGAAGCAAAGCTCTGGCAATGTAAAGACGGCTGCGCTCGCCGTGAGACAACTGCCAGCCGCTTTCGCCAACCATCTGCTGAAAACCCGCAGGCATTCTGTTCAGCAAATCGCCCAATCCCAATTCCCGGCATATTGTCTGGGCATCTTCAAGGTCTTGGGGCAGTGCGGGCCAGCGTCGCCCCATCAGCAGGTTAAATGAAAAGGTTTCTGTCAGAACATGGTTTTCGTGAAACTGAGGCGCGGACACTATCCGCTTGCGCCACGCGTCTGTGCCAATCGTCTGTCGGTCAAATCCGTGCAGCAGCATCAGACCGGATTCAGGAATACGCAAGCCCCCGATCAGTGATGAGAGCGTTGATTTTCCGCCGCCGGACGGTCCCTCAAGAAGCAGGTGGTCGCCTTTGTAAATATTGAGATTGCATCTGTCCAACACCGCCCGGCTGTGTTCCCTATATCGGAATACAATGTCTCTGCATGACACCAGCGGATGTCCGATTTCAGTAGTATTTCTGCTCAGATCCGTCCATGCCATCACAGATAAATTTTCTTTGGGTTTCTCTGCTGCCTTGAACAACGGCGCGGCTTGTTCCCATGACCTTTTCGCCTCCACCACGCTCATAATGCCGCCTACAAACAAATCCAATGCCTGAGACGCCAGCATGATTCCGCCCAGACTGATTGCCAATGCCACTTTTGACGCAGGCTCGGTAACAAACATATACGCAATTCCGGCAAGTCCGACAATCAGCCAGCCCCGCCCGATGACCGCATGTAAAAACAACCCGATGCTGTCTGTTTCTTCGCATAATTTAAGATACTTATTTAAAGAAATATCTTCATCATCATGCCAATGAGAAGGCTCTTCCTGAGCAAGTCGGGTGCGATGTCCCACCATTTTTTCTACCAGATCATTGGTCATTTCGCGGTAAGTATTGCTCCATTCCCGGTTGGTCAGATAATATCGCCAGCAAATCAGAAAAGAAATCATCATCCAGCATATCAGCGCAAAGCTCATATACCAGCTTCCGGTTCCTTTTGCCAGCACTCCGAATGCCATACAGACCTGAATCAGCGCGAAAATCGCATTGAATCCGCTTTCCATCACCAGAGAATCCAAGCCTTCAGACTGCATGATCCGGCTTAAAAACTGCCCTGATCCTTGATGCCGTATCTCTTCGGGTTCCAGATTCATTGCGCCATACAGCAGCCGATGCTTGAACAACGCGCCCACGTCCACAGATAAGTAATATTCCGCCCAGCCGGTCAGCAGTCCTATCGGAATGCCGGTAAATAACAGCAATGCCCATGCCCAAAGCCATGCCTGCTCAAATCCTCCGCCGAAAACGCCCCTGCCGATTACCCACCATTCCAGAAGACTGACGATCTGCGAAATGATATACGTCAGAATAATGATGAGCAGATACCGCTGAAACCGGGTGTGATACAACTGTTTCCAAAAACCGGTGGAAGGTGAAAGCCGCATCAGCCAGCATCCGCTGATGCGAGCGATACCGAGCTGCTCCTGAAGCAAAGATTTCCTTGTTTTTTCAATACGCTCAGAAGAAACGCCCGCTTGGACAAGCAAATCATCCACATATTCTGCCAGAGGTGCTTCCAGCGGATAGGTCAGCGCGTCCCGCACCGGTTTGGAATGAATGCGCTTTACGGATAAATCCGGCGCGATCACGGAAATGCTTTTGCGCCCGCCTTTGAGAAGAATCAGAAAACACGGGTCTGTTCCGCCCGGCACCCGAAGCAGCGCGGGTCCTGCTCCGCAAATCATCTGCTCAATGTCGGCATAAGGCGATTCCACTGCCTCGATTTCAAGAGAAAGCGGCTTTACAACGCTGTCCGCCCATTTTTCAAATGCGTCATCCTCCTCAAGATCAAGATTTTCAGGCAGTCCCGGAACATCTGCCGGAGTTGACAGAAAACCGGCTTTCCGCGCAAGAATTTCCAAAGCCTCCCCCAACCTTGAGGCGGGCCATGTCAGGGCGTAAATATCTTTAGGATCGTTGAGCGTGATCATAAAATCCGAAGTCCACTATGAATCTTGTTTTTTTCAAAAAATTAGGGTATGAATCTTTACATTGAATTTTCTAAGGAGTCAAATCATGCAGAAAAAATTTTCAGATAAACATGGCAAAGATACGGTTTTAAATGAGTGTATCCGGGATGAAATCCTGAAAGCGGCTCAGGACAACAGGCTCTCCTGCGTTATCGCATTTCAGATTGCGGAAAAACTGGGCGTTTTACCTTCGGAACTCGGAAAAACCCTTGATCTGATGGATTTCAGGCTCAATCAATGCCAAATGGGATTGTTCGGCTACAGTCCGGATAAAAAAATTGTCAAAGCAGAAGAGCCTGCCCCGGAAATCAGAGAAGCGATTCTGAGTGCGTCCGAAGACGGCAGAATATCCTGCAACACCGCATGGGATATTGCGGCAAGATTCAATATCCCGAAAATAACTGTCAGCAATGCCTGCGAAGGCATGAAAATCAGAATAAAACCTTGTCAGCTCGGAGCGTTTTAAAAAGGAGAATAATGATGAAAAAATTGGCGTTTGTTTTGTTTCTGTGCGTGATGATGTCTCAGATGGCGTATGCTGATGTCTATTGGGAAACGGTTAATGAAACCAAAGGGATGCCCCAGGGAATGCCGCCGAACATGCCCAAAGAGATGATGAAACAGTTCAATAAAACCGAGACCGTTAAAAATTACATGAGCGAAAAAGCATTCCGTTCAGAGTCCGGCGAAACAGTTACGATTATGGATTTTGATACCATGATGGTCTATCATCTCAATCCCAAAGACAAAACCTGCACGAAGATGGATTTGAAGTCTGTTGCAAACAATGAAAAGATGGCAGGCATGGTCAAAGAAATGCAGGATGGCATGAAGATTACGCCGACAACGGAGAACAAAAAAGTTGCCGGATATGACTGCAAAAAATATCAGATGACCGGCATGATGGGCGAGGGCGAATACTGGATATCCAAAGATGTTAAGGGATATGAGCAGTATAAAACCCTGAGTACGAAAATGCAGGCGGTTATGGGAAAAACGCCCATGTTCACGAATCTGATGGGCGCGGTAGGAAAGATGGAGGGTTTTCCGGTTCAGACGACCATGAAAATGATGGGCATGACCACCATCAGCACCTTGAAACAGATTGAGGAAAAAACATTTGACAAGAATCTGTTCAAAGTGCCGGATGGCTATAAAATCAGCGATATGCCCAGTATGGATACGGCGCATCAGCCGTCTAAGATGCCGATGAAAAAACCCAAAGCCAACTGAAGAAAGTATTTTTCCTGATGAACAGCAGACAGCGGATATTTTTCTCTCTTGCAGGGATATTTGTTTTTTTACTATCAGTTCCGATAGTTTACAGTGATGTATATTGGGAAGCGGATCAGGTGGTCAGAGGCATTCCGGGGCGGGCGGATAAGCATACCACGATCAGAAATTATTTTACGCCGACAGCCTGCCGCTCGGATATCGGAGAAAATATAACCATTGCGGATTTCGACGCCATGACCGGCTATGTGATCAGCAGCAGCGACAGGATGTATTTCAAGGTGGATATGTATAATGAAGGAATTATCGATCCGAGCCTGCGTCAGGAGATAGAAGTTACGCCGACCAATGAGACGCGCCATATAGCCGGGTATCGGTGCAAGAAATACAATGTCAGATTTATGGGCAGAAGCTATGAAGAATGGCTTTCCAAAGATGTTCCGGCATATCAGGAACTCAGAGCGATTAATGAGCAACTGGCACCTCTGATGCGGCAGCATCCGCTGTTTCAGATGAGCATTATCGGCAGAATGCACAAATTGGACGGATTTCCGGTAAAAATGGTGATGAATCTGGATGGCGGCGTGGTCAAAACCGTTACGCTGCGAAAAGTCAGTACGCGAGACCTCAGCCGCTCCGTATTCACAGTTCCGAAAGGATACAGAACCCCGTAATGCTGAAATTTATCGCAATTTATCTGCTGATTTACGGACTGATGCACGCGCTGTTTTATGTGCGGATCAAAGTGCTGATTCCTCCGGCAATCCGGGGAATATTTGTATGCTTTCTGATCCTGATGATAATCATGCCGATTGCAAGCCGCGTATTGGAAAGAAACGGATATGAGCTTGAGGCGCAATTAGCCGGAACATTTGGCTATAATTGGATGGGATTTGCGTTTCTGGCATTTGTCGGCGTTGTGCTGATGACGTTGTTCGATCTGGCGTCGTGGGGAATCAACAGCATCAGATCTGCAAATTTTCCGACGCTTTCCGGAAAAACTCCTGCTGCGCTGATGATTCTGATGGTCATCGGGCTGTGTTTTTACGGAACAAAAGAAGCAGCGCAGATCAGAGTGGAGCGTCTGAGCATTGAAACCGATAAACTGAGCGATGGAATAAAACTGTTTAAAATTGTTCAGATATCCGATATTCATCTGGGGCTTATGACTCAGGAAGAAAAACTTAAAAAAATTCTTGATGTTGTTAAATCTCTGAATCCGGATATGCTGGTCTGTACCGGTGATTTGGTGGATGGCGATCCTAAAAAGCTGTTTCCGTTATCCCGGCTGTTTCTTGATATTGTTCCCAAATACGGAAAATATGCCATCACCGGAAATCATGAATATTATATGGGGCTTGACGGATCGCTTGAGTTTCTGAAAATGTCGGGCTTTACGGTGCTGCGCGGCGATGTGAGAAGAACTGAGGCTGGCGTTACGATTGTCGGCGTTGACGATCCTGCGGTGATTTATCCTCAGAGTGAAACCGCGCTGCTGTTGTCTGCAAAACATCGTCAATTCACGCTGCTGTTAAAACATCGTCCTACGGTAGCAAATGACAGTCTGGGATTGTTTGATTTGCAATTGTCCGGGCATACGCATGGCGGGCAGATATTTCCGTTCAACTTTTTAGTTGCAATTCAATATCCGATGATCAGCGGACTGCATC
>Ga0316611_1000707_pt1 | contig 10936 bp, 6 predicted proteins | sample MIS2016202_MG_FD_207675 | JGI IMG/M metagenome (GOLD analysis project Ga0316611, IMG submission 207675) | Microbial mat bacterial communities from Middle Island sinkhole, Lake Huron, Michigan, United States - MIS.2016.202 | ecosystem: Environmental > Aquatic > Freshwater > Lake > Sediment... | reverse complement strand
CTTTTTCAAGGAATTTGCTATCACCGGGTTCACTGATTTGTACTTTACGCATCATCTGACGTACGATTACTTCGTAATGCTTGTCATTGATTTTCACCCCTTGCATACGGTAAACTTCTTGTATTTCGTTTACAATATATTCTTGCACGTAGGTTGGTCCTTTGATAGCCAAAAGGTCTGTAGGCGAAATAGCACCATCAGACAATGGCATACCGGCTTTCACGCTATCGTTTTGTTGTACAAGTATTTGTTTTGTAAGCGGTACAGTATAAGTTTTGGTTTCTCCGGTTTTGGATTGGATAATAATTTCTCTGTTACCTCTCTTGATTTTACCAAAAGTAACCTCCCCATCTATTTCCGAAACAATCGCAGGATTTGAAGGATTTCTGGCTTCAAACAACTCTGTAACCCGAGGCAGACCACCTGTGATGTCACCAGCACGACCAAACGAACGAGGAATACGTGCAATAATATCACCGGCTTTCACTGAAGAACCTTCTTCTACAGACAAGTGGGCACTTACGGGCAAGTTGTACGAACGAACCTCAGTACCAACTACTTCTTGAATTTTGATAACCGGATTCTTGGTTCTATCACGGCTTTCAATAATTACTCTTTCAGTGTTATTGGTTTGATCATCAAACTCTTCTTTCATTGTAGCACCTTCGATGATGCTCTCGTAGATAACAGTACCGGAAATTTCGGATATGATTGGAGCATTGTATTGATCCCAGTCACAAATTAAATCGCCTTTTTTAACTTTATCACCATGTTTGAAATACAATTTAGAACCGTATCTTATAGATTGTGTGGTTAATACATAACCAGTATTTGGGTTAATAATTCTCATTTCACCCAAACGTCCTAAAACTATATCGTATTTTTTAGCTTCTTCGCCTTCAGCAGTTTCTTCAAAATCAACTGTTTTCAAGTCTTCAAATTCCAAAATACCTTCGTATTTAGAAACAATTCTTGGTTTGTCAATGGCCATACCAGCCACACCACCCACGTGGAATGTTCTCAAAGTCAACTGAGTACCTGGCTCTCCGATAGACTGAGCTGCAATTACTCCTACCGCTTCACCTTTTTCAACCAATCGACCGGAAGACAAATTACGACCATAACACTTGGCACAAACTCCGGTTTTAGCTTCACAGGTGAGAACTGAGCGTATTTCAACTTGATCAATTGGGGATTCTTCTATAATCGCACAAATCTGTTCTTCCAATTCTTCCCCAGCTTTTACGATCAGTTTTCCTGTTTCAGGGTGATAAATATCATGCAACGATGATCTACCAAGTATTTTCTCAGAAAGTGTTTCTACAACTTCTTCTTGATTTTTCAATGCTTGAGCAATCAAACCTCTCAAAGTACCGCAATCATGTATGGTAATGATAACGTCTTGAGAAACGTCAACCAACCTACGGGTAAGATACCCCGCATCGGCAGTTTTCAAAGCTGTATCCGCCAAACCTTTCCGAGCACCGTGAGTTGAAATAAAATACTCCAAAACCGATAAACCTTCCTTGAAATTTGCAAGAATAGGGTTCTCAATAATTTCACTTGTAGTAGCACCGGATTTTTGAGGTTTCGCCATCAGACCACGCATACCTGACAACTGACGAATCTGATCTTTGGAACCCCGTGCACCGGAGTCAAGCATCATGTAAATCGGGTTGAAACCATGTTTGTCTGAAGACAATTGTTGCATCAATATGTTCGTTAGGTTTGCGTTTGCATGTGTCCAAACGTCAATTACCTGATTGTATCTTTCGTTTGCAGTAATTGCTCCACCTTGATAACTAAATTCAATTTCTTCCAACTGAGCATTACCATCTTTTATCAATTGATTCTTTTGTTCCGGTATAATAACGTCGTTGAGATTGAAAGACAATCCACCTCTAAACGCAGTCATAAAACCAAGTTCTTTGATAGCGTCCAAAAATTCAACTGTTGCCGCAGTACCGCATTTTTTCAATACCTCACCGATAATATCACGCAAAGACTTCTTCGTCAATAGCTTATCAATATATCCAACACCATGAGGTACTACCAAATTGAACAACACACGACCAATCGATGTTTCTAAGATTTGTTGTACATATTTACCGTCCACCCAGTTGTTGTATCGAACTTTGATACTGGCATGAAGTTCTACTTTTTTCTCGTTGAGAGCAATGATAACTTCCTCAGGAGAATAAAATATTTTGCCTTCGCCTTTAACTTTTAAAGTTTCGGTACTTTTCTTAATTTTTGTAAGATAATATAGCCCCAAAACCATGTCTTGAGAAGGTACAGTAATCGGAGCACCGTTGGCAGGATTGAGAATATTGTGCGATGCCAACATCAACAGTTGGGCTTCCAATACAGCAGCATTGCCCAAAGGCAAATGCACAGCCATTTGGTCACCATCGAAGTCAGCATTGAACGCAGTACAAACCAATGGGTGCAATTGTATAGCTTTACCTTCAATCAATTTGGGTTGAAAAGCTTGAATACCAAGTCTGTGCAAAGTTGGAGCACGATTGAGCATCACTGGGTGACCCTTCAAAACATTTTCCAAAATATCCCAAACTACAGCATCTTTGCGATCCACAATTTTCTTTGCAGATTTAACGGTTTTTACAATACCTCTTTCTATCAATTTTCTGATAATAAAAGGTTTGTACAATTCAGCCGCCATATCTTTAGGCAAACCGCACTCGTGAAGTTTCAATTCCGGTCCAACGACAATTACCGAACGAGCAGAATAATCGACACGTTTACCCAAAAGGTTTTGACGGAAACGACCTTGTTTTCCTTTTAAACTATCACTCAATGATTTGAGCGGTCTATTGTTGTCAGTTTTTACAACATTGGTTTTGCGACTATTGTCAAACAAAGAATCCACAGATTCTTGCAACATACGTTTTTCGTTGCGCAAAATTACCTCCGGAGCTTTGATTTCAATCAATCGTTTCAAACGGTTATTTCTAATGATTACACGTCTGTACAAATCGTTCAAATCGGAGGTAGCAAATCTACCACCGTCCAAAGGTACAAGTGGACGAAGTTCAGGTGGAATAACAGGAACAACTTTGAGTACCATCCATTCCGGTTTGTTCAAATCTTTAGAAGCTCTGAAAGATTGAATGACTTGAAGACGTTTCAAAGCATCATTTTTACGCTGTTGGGCGGTTTCGTGATTAGCTTTGTGTCTCAATTCATAAGCCAAAGTATCCAAATCAATTCTCATCAACAAGTCGTTGATAGCTTCAGCGCCCATTTTAGCGATAAACTTGTTGGGGTCAGAATCTTCTAGCATCTGATTCTCTTTTGGCAAAGATTCTACAATATCTATGTATTCTTCTTCGGTAAGAAAATCGAAAGCCTTAGTGCCATCTACTTGTTTGATACCCGGTTGTATTACTACGTATCGTTCGTAATAAATAATAGAGTCCATTTTTTTGGTAGGTAAACCAAGCAAATAGCCAATTTTATTGGGCAAAGATCGGAAATACCATATATGAGCAACAGGCACAACCAATTGAATGTGTCCCATTCTCTCACGGCGTACTTTTTTTTCGGTAACTTCAACACCGCAACGGTCACAAACGATTCCTTTGTATCGGATACGTTTGTATTTACCACAGTGACATTCATAATCCTTAACAGGACCGAAAATTCGCTCACAAAACAAACCGTCTCTTTCCGGTTTGTAAGTACGGTAGTTGATAGTTTCAGGTTTTAAAACTTCACCGCTGGAGTGCGATAATATCTCCTCCGGTGAAGCCAAACCGATGGATATCCTGGTAAAATTAGGTCTTACTTTGCTGTCTTTTTTTGTACTTGACATAGTGTAAACTCAGGATTTATGTTATTTTTATAAAGAATAATTTATTAATTGTTTGCTACTTTGTCTCCGGGATTGGTCAAGTGTACACTTAAACCCAAACCTCTTAACTCATGCAACAAAACATTGAAAGATTCCGGAATACCGGGCATTGGCATGGTTTCACCTTTAACAATGGCTTCGTATGCTTTTGCTCTTCCGATTACGTCGTCAGATTTTACAGTCAAAATTTCTTGCAAAATGTGTGCTGCACCAAATGCCTCCAACGCCCAAACCTCCATTTCTCCAAATCTCTGACCACCAAATTGTGCTTTACCACCCAATGGTTGTTGAGTTATCAATGAGTAAGGTCCAATAGAACGAGCGTGCATCTTGTCATCAACCATGTGACCCAATTTGAGCATATAAATCACTCCAACTGTAGCCGGTTGCAAAAATTTCTCTCCTGTTCCACCATCTGTCAAATACGTCATACCGTATCTGGGTACTCCTGCTTTGTCGGTGTAATCGTTGATTTGTTCCAGTGTAGCACCATCAAAAATTGGAGTTTCAAAACGAACACCCAATTCTTTACCAGCCCATCCCAAAACTGTTTCATAAATCTGTCCCAAGTTCATACGCGAAGGTACACCTAGTGGGTTCAAAACAATATCTACCGGAGTTCCATCGTCCAAGAAAGGCATTTCTTCGTACCTTACTATTCGCGACACAATACCTTTGTTACCGTGACGACCCGCCATTTTATCACCAACTTTTAACTTACGTTTTTTAGCGATATAAACTTTTGCTAATTTTATGATTCCGATTGGCAACTCGTCTCCTATAGTAAAGTTGTATTTTTTGCGTCTGTGATCACTTTCCAACTCTTTGTATTTCAACGTATAATTGAAAAGTAAATCGCGGATTTGATCATTCTTCTTGTTATCAGTTGTCCATTTTTTAGGATTAATTGTTTGATAATCAATCTCTTGCAAAATCTTTTGAGTAAATTTTACACCTTTTGGAATTACATCTTCGTTAAGGTAGTTTTTCACACCTTGCGAAGTTTTGCTGTTAACGATTACAAACAATTTTTCTATCAAACGGTCTTTCAACTTTCCAGCCTCTTTGTCAAATTCTTTGTCAAAATTAGACAATACATTCTTTTCAACGGCTTTGGCTTTTTTATCTTTTTGAGATCTTGAGAATAGTTTTCTATCAATCACAACACCCTCCAATGATGGAGATGCTTTGAGAGAAGCGTCTTTTACATCGCCGGCTTTGTCACCAAAAATAGCTCTCAAAAGTTTTTCTTCCGGAGACGGATCCGATTCTCCTTTGGGAGTAATCTTACCAATCAAAATATCTCCAGGTTTTACCAAAGCACCTATTCTGATGATACCATCTTCGTCAAGATTTTTTGTTGCTTCTTCACTTACGTTCGGAATATCAGCAGTCAACTCTTCAACACCACGTTTTGTATCACGTACTTCTAGCGGATATTCACTGATGTGAATTGAGGTAAAAACATCTTCACGAACTACTCTTTCAGAAATAACGATAGCATCTTCAAAATTATAACCTTTCCAAGGCATAAACGCAACTTTCAGATTTCGTCCTAATCCCAAAATTCCATTCTTAGTACCATATCCTTCTGTCAAAATCATTCCTTTGTGTACAGCTTGTCCTTTGCGAACAATAGGTCTTAAGTTAACACAGGTTTCTTGATTGGTACGACGGAATTTAGGCAGATTATAAACTTTGATTTCGTCATCAAAACTTATGAATTTTTCGTCTTCAGTGCGTTCGTATTTTATAATGATTTGGTTGGCATCTACATACTCCACTACACCTTCTCTTTCAGCAGTAAGCAAAATACGCGAGTCTTGTGCAACAGTAGTTTCAATACCTGTACCTACCACAGGTGCTTCCGGTTGAATCAATGGCACAGCTTGACGCATCATGTTCGAACCCATAAGGGCACGGTTAGCGTCATTGTGTTCCAAGAAAGGTATCAAAGAAGCGGCTATAGATGCAATCTGATTGGGTGCAACGTCCATCATGTGCAACTCGCTAGAATCAACCAAAGGAAAGTCACCATTGAAACGAGATTTAATCTTGTTTGACAAGAAACTACCATCGTCATCAAGTTGCTCATTGGCTTGAGCTATGATTTTGCCTTCTTCTTCCTCTGCAGTCAAATATATAATATCTTCATCATTCAAATTCGCATGACCATCTTCCACTTTGCGGTAAGGAGTTTCGATGAAACCCAAATAATTTATTTTTGCAAAAACACAAAGCGATGAAATCAAACCGATGTTCGGACCTTCAGGTGTTTCTATCGGGCAAAGACGACCATAGTGAGTATAGTGAACGTCTCGCACCTCGAAACCGGCACGCTCTCTAGACAAACCTCCGGGTCCTAAAGCAGACAATCTGCGTTTGTGGGTCATTTCAGCCAACGGGTTGGTCTGATCCATAAATTGAGAAAGCTGATTCGTTCCAAAAAACGAATTGATAACCGAAGAAAGGGTTTTGGAATTGATAAGGTCAATAGGAGTAAACACCTCATTGTCACGAACATTCATACGTTCACGAATGGTTCTGGACATACGAGCTAAACCAACGCCGAATTGAGCCGCCAATTGTTCTCCTACAGTTCTTACTCTACGATTACTCAAGTGATCAATATCATCGACATCAGCCTTAGAATTGATCAGTTGAATCAAATATTTTATAATGGCTATAATATCCTCTTTGGTAAGGATTTTAACTTCGGGTGAAGTACCCAAAGCCAGTTTTTTGTTGATTCTAAAACGCCCAACATCACCCAAATCGTAACGCTTGTCAGAGAAGAATAATTTGTCAATTACATCTCTTGCAGTAGCTTCATCAGGTGGTTCAGCATTTCTCAACTGTCTGTATATGTGTACAACAGCTTCTTTTTCAGAATTACAAGGATCCTTTTGAAGGGTATTGTAAATGATTGAGAAGTCTAATTGATTTTCTGATTCTTTGTGCAACAAAATAGTTTTAGAACCTGATTCCACGATGGCATCAATATGATTGTCATCGATAATAATTTCACGTTCAATAATTACTTCGTTACGTTCGATAGAAACAACCTCTCCGGTATCCTCATCCACGAAGTCTTCGACCCATGTTTTGAGAACCCTAGCAGCCAATTTTCTACCTACATATTTTTTTAATCCGCCTTTTACTACTTTGATTTCATCGGCTAAGTCGAAAATCTCTAAAATAGATTTGTCGCTTTCGAATCCGATAGCTCTCAACAAAGTTGTAACAGGAAGTTTTTTCTTACGATCGATGTAAGCATACATCACATTATTGATGTCAGTAGCAAACTCAATCCAAGAGCCTTTGAAAGGAATAATTCTCGCCGAATATAATTTAGCACCGTTAGCGTGTGTACTTTGACCAAAAAACACCCCAGGAGATCGATGCAACTGAGAAACAACAACTCTCTCTGCACCATTGATAATAAAAGTTCCTCTAGGAGTCATGTAAGGAATTGTACCTAAATATACATCTTGTATAACAGTATCAAAGTCTTCGTGCTCAGGGTCAGTACAATACAACTTTAGTTTGGCTTTGAGTGGTACACTATAAGTCAAACCTCTTTCTATACACTCATCAATTACGTATCTAGGAGGATCGATAAAATAATCGATGAACTCCAAAACAAAATTGTTGCGGGTATCAGAAATAGGAAAATTCTCTTGAAAAACCTTAAACAAACCCTCGTTTTTGCGTTTTTCAGGAGTAGTTTCCAGTTGAAAGAAATCGTTGAAAGATTTTAGCTGAACCTCAAGAAAATCAGGATAAGGAGTATGTTTTTTCGTAGAAGAAAAACGGATTGTCTGTTGAATTTTAGTTGACATTAACTTGAGATTTATCGGTGAAGAAAAGATTAATACGTTTGTTAATTATGGAAACGAACAGTACATATGTTTACTAACAAATAAATTTATGCTGTTTTAAATGCTGTCAGCTATAAATACAAAAAGAATAGACTTCAAAAATGAAATCTATTCTTCATTAAGTATCTGACAGTCAAAGACTACCTCAATTCAACTGTAGCACCAGCTTCTTCTAGCTTAGCTTTTAAGTTTTCAGCTTCGTCTTTGTTTGCATTCTCTTTAACCTCTTTTGGAGCAGCATCAACAATAGCTTTGGCTTCTTTCAAACCCAATCCAGTAAGGTCTTTTACCAATTTAACAACTTTCAATTTTTCTGCTCCTGCATCTTTAAGGATAACAGTAAATTCAGTTTTTTCTGCAACTACAGCGGCATCGCCACCGGCAGCACTTCCAGATGGAGCGGCAACAACAGCAGCTGCTGCTGGTTGAATACCATAAGTTTCTTTCAATATTGCTGCTAATTCATTTACTTCTTTAACAGTTAAGCTTACCAATTGCTCTGCTAATACATTTAAATCTGTCATTTTGTGTTGATTTTAAAATTGATTACTCTTTTTTATTTTTTTGTTTGTTGGGAAACTATCTTTTAGACAGTGTTTCCAACACACCCATAATAGTTGTACCTCCTGATTGAAGCGAAGATATAACATTTTGTATAGGTGATTGTAACAGCCCAATAATTTCACCGAGAAGCTCGTTTTTGGATTTGATATGAATAAGCGCTTCCAATTGATTCGCTCCTACATACGCACAATCTTGAACGAAACCTGCTTTGAAAACTGGTTTCTCGTATTTTGCATGAAACTCTTTGATTAATTGTGCAGGTACGTTTGCAACTTGACAAAACATCACCGCTGTTTGTCCTTTTAACACAGAGTGCAAAGGCTCGAACTCGTTGCTTACTCTCTGAAAGGCTTTGGCTAAAAGTGCATTTTTTACCACCTGCAATTTTATTTCCTTGTTGAAACAAGCTCTGCGCAAAGCAGTAGTTTTTTCAGCATCTAATTGCGAAATGTCTGTCAGATATATGTGACCAGCAGTCTTTATTTGTGCAGCTAACTGATCGATAATCGCATTTTTTTCTTCTTTTTTCATATCTTACGAAAAATGTAGATTCATTAATTTATTCTTCTATCGATTTGATATCGATTTGAACACTGGGTGACATAGTACTTGAAATGTACAAACTTTTCATATATGTTCCTTTTGCAGAACTAGGTTTCAACTTCATCACCATGTTCATAAACTCCTTTGCATTTTCATACAATTTTTCAGGAGTAAAAGAAGTGCGACCTATAGTAGTATGAATGATACCGAATTTGTCAACTTTGAAGTCAATTTTACCGGCTTTTACCTCCATAACAGCATTACCAACTTCAGGAGTAACAGTACCTGTTTTAGGGTTAGGCATCAATCCTCTTGGTCCCAAAATACGACCTAAAGCACCAATCTTTCCCATAACTGAAGGCATGGTAATGATTACATCTACATCAGTCCAACCATCTTTGATTTTTTGGATATAATCATCAAGTCCAACAAAGTCTGCTCCGGCAGCTTTTGCCTCTGCTTCTTTGTCTGGAGTACACAAAACCAAAACTCTTTTGGATTTTCCTGTTCCGTGTGGTAAGGTAACTATCCCACGTACCATTTGATTGGCTTTACGTGGATCTACACCCAATCGCACATCTAAATCTACAGATGCATCGAATTTGGTATAAGATAGTTCTTTCATCAATTTGGTTGCTTCTGTTAGCGAAAATACTCCCTTAGTATCGTACTTCGCAAGCACCGCTTTTCTTTTCTTTGTAATAGTAGCCATTATTTAAGGTCTTTGTAATGTTAAATCTACTTTTTGAAAGGTGATTCTCCGGTCACGGTAATACCTAAACTTTTACCGGTTCCTACCACCATTTTCATCGCAGATTCTACTGTGAAGCAGTTTAAATCCTGCATTTTTGATTCCGCTATTGTGCGAACTTGGTCCCACGATACAGAACCAATTTTGTTTCTGTTAGGTTCTTTCGAACCACTTGTTGCCTTTACCGCGTCCAATAGTTGTACTGGTACGGGTTGACTTTTAATGACAAAATCAAAAGATTTGTCGTTAAAAACTGTAATTACTACAGGGCAAATTTTTCCCATTTGACTTGTTGTACGCACATTGAATTGCTTACAAAAGTCCATGATGTTCACACCTTTAGAACCAAGAGCAGGTCCAATTGGAGGAGAAGGATTTGCCATTCCCCCTTTGATTTGCAATTTGATTAACGCCGCTATTTCTTTAGCCATGACTTGAATTGATTATCAAAACTTATTCTTTTTCTACTTGTTTGAAGTTAAGCTCCAACGGTGTTTTACGACCAAAAATCTTAACCATCACTTTTAATTTTTGTTTCTCGTTGTTTACCTCTTCGATAACACCCGAGAATGTGTTGAACGGACCATCTATAACTCTTACAGTTTCATTGACCACAAACGGCTCAATAATTTCCTCCTCTGCAATTGCCAGTTCATCTACTTTCCCCAAAATTCGATTCACTTCAGCCAAACGCATTGGCACAGCTTCACCGCCTTTTTTCTCTCCTAAAAACCCAATCACATTAGGAATATTTTTGAGAATATGGGGTATTTCCCCAATCCAAGCGGCTTCGATAAGAACATAACCAGGGAAATAATTTCTATCTTTGGTTATTTTTTTACCGTTTCGGGTTTGGAAAACTTTTTCTGTAGGAATGAGTACTTGAGCAATATAGTCTTCAAGTTTAAGATTGGTTATCTCATTTAAAATGAGCTCCTTAACTTTTTTTTCTTTTCCACCAATCACTCTTATGACGTACCATCTTTTTTCGTAATCTGCCATTTGATTTTTTCTTAGGCGAAAATACTATAAACCATTTTCATCACATTGCTGAAAGCAGCATCCATCAAATAGATAGCTATCCCAAACAAAAGCGACGACACCATCACTACGATAGCTGTGTTTTGTAACTCAGGCCATGTAGGCCAGGTTACTTTGTGTATAAGTTCATTGTATGAATCTTCGAAATATTCTTTGATCTTTTTCATCGTATAAATTTCTTTTTGGCACGGGAGGAGAGACTCGAACTCCCGACACCTGGTTTTGGAGACCAGTGCTCTACCAACTGAGCTACACCCGTTTAGTTAAAAATAAGGGCAAAAC
>Ga0316611_1000706_pt1 | contig 10936 bp, 6 predicted proteins | sample MIS2016202_MG_FD_207675 | JGI IMG/M metagenome (GOLD analysis project Ga0316611, IMG submission 207675) | Microbial mat bacterial communities from Middle Island sinkhole, Lake Huron, Michigan, United States - MIS.2016.202 | ecosystem: Environmental > Aquatic > Freshwater > Lake > Sediment... | reverse complement strand
GTAATTGATTAGGATTCCTGCTAAAATAATGCCGTAAACAGCATGTATTGCACTTTCCAATTGTTGATTGTCTTTGTTTTGACTGATGGCTATCATGCTGGAAGTGAGGGAGAAAGCATGGCTCATAACTCCTATCAATAAAATTACGACCAAAAATTTGATATTTTCTATGCTGTTGGGGAGCATATTGGCAACCACTATGTAAGAAATGATAGCGAATAATGAACCATACCAAGCGTAAGATGTACTCCCAATGAGTTTACCTACAGTCATTTGCCAAGGCGACAATGAACTCATTTTTTGTGTTAGCCATGTTTTATCGTTTATTTCCTGTATCACAGAATCGGAAGCAGACCAATTGCCGAGAACGATAAAAATCCCGTATATCAAAATTTTTGACCAATGCAAAATATCCAAAAGAAATTGCTCTCTTTCATCTTTAATCAGGTACAACAACAAGAAAATCACTGCAGTGACGATTGGCAATATTACCAATTTCAACAGTGTAAATTCACCCAAGATGTTTCGTCTGATTTCCGGATTCATATTTTTTGTTTTTACGCTGATTGTCAATTTTTTGAAGCTGTAAATTCTGAAATTTTCACACCGTTGGTTATCAAAGTGCTAAGTATTTCTGTTTGCTCGTTTATATCACCTGCAAAACTAAACGAAATCATGTGTTCATGCGTTAGTATGTCTGTAACGAGTGGAAACTTTGATAAGATAGACGGTATTTCTTCTATTTTGTTGTGAGCTACAAATGATACATGTTTTTCTTTCTGTTTGTGTGATATATCTTGCACCAAAATTCCATCTTTAAGTACCAAAAGTCTTTGCGAAATGTCGTACAATTCGCCCAATTGATAGGTGGTAAAGAAAAACGTAACTCCTTCATTGATATTCAATTCCTTAAACCATTTGAATAGTGATGATCGTGTTTCGGTATCTAATCCTGTCATAGGATCATCCAAAATTACTAGTTTGGGACTGTGAATCATAACTTTTGCTATAGCCAATCTTTTTCTAACGCGAGTAGATAGTCCTATAACTCGTTCATTTATAATATTTTGCAAATGCAACTGTTCAATCATTAAATCAATTTGTTCTTTCTTTTTGGTTTTTGGTATAAAATGAGCATCTGCTTGGTGTGAAAGTATCTGAAATACAGTTAAATTTTCGTACAATCCAAATTGATCGGGCAAGTAAGCGGTCATTTTTTTAAATTCCCCCGGTTCTGTGTAAATATCCTTGCCGGAGATACTGATTGAGCCGGAGGTTGGTTTGCGAACTCCTGCCATACATTCCAATAATGTACTTTTCCCCGATCCATTTGCCCCAATAAGTGCTGATACAGAACCCATTGACAATCTGAATGATACATCGTTGATGGTACGATGACCGGGTGTAAATTCGTAAATTAAGTTCTTTACTTCAATCATGTTACATTTTATAAGAAATCAAGGCAAAAGTAATAATTTTTTTTTAATCTTATCGAATAAAGAAACTATTGAGTATGGATTTTGCAAATTCGTATTTTTTACCCATTTTTTCTGTCTTCAATTGTGGTTATTTTATCAAATATTCTTTCCATTCATTGCCCAATGCCGGACTGATATTCACTTGTGGATTTTGCTCTTTATCATTGATCAACACTGATTTAAGCCCTACTTGTGAAGAAATGTATTCGGATAATTCGTTATAAGTTACTGAATGATTGGAGGATTCCTGCAATTTTTTCAATAAGAAATAGGTAAACATTCCATGTTTTTTTTCTTTGTACGGCAACGATGATTGTTCACCGGAACTGGCAGCAAAAACTATCAATTTGCTATTGAGCAGCGGATCTTTGGGTTTTACTTTGATGGATCTTGCAGATACAAGCCCTTGATTTCGAGCTCCTCCAGAGAAACAAGCGTCTAAAATTACTGTAATTCTTGCACTTGGATATTCTATCATTTTGTTGTACAATTCATTGATACTCAACGCCATAGATAAGTCTGTTCCGGATACATCTACCGGTATCAAATACGGTTCTTTGGTGTTTTCTTCGGGCAAACCATGACCAGCATAATATACAAAAACATCTGCTTTGGACTGCGAATTTTTGATGAGTAAATTCATTTTATTTACGCCTTGTTTCATTTTTGCAGCTGTAGCATCAATCAAAAAAATAATATTTTCCTTTGGAATTCCCAACATATTTTCAGCGTATGCTTTGAAAGCAAAAGCGTCATTTTTAGCAAATTCAACATTTACTTCTGATGACAAATCTGACTGGTGCGTAGTGTAGTCTTCGTTGCCAATAATCAATGCAAATCTATTAGGATTTGTATTGTTGAGTACTGGGATATTTTGATCTACGTCTGACGTTGCATTATATTCATAAACAGGCTGTTGTATCGGATCCTTCAATACGATTGTTTCCTTTACTATTGTTTGGGTTACACTGTTAGGGTGCAATATTGCATTTTGTTTTTTGTTGTATTTCAAGTGCATTCCTACCCCCAAATCTACCAACAAAGGTACAATAGATTCACTTTCCAAAATCATAAGTGCAATACCGCCTACATTGGCTCGTGCTTTGTCTTTGATTTCAAGTTCGTGCATTCCCTTTTTTTGAAATTTGAATACATATTCATTTTTCTTATTGACTTTTGACGGTTTTACTCTTCGTTTCAATTCCAAAAGGCAGGGAGTGGTTTTGTTGATATCTGTTCCGTTGACATAGATTTTTGCTCCTTCTGGTTCTGAATTAAGCATAATTTGCTGTTTTCTACCCAAAAAAATCGTTGCACAGGAAGATAATACTAGTGCAGAAATCAACATTGTAAAATGAATTTTTTTCATAAATTTCATAAGTATTAACAGCCTGAACTGTAAAATACTTTTTCGTTTGTTTTAGGTTTTTTATCCGGCAATACAATGTCTTTCATCCATTCAGGTATGGCAGGAGCTTTGTTTTCTTGCAACATTTTTTGCCATTCTTCGTCAGTTAACCTTGTTCCCAACGGTTTTATAAATTCATAGTACTGAAAACTTGCCCCTCTACAAAGATAAAGCAATCCTTCAATTTCTACTATCACGTATATGCTGTTTGCCGATCCGGTTGCTACATGCAAAATTCCATTTTTGCTACAACCATCAACTGAGCGTGTATATACATCTGCTACTACTGCAATAGAGCGATCCGGACCTTTCACATCGCTCCAATATTGAAAAGAAATATCGGGATCTACTATAGATAATGTCAAATATTCTAAAGTGCTGCCAATGAACTCTATTTGAGAGTATTCTGCATCATCTAGTTTTTTGTTTTCCAATTCTTTTTTGCTTATGCTTAACATTCCTACAACCTGTTCTTTTATTGAAGTGGTTTTTCCTTTCAAATCTTCTGAATATAGGCTGTTTTTTTCAAGAACCTTTGCTGTTAAATCCAATAATTCTACCAGATTTTTCCATAATTTTACATTTGGCTCAACGTACCCTTTTGTGATAGGTTCCGGTGGACCACCGCCTCCACATTCTGCCATCATAGGTTGTTCGCCATAGAGAATTGCATCATGTTTCAATTGTGCCCACGAGGCCAATGCTGTATTCATGTTTTTCTTTTGCCACTGTGGATGTTGCATAAATACAGGATGAACTGGATCCAAATCTTGCATCACTACCAACGATTGAATCCATTTATCGTAAACCGTAGCATCCCAGTTCTTAAAATCTTTAAACTTCTTAGTATTTTTATCCAATGTCGTTGAAAAATCTTTCCATTTGTCCTGATCTTTGTAAAAGTTTGTTAGCAATGATGTAGCAAAAGCATTTCCAAAACATGCAAATACATCTATTCCTTTGGGATAACCTCGTTCAGAATTCACTTCCGGAGAAGACATTTCAAGCATGATTTCGTTGTCTGCAAGGTATCTTTGCGGCATGAAATTGATTTTATCTGTGCAAGTTACAGGTATTTTGGGTTTTATTCTGTTGCGAACTTTCGACAATTCTACCAGTTTGTTGTTTACCTTTTCTATCACAGAGTTGTCTAGCGTTTTTTGCAAATCTTTTACATTGTTAGCTTTTAATGTTTGGCAAATATCCATAACGGATAAATTGTCCGGTTCTCCGATAAGAAATACTATGGGTTCAAATACCGAATTGTACAAGTCCAACAAAGAGTTTCCTTTTTGAGAAATTCCGTTAAGCATCAAACTTGCCCCTACAATAGCATGATTCAAAAATTCTGATTTTTCGCGGCACATCGGAGCATTTTGAAGCCACATCATAGCACGAAAATATCGTTGCGTTGCTTCGGTACGGCTGTAGTTTCCACGTGGTTTGTACAACGAAAACGGATATTGTGCTTCGGTTTGTCCGAGAAATTCAGATTCAGCGTCTGTTGCATCTATTGCATTTTTCATTATTTGCACATAATCTTTTTGATGAATAGCTGCTATAGATTTTTTTGTTCCGGTTAACAATTCATACGCGATTGCAAAAAATGTTTGGTTATATTCTGCCGATTTTTTCAAATTTGCATCAGTTGTACTTGCAGCCAAAGCGGTAGCCTCTTTGTGCATTCCATCAAAATATTCTGTAAGAATCGGAATAAAACTCTTGCCTTCAATAGATTTCAAAACATAAGAAAAATACATGTGAACCAATTGTAAGTAGGCATCTGTGCTTACAAAATTTGGCACTTGGTGATAGTCATTTTCTTCATATATTTGAAACAACTGCTCTATGCTTTCTGGTACTAGCGCAAAATTTTGATTTCCCAACATTGTAGCCAATTCTTTGCTCAATCCTGTATATTGGAACGCATTGACTACATTGCGAATATTGGCAACCTTGCTTCCGTTAATGGTTACAAAGTTTTGAGTCAACAATTGATCCTCACGCTTTTTGAGCAAATCAAAAAAGCTTTGTTCTTCTGCGGTAAGTTTTATACTTGTATTGTCTGCCCCGGATTCCCATCTCGCCCAAATATCATCTGCATATTTGGCAAGAAAACTACTATAGTATCCACGCAACTCTGCTTCCATAAACAAATAACCATTACGTGCTAACAAGGCATTTCGCAAAATTCTTATTTCTTGCAACGAATACTTGCTTACATCTTCTTTTAGATTGATATTGTTTACTTTGGTAGTATCAAATATGCCGGGAAAACTCAATGTGGTATCTAGTGGTAATGCACTATTGGTCGCTGTATTGTTGGTTTGATTTTCTGTTTTGTCACCTGCACACGATAAGAAAAGCGACAAAATCAATGCAATTATCGTATTTGGAATCATTTTTTTCATAAGCCTAAAAGTTTGAAAGAAATTGATATTCAATGAAATAGTTTTAAATTTTACAGAATTTTTATAATTTTATAATATTCTTGTAACTTTTAAAAATAAAACACTAAATAATATATTTAATTGGTATTCTCCAAATTTATTTTTTAATTTTGGATTTTCCTAAAAAATGATTTCACTTGAAAAATTAGAAATAATACTTAATATTATGAATTTCAAATTGATAGTACATATAGAGCCGGAATATTTGTGTGCAGGAATTTTGCCATTACCTGGTAAATTTCAGTTGATGACCAAACGTGGAAATCCGTATTTTCCATTTTTTTTTATGATAGACAATGTCAATTTCAAAATTGATTACAGCCCATCTTATGCGAATGATTTTTTGAAACAAAATAGTGATTTTATCAAACTAAACACGTATTACATTGGTGACTTTTTAGAAAGAATTGCTTGTTCTGATTTGTTAAAATTCAAAAGTTATGAGATAGAAACCATACAATTGTTATTGCCTATATATCAAGACATTAAAAATTCTTATTTTGAAAGAATTCGTAAATTTGAAAACATTGATACAAATTTTCAGATTCCGTTGATGCTTTCGTTTTCAGATTTGATTGTTGCTGAAAAAAGGGAAATATTTTTTAATTTTTTTAAAGCACAAACAACTGAAGTTGAGTTGACCCCAATTCCTTTTTCATTGAACTTGGTTCAAGGATTAATTGCTTCAAAAAAAATGACTTTTAATATTGGTAAATATTTGGTAATCAATGCTATGTATCACGATTTGTCTATTTCCATGATACACATTTACAATGAATATGATCGTGAATGTAGCAAAATGGCTACTTACAAAGATTATGGAGTTGATCCCAGAATGCGTATCATAGCACGAAAAATTGTAGACGATATCAACAGAGCAGAAGGAGTGTTAACAGATGATATACAGATAAATAGAGAATACAAACGACAATATATCAAAGCAATAGATGTAATTCAATCTATGCAGGATAACAATTCTCCTTATATTACTGTATCCACCACTTTTGAAAACGATACCAGTAAAATACGGACGACAAATATTTCGGTCAAAGAGATTGAAGATGAAACTTTTATGTATATAAGGCAAATATCAAGATTGTGTGACGATTTTCTAAAGAATTCAGAAATGGATATCAATGTTATTGAAAAATTTGTGATGGTTGGAAATACCCTTGGTAATGAATTGATAAAAAAGGAATTTTCTCGTTTTGGAAATCATAAATTGGTATTTGTAGGAGATGAATCTGTAGAGTTGGTGATACAAACTATTTTAGAACCTAACGTAGTTGAAATTGAAAAAACGGATATGTTTCAAGAAGTGCAAAAATCCAATACTAAATTAAATGTTTTTTCTTTGCAAGTTGGTCAAATTGTGTGGATTACTGATGATGACGGACTAGAACAAACGACCAAAAAATTGAAATACGAAGGTGGAAATAAATTTGTAGTAATAGAAAAAATTGGAAAACTTGAAAAAAATGATATTTGCTCAGCACTCTCTATCGAGTGGGAGATAGGTAAGCAATTGTTTTTTGCTGTGGAACGAAATTCAAAGGCATTGGGGCAATACAAAACAAGAGTAGTAACGGAATTTCTAATTCGTTAGTTTTTAATACATCTTATTGAAAATCCTTTTGTTTTGTCACCATCTGATTGTGTTTTCAATATTGCTTCTTCCGCTGATAACGAGCGTATCCAAGCATAAGTTTTGCTGTACGAACTTGAACTCCAAAAATAGGTTTTCATGCCAGATTCTATCAGTTGTGTTCCATCGTACATTCCCGCTGGTATTGCAGAAAAACCACTGCTGTTGTCTGCTGTTAAATTTTCGGTTAACCAATGTTCGTTCCCATAAGCTTTCATCATATCACCGTTTCTAAGTGGTTGTGCTAATGTGGATTCCAATGTAATCCAATCCAAATTGTTGGGAATATGCCATCCTGTTGGGCATGCTCCTTGGGGTTTTTCTGTAGTGCTATTTTTTATTGCAGCTTCCCATGTATATAACAGCCCATAATTTTTTGATTTAAAGCTTTTTGAAGCAGTATTGGGGATAGGTGTACCATCACTGTAAATAGTGGATTTTAAATTTTCCTGCATCCAAATTTGATTGCCAATACGAATGGTAGGATATATATTGCCTTCAGCATCTTTTATAGGGTCAGTTACGTCCCATGTTGTAAACGATTTTTGATTACTATAACTTATCCCTACTGAGTTTCTTATGTAACTCCTTACGTAATACACGGTGTTCTTTTTCAGATTTGTAATCATAATTTGAAAAACTGTATCAATAGACTGAGAAGAAAGGTAAAATCCCTCTTTTACTGTTGGGTTTTGAAAATTGCCCCAACATATTCCTTGATCTAGAACATTGTCATTGCCGCTACTTATCAATTGGGAGGTTATAATTGCAGTTGATGAGGAGGTTATATATATTTGATTCATCTGAATTTGAGGTAGTTTTGTTACAGTTTCTTCCTCTTTGCTGCAGGATAGATAGAATATTGAAATAAATATTAATGCCCAAAATTGTATTGATAAATTCATACTTTCAAATTTAAAGATTTCATAAACTTTTTCAAAAGTAAGAGGTATTCTCTTATATTTCAATTTTCTTTGACAGATTGCACTTTTTTGTAGATAAAAAGATTTCTAAAAATTAGCTACCTTTAATATATTTCAAATGCGTAAAATTACTAAAAAATACTAACACTAATGTAAATTTCAATTTATAGTTAATTGCTATTATCAAATTTTAATCAAATTTTTACTCGAAATTTTCTTGCAGGTACATCTACTTCAGGTTTGTAAACGATGGCTTTGAATTGATTTTTTACTTTATCATCAATAAAAACGATTTGAGGATAAGAATCTAAGGCTTTAGCAATTCCTACTCCCGTACCTCTTACAGGCATTGATTTTGTTGCTAACGAAACCATCGCAGGGTTGCGGTGGTAGATATTTCTATTTTCTAATAAATCTATGGTCATTTCATCGTTCAAAGCTCCCGGACTTATGATTTCTACTCTGTCATCAAATATTAATATTTTTATAGGCAAATCCAAAGTATAATCTCTGTGTATCAGAGCATTAACTAGCAATTCTTGAAGGGCGTCTTGTTGTATCACCAGCAATTTGTTTTTGTTTTGTTTTTTCAACAATAGCAATTTGCGAACTAAAAAAATCATACCCATTTGAAATTGTTCAGGAAGTGTTCCTGTTATGTTTTCTATGTCTTTGATTTGCGATTCTTCGTGTTTGTATCCCAAATATTCTATGCCTACAATTTTGAAATCGGGAAGCAATTTTTCTGGATATTTGGCAAAAAACATAGCTCCGGCTTTGGTCAATTTTTGGTTGCTCATGGCTTGTATGTTTTCAAGCAATTTTGCAATAGGTTGTCCAATTTCAAAAGATGTAAGGTGATAATTTTCTTTTATGAACAATTCGGTTGTTTGTGTGTTTATGTCGTCTAGTTTGGTTTCCGGTAATGTATCCAAGTCGGGTCTTCGTTGTGAGCGTTGAAAAAATGTTCTAAAATCCGATGGCGTTTGCAAAAATCGTTTGCTAAATCCGCTACGTATCCAAAACGTCCCTTTTATGTCGCAGTATGGTGGATTGCTTCCTGCTTGTACATGTATGGTCAACAACTTTTTAGCTTCTATTTCCATTACTTTATTCACGCTAAACACAGGTGGTGTTATTTTCTGTTTACACCAGTCTGAAATTTGAAGTGAAATTTCGGGAATATTTTCAATTTCTAGTCCTGAAATATTTTCTTTGTCTGTGCCAATCACAAGTATCCCGCCCTCAGAATTTGACAAAGATATTATATCGGATATTATATCGTTTTCTGATATTTCTATTCTCAATAGTATTTGCTCCGGAGCTAATTTTGTTTCAAGTGCAATTTTATCTAAAATATTCATACAAAGTGTTTTGCTGTATTATCATTTTTATAAAGATAAAAATAATATTTGTAATCATATCATAAAAAATTGCTAAAAAAAAATGATTAAGGTTGCGTAATTTCTAGGTCGCTTCCGGTTTGCACTTCTATTGAACCACCGGAATCAGAATTCAAATCTATTGACCAACAATTGGCATAGTTTGGAGTATAGACTATCGGTTGATAGTAGATATAAATATTGCTTTCGATATACACTTTATGAGAAGTAAGTGGGACTATATCCATATTCCAATTGGCTGATGTATGCCAGTCGGGACTTTGACAGCCAATCCAATAATTGTCAAAACCTACAGGATAATTGTACCATTTTTTCTTGGCAAGAGTTACGGGACTAAGGGTACCCAAGTCCATGTTTGGAGAATTGGCGTGGGTAGCAAAAACATCGGTATCCAACGACATGGTATTGCTCCATTTTGGCGTTGAGTTGTATTGTGCTACCCTTATTCTACGTTCACAGTCGGTAGGAAGGGTGGCGAAGATGTCGCTGTTGGATCCCCAGTACAAACTAAGTATTGCCAAACCTGTTCCGGCGGTACGTTGTACTTTCCAATACTCAACTTTGGAAACAAAATCGAGATTGTCGTTTCCTTGATCGGTTCGCAAATCGGTGCTTAAAATGTTGGAGTGTGGATTATCAATGTATTCTGCCATAAATGTATTGACTGCTGTTGTTGTACCTGTTATTCCGATGGTACGATATTTTCCATTTCGTCCAACGGGAAATAAAAATAACCCGGGTGTTGTGTATTTTTTTGCTAATGGACCGACAACAAAACTATTGTCACTTACATTGGTAACTGATGTATTTTCGGTAAGGGTAAGGATAGATGAATAGGTGGTTTGTATTTTTCCGGAGTACAAATCCAAACATGAATTTATATTTCCATTGTTTGCAAACAACAAAGTAGCGTCAGGTGTGGTCTTGTCCATTTTCAACCGCCAAATGTTGATGCCTGAGCCGGATATGGTTGAATTGTCATCACCTTTTATCAACAACGGATTGTCGTTGGTTACAGAGAGTGTACCTTGTTGCATGAAATTTTTATAAACCTCAAGTTCGCCGGATTGCCTCAACGTAATTCTAGCGTTAGCCATCAAATCCAACGATTTGCATTTGTGCAAAGGAATGGTAATATCGGGGTATCTTGCGGTAGTTCCATTCACGTTAGGAATAACTACGTCCACACTGAAATTTGGAATCACTCCTTCGCCCCAATTTCTGCAATCAAACCAATTGCCATCTTGTAATCCGGTCCAGTTGGTGAGATTTGGATTGCTTGGCGAACCCATATTCAATACTGTAACTGATACTTCATCGGATATTTGAGGGCAGCCTGTGTAAGTGCTTGCTCCCCATTTGAAAGCATATTGAGTACTTGCTTTTAAATCTTGAATGGTGCTGTTAGGATTCAATACATCGTCTATAGTTCTGGGTACGATAGGTAAACTGGGCTGTACTTGAGTCCAAAAACCAGTTAGTGGTAAAAAGTAAGGAGAGGCGTTCATGGTTACTGTTCCGGGAAAACAAACGATTTGATCCGGTCCGGCGTTTTGTGTGTAAAGCGAAACGTTTGTAAATATTCCGGTATTGGTAAAATCTGCAGAAAGAAAACCTGCTCCAAATTTG
>Ga0316611_1000705_pt1 | contig 10947 bp, 16 predicted proteins | sample MIS2016202_MG_FD_207675 | JGI IMG/M metagenome (GOLD analysis project Ga0316611, IMG submission 207675) | Microbial mat bacterial communities from Middle Island sinkhole, Lake Huron, Michigan, United States - MIS.2016.202 | ecosystem: Environmental > Aquatic > Freshwater > Lake > Sediment... | reverse complement strand
AAAGTAATTGCTGCTAATTTGTATTTCATTTTTAATTTCCTTTGATTATGTTGGTTATACGACAATTAAGTTTTGTTGTGCAATTTCGATTATTATAACTCGTTATAGATAACTTGTCAATCTTTTTCCTTCTTAAACTCCTCATCGTTAAATGCGGTGATTTTGCTCAAATGTACGGCATTGACAATTACGGCATATTCTAGTTGCAAGCACATCAATCTCACTAATAACTGGTTTATTAGTATTATTAAGCAAAAACACTGATCCTGTCACACCAAATACACCCCTTTTGTCAATCTCAACAAACAATATTTAGCAATCAAATTATCTAGTCCACACTCGAATATTACTTGTTTCACTTTTTTATCCTTAGTTAATTTAATTGCTAGATTATACCGAATAATAACTTATTAATTCTCATTGTCAACTGTTTTTTTTTACAATTGATGACGTGATTTTACACTTATCGTTTACTTATGTCAACCATTTTTTTAACCACACACGTTTCATTGGTTGCGTGGTGTTTCGTTGTGATGGGATTATAACCCAATCGTTGTATCATGTCAACGTCATAATTCACATTGCACATCATTGTATCTGTTATGCAACATTGCATTGTATCGTGTCACTGTAGTTGCTGCGCTCAAAAACAGGGCTAGATTCAATTTTGTGTTTTAGATGTACAAATCTATCATTTTAAATTTATAATTAAATCTAGCCTTTTCTCTATGCGTTAAACCCTAACCGCTTGCGTGCTTGCGTCTGTGCCGCACGCTGCGGAAGGATAAACGCTTGTGAGAAATTTTCACCTTTAAAATTATATTGATAAATTTACTTTTTAAAGGTTGTATTAATAAATTAAATTGGAGAAAAAATTGTTTGAAGTGAGAAAATATATATATATATATCCTGCCACCCACCCCTATCAAACAGGTCTATCTATCTCCTAACGCGCGCACTTTTTGTAATTCGCTGAAAATAAAATCAAATTCACGTTTTCTTATTAATTTATCATTAAAAAACTACGATTTCTAGGAAGCATGTAAAAATGAAATTTGTTAATCATACATTTCTAGGTTTTTAATGATATTTTAATAAGAGAGTCAGAATTCATTTTCAATTTCAAACAATTATAAAAGTTGCGCGCGTTAGGAGGTGCTGCCTAGCTTGTGTTTGGTTGGTGTACATATAACAATTTTTTTCACTTCAAACAATTTTTTCTCCAATTTAACTTTAGCAATATCTAATTTATCAATATAATTTTAAAGGTGAAAATTTCTCACAAGCGTTTATCCTTCCACTAGCGTGCGGCACAGACGCAAGCACGCAGGTGGTTAGGGTTTAACGCATAAGAGAATGGGCTAAAATCAATTATAATCCAAAAATGATAGATTTAATCTAAAATTGATTCTAGCCATGTTTTCACTCAATTGCGTTGACAAGATTTGATTGTCAGTAAATATGATATAAAAATAAGTATGGTAAAAAAACTGGTTGACAAGTTTAATTGATGAGAGTAAAATAAAAAAATCTGAAATGCAACGAGAAGCGAGATATGAGATGAGTATTATTTTAAAAAAACAGGAACGTTGAGTGATTTTTTTGATTCATTGAGACAAACAGCAATAGAGTTAGACAATCATCAAACAATCACAGAAAAACACACTATTCTGCTGTCGTGAAATTTTGTCAAAAACATTACTTCAGGTTCAATAAATGAAATTTAAGGTAAAATGTTGTTAGTTTCACAATCACAATCTTTTTAACTACTTATAAAATAAAGGTGAATAATGTTTATTACAATCGAAAATAGTACAAATAAAATAGAAGATATTTCGATAATTTGTCATGCTAATTGTATTGATAGTGCAGATAATAGCTATGACATAATTATTATCTTGCGTAATAATGCTCATATTCGTGTGCGCTTTTACAATAAAGAAATGCGTGACAATACAATGCACAACGTGCAATTGCAATTGCCTACAGTATCGTTAGCGGATACTTTAAATTATCAAAAATGAGCGTATATAATAAATTTAAATTAACAAGTAATTTTAATGGATTGGCTACCAATTGAAACAGCGAACGATGATATTAAAGGTGAAAATGTATTGCTTCTATGCCCAAATACGGACATGATTTTTGCGGGTTACGTTTCAGAAACGGTTATATTACAAGGTTTTTATAATAAAGGCGAATGGCTATGCCCTTTATTCTATACTGTCTTATAAAATGTGAAATGGATTTTTTGAAAAACATTCATTTTTAAAAAGTAGTTTAACCAACAAAAGAGGTTTTATTTATGATTAATTTAAAGCATTATTTAAAAGAAGGTTTTGTTCTAATCGGAACAGTTTGGTTGCTATGGATATTATTTCGTGAATTAGATTATTTAACAACAAATGCAAACAGTGTGTTAAGCGTTTTTTTAGTTCTTCTTTGTTTGCTTGCTATTAAGTTTGTAATTAGTGATGCCGTAGAAAAGTATAATAAACGTACAAAACAATAATAAAGGAATTATAATATGCAAAAAAAAGTTACAATTAATCAAACGACACAAACAGTCACAAACGAAAGATTGTGGGAATCTGGGTTGATAATCATGTTTTTATGATGGAAAATGATATGATACCAGAATTACTACAATTAGAGGAGGTTTGTTTTAATCCAACACTTTATAGCTCACTACTCACAAAAAAGTCAATTACGCACTTAATTGGTAGTGGCAATGGATTTATTATTGTTTATAAGCAAGATAATAAAATTGCTGGTTATGCGCAGATTTCTTTTAGACGTAATCTCGCAGCCGGACGGTTTTATTCACTTGCTGTACACCCAGACCTTCAAGGTAAAGGCATTGCAAATATATTATTTAGTAGCGTTGAGAAGATATGCAAAGCACTAGATGCACCAAATGTATTATTGGAAATTCGTGAAGATAACGACATTTTGAAATCACGTTATGAAAAATTAGGATATAAGAAATATCGGCTAGTTAAAAACTATTACACAGATGGTTGTGCTGCAATAAAAATGCAGAGAAATGTGTCTTGATGTCGATTTTTGAAACTGAACAGGCATGACTAACATAAGGAATTTACAATGGCTATTTTAGAAACTGAAGGTTATATCATAACATATCGTGATGATGAAGAAACAAAAAACAAACTTTTTGAAATGGTATTGAATTTCCTCACTGAAAATGAAGCGTTTAATGGTGAGTCTATTCATCAAAATGACGTAGCAAACATTGAATTGGCTAATTTCATGACAGAAATAGTGGATGATGTTATGAAATTTAATGTGGAATATAAAGAATATGAATGACAATAATTAAACGATATTGTTTTAGTTATTGACATGATCAATTGAATAGGTTATAATGTTACACATGCCGCGATACAACCGTGTCACTATTGCACACAACCCAAAAACAGGTCATTTTTCATGGAAATTATTTTAATAATTCTTACGTTTGCTACAATCATCACAGGTATTTTTGTTGTAAGAGATTACTATGTGAGAAAAAAGGAAAAGTTGATTAAACAGCAGAAAAAACGCAAATCACCGCGACAATAATATTATCATTCTCGGCGAAATACAGCAATTATTCTATTGTCGTATTTCGCTTATATATTGTTTTTTTTGTGGTTAGATGCAAGAATCAAATGGTATCTGAGAATCTGATGATTTGCAATATTTTTTTGTACGTCTCTGAATTGCAAAAAGGATTACCATCGTATTGATTAACGAAATCAGAGAATGATGGATATTCGCCTATTTCTCTACAATGTATAGCGTATTCATGGGCAATTTTTAATAATTTGATTGCCCTGCCATAGTGTTCCTGCTGTTTTGCTTCTCTAGCGCGTCGATCTAAAATCAACCTTTCTTCTTCTGCTGTAAGTTGCAAGTCATTTCCCCTGTTGTGAGTTATTGAAAAACATATAAAACACAGTAGCATCACTAATCTACTGTGTTTGCGATTGTTAAATTACTTTAATTAATCGTGATGAAAACGAATAAGAATTGCATTGTCAAACTGTTTTGATTCGATTAATTCCATGCTATCACTGTATTTACTTTCATCGAACAGGTCTTTTAATTCAACATCTTTCGATCCAAAAGTATCGCATACATTTCCAACAATAGTGTCGTTAGTATCATATACGTTGTACATTCCAACAACGTAAAAGCCATTCCATTTGCGATAGTCGCCATTTTCAATTCGATACTTCAAATCATACCCATCAATCATATAAATGATGAGTGTTTTTAATCCGTTTTCACATGTCATTTTATATCCTATTTGATCAAAATTACTGTTTATTAATCGTCAAAATTACACCATTGATTGATATATTCAATTTGTACTTCTGCAATGAGGTGATTAGTCCTGTTTTCTTTAGGAAGTCATCCACCATATCCTCACATAAATTACTGTCATCTAGCATTTCTTGTACGGTAAAATTATCACTTTGTTTTGCAGTATCATGATAATTTGGTTGATACTTGATTGCTAAATTAGCTAATTTAGTGATATAATAATCACCTGAAACCGGATTGTTGTAAAAAGCCAATTTAATATTATTAGCATATTCTCCTTTGTTTTTTGTGCCATCAGTCCACAATAAAGAGTAGTAATCAATCCAATGTCGCAATTCATCAATCTTTTGCAGTGATAAACTCATTGCAGTTTGGTGTTTGGGATCGGGATTTCTGCTACCAATTGCAGTTTGAATCGTTACTGACAAATCGCGATGAACCAACAAAATACTGTGAATTAGGTTAGCGAGTACATCTTCATGGATGTCTAATTCATTATCAACACTGAACTTTACATGACCATAAACCTCACCTAAACAACACATAAAATTAACTATGTTGTGCATATTTGCATTACACAAGGTTTTGCCGTTGTGTGGATAACCAATATTGTATCTCATTTTATATGCTTTTTTATGTTAAGTGAAAACCGATTAGTGAAAAATTCTACCAATTTCTACAATTACTTCATAATGCACACCATCGTAATAATCCCCCATCACATCCCATTTTTCGATATCAGATGGAATCTCAACTATTTTAAATACACCTTCGGGTTCTGTACAAGAATCCCCATATTTTTCTATTAATTCTATTAGTTTTTCATCTGTTCGTTCTTCTTTTCCGCTATAAATATTATTCATGTATTCTTGTGCTTCGCAAGAATCTTCCAAACCCAAGAATTTTCGTGATTCCCATGTGAATTTAATTTCATCTTCAGTAGATGTTAATAAAACAACTTTAATTTTACTCATTATAATTCCTCATTTATGTATATTGTTAAAACCTTGCTTTTCAATGTAGCAAGGTCTATCGGAAAAATTACTCTATCGTTAATATTCCACTTTCAAAATCAAATGTGATTTGAATTGGATAGTCCTGCAATGATATGTATGATGCTGCAATATCCAAATATGACACAAACAAATTACTCAAAATATCCACATCATCAGCCATTTCCAGCGACGTTAGTGCAGGAAATTTCATAACCGCAAAATCATCGTATTTTTTTGCAAGCAAAGCAAAAGTTGTTATGTCAAATTGCGCTGAAACGGGATTTTTGACGAAATTGTCTTTTAACGCCATAGCCCGGTATCTTTTTGCATCTGAATTGAGTAAATTATGCTTTTCAAGCAATTTATGCAAGGTATTCACCATTTTCCTGATGATCTTGCGCTGATGCAATAAATCGACATCCATTTCTAATTCAGTGTTGATTTCGTTCAAAAAATCCTTGTATGAAACTACAATAGCACCAATTAAATTGGCTACATTCTCTTTGCGAATATTAAAATCATAAGTGCCACCAATAACAGAATCATTGCCGATTTCACGCAAAACAGACATGAGACTGCATAAATTGTATGCGGGTAGTTGATATTGCTTATGGTTTGGTCTAGCATAATCAGCGTGGAATTGTTTCATTTGGTTTTTCCTTTGCTTTATTTGAGTTCATGGTAATTTTACATCTTTTTGATTATCTTGTCAACAACTTTTTATATTGATAAAAACCAATAAAAACCAATGACCATAACAATTAGCATCATTGGTTTTGAAAAACATTAAATTTCAGACCATCCTCGTTCATGGTTTCTTTCACGATACCAATCATCAATGGTCGCAATCCAATCAATCGTCCTACCAAGTTCCATCGTATAACTTGGTGCTATCAACAGCCATCTCTCTATATACTTCAGCGAATGCTTCCAGAGCAACCACATTCTCTTCGGCATTGTGCAACCTCATCTCTTCAGCGAGAAACTCAACAGCTTCGCTGTATGACTTATCTAAATCAAACTTTTTGCCAAATAATTCAACATGGAATGTGCTCATTTTATTACCTCAATTGTTGCATGGTGTGTCATTGTGATGGTTGCCATTATAACGGGTCGCGGTGATCGTGTCAATGTCATAATTCACTTCACGTTTCAAACGACAGCTATGCGTTGTAGCGTCTAAAAACAAGACTAGATTCAATTTTATGTTTTGGATGTGTAAATCTATCGTTTTAGATTTATAATCAAATCTAGCCTTTCTCTTATGCGTTAAACCCTAACTACTTGCGTGCTTGTGCGGTCGCCGCACGCAGTAGAAGGGTAAACGCTTGTGAGAAATTTTCACCTTTAAAGTTATATTGATAAATTATATATTAGTAAATTAAGTTTGAGAAGAAATGTGTTGAGGTGAGAAAAAAATTATTATATGTACACCAACCATACCCAAGCTAGGCAGCACCTCCTAACGCGCGCACTTTTTGTAATCTGCTGAAAATAAAATCAAATTCACGTTTTTATATTAATTTATCATTAAAAAGATTATAATTTCTAGGAAGCCCGTAAAATGAAATATGTTAATCACACGCTTCTAGGTTTTTAATGATATTTTAATAAGATAGTCGAGATTCGTTTTCAATTTCAAATATTTATAAAAGTTGCGCGCGTTAGGAGATAGATGGACACGTTTACTCGGTAGGTTTAATAATATAATTTTCTCACCTCAACACAATTCTTCTTAAAACTTAATTTATCAATACAAATTTAACAATATAACTTCAAAAGGTGAAAATTTCTCACGAGCGTTTACCCTTCCACTAGCGTGCGGCACAGACGCAAGCACGCAGGTGGTTAGGGTTTAACGCATAAGAGAAAGGCTAAATTTGATTATAATTATTTGTATCAAAAAGATATTATAATGGATTCTAGCCCTGTTTTTAGCAGCTACAACGTATAGCAGTCGTTTGAAACGGGATGTGAATTATGACATTGACACGATCCGACCGATCCATTATAATTCGTCCCATGCAACCAACGCAACACGGATACGACAACCCGTAAATGGTGTAATTTCACACCATCAATCCAAAATCAAATTAAGGCGATATTATCAATGATAGAATCAAAATTAATCTCCAAAAAACATGCAGACATTGTAGCCAGATTATGGTGTGCTGCAATACGAAGAAAAAACAACAGCAATGTTGCACAGTCAAAAGTAAATGTATTGGCTTCAATGATGGATTATCACTTGTTAAGTGATGGTCAATTAACAAGTTTCACTTCAGAATTATCTGAAGAACTGCAACTCTCTTCTTACAAAGAGAGTGAGTCTTACACTCCAACAATATCAACTTACACGCCAAAGGATTGTTCCCTCCTATATAAAATAGGGAGTAAACATGGTTTGGATGTAGAGATTTTAGGTGATCTTCCTGAGAAGATTGAAATGTGGATATTGAAAAAAGAAGGAAAATGCTACATGAAATGGGTGGTAAATGGAAAGATTACTATTGTAAATTTATATTGAATATGTTATTTAAACGCGTCAATTAAAAAGGGTTGACACGTTTAAAAAAACAATGTAAAATTACAATACTAACAACACAACTTGAGGATTAGTACAGATGGAATTAAAGGAATTATACAATAAACACATCTCTGAAAAAGCAAAATATCTATTATGGGTATGCAGTTTGTATCGTGAGTATCTTCCTCACGAACATATTGCGGATTTAAGTAAGGAAGTACATGATGATAACTGTTTTGAATTTGATGAATTGTTACGGCTTAATTTTATTTCGACAGACGATAGACAAGAACGTTATCGCTTGACAGAAGACTGTCGCGAGCTTTTAAAAAGCCAACATGAGTTTTACTTAACAAAACAAAGCATAAAGACAAATCACACTGTAATTGGCATGTTGTATTTTTGGCAAGTAGAGGATAGAAAACACATCTCTTTACCAAGTATGACATTTGCAAATGAAGCTGTTTATCATTTGCTGCAAGGATATGATACTAGCGATTATGAGCGTACATTTCGATTTTTGTATAAAATACCTATTGATCTTTTAGATGAGTCCAATCTAAAGGAACTTGAGAAATGGAAAATTTACAAACCATCTGCAACAAATAATGATAAATCGTATTTGGTTGGTATTCACAGATATTTATATAGAAGTGGCATACCCGCTGAGATTTTAGGAGAAATTTTTGCAAATGACAGACAATGCTATCGTGTTAGATACTCTGATGGTGTAGAGGATTTTGTACCTTGCTGCGAACATGATAATTACACCATCATTAGTGGAAATGATGTATTGAATAAACGAATACCAAAAGTAACAAAGTAACGCAAATAACTGTTGACATGTTACGATTGATGCTGTAAAATTACGGCATCAAAATATTACAGCATATAAAATATTACAAAAGGAAATATATGGATACAATTATTGATCTACCTGATGGCAATATATACCACATTAGAGATGACGATTATGATGTGTTTGAGATACTAAACTGTGAAATAGATAGATGCTTTTCCTTGTCGGATGGAAAATATGTTTATTATCTAAATAATCCATCTCATAAACTATGGGATGTAATGATAAAATCCCCTTTTATTTTAAAAACTTCCGCAGGCGAAACTTTCGTAAAAGTGCGTGAAATAGATTGTGATAATGGTAAAATTGTTTTTAGTATTTATTTTGGATTATATGATAAAGAAAATCATTAATTTGAAAAAAAAATTGACTTTCAATTATTAATTAGATATAATAATCTCAAATACCAACAATTTCTTTTCTTTAGGAGTAATTATGAACAATCCAGCATTCAACCAAAACCAAAACAACGACAATTCCACAACAAAAAGAGAAGTGTTATCTCTAAAAAAATCGGATAGACTCACTAAAAAAGCCTTAATAGATAAGGCAATAGCTATGCTGCCAAAGGATGACAAGTATTACCCATTATCAAATCATGGTATTATGCTTTTGATACAACCTATCCTAAATCAAGCAGTCCATTCGATAAATGGTGAGACTGATTTTGAGTTGTCAGACGATGTCGTTATCTCACCTTTGGATAGTAATGCAGATGACGATGATCGCAGACGTTATGGTGGTCATAAGAAGTCATTTAATGACTATTTGCAATTTTACACCCAATATTATCGTTGTTTTGATTTGAATGGCAAAAAAATAAATATTGAGGAGTTATTTGAATTGTACGGCGATCAAGACAAGGGTTTGAAGTTCTTTGAAATGAATGGTGATAAAGCGGTAACATTTAAGAATGTTACTCCGCTAACTATTCACAATGGTTTCTTTACACTAAAGAAAGATGCAAATACAAAAATTCCTTTGCGTCAGATAGTCAAGGGTGCGACTGATTGTAGAATTCAATTCCTTCAAGAATGGAATGGTCAAGAAACACCTTCTCAAGATGAAGATACGCATTTGTTTTTACGCTCAATTTATGATGAATTGATTGAATGGTATTCAGAAAACAAGGATTTTGATAGGGTGTTGACTGCTGAAGATGCTGCTCGTTTAATAGCGATTGCATCAAGCAAAAACGAATACCATTCATTAGCCGCTCAATTGATGATCTCTCTAGGAAAATCCAATTGATTTTTAATGCGTTTATGTGATGTAATTATATTGCACATCACATAAATGCAATATTGAATTGAACAACAAAGGATATAATGATGAATATCGAGATTAAAAACATTCGGAAGGTACTTTCCGCAGATATTATGCTTAATGGACTTACCGTGTTAACCGGACACAATGATATTGGAAAAACCACAGTAGCAAAGACAATTTTTTCTTTGCTTGGCGCACCTTATTATCTTAAAGAATATCTTCATAAAGATTTTAATGAAAAGCTCAGAGAGTCTCTTCATGAAGATTTTAATAAAAAACTCAGAGAGTCATTTAGAAGTGGTTATATTCAAAATACCCGCACTCCAAAATTGACATCATCCGTTTCTATAGTCAAAGACCATGATCGCTTAACTTTTGCTTTTAAAGATGAAGAGTGTCAATTGATCGAAACAGCGGATAAGTATTTTAATGAGTTCACAACATACATCAATTACAATCAATTAGACAGCAAGCATGGGGAACAATTCTTTCTTTCAAACGAAAGAGATTATAGTGATTTACATGTAGATATTGTCGAATTTATTAATGAAATATCTACAATCATTGGTGGGACTATGTTTTATAAACCCATGATTCAATCATTTGTGTTGAAGGTCAACGATAAATACATTACAGACATACAGAGATCAAAACAGGCATTTGGAATACTACAAATGTTTTGCATGTATTTTTCCTTGTCACCAAATCCAGTATTAATTCTTGTTGAACCAGAGACTGGTTTACACCCTGAATGGCAATTATTGTATGCTAATTTAATAATTAAACTGGTCAAATTGGGTGCTACCGTATTGATTACTTCAAATAGTCCATATTTGGTTGAGGCATTATCCACTTATTCTAAACGAGGAGATTTGGAAAGCAAAACATCATTTTATGTTGGGGAACAATCTGATTTAGGCACTGTTTTTCAATATGAAGAACAAGACTTAAATCGAACATTTGAATTT
>Ga0316611_1000701_pt1 | contig 10968 bp, 8 predicted proteins | sample MIS2016202_MG_FD_207675 | JGI IMG/M metagenome (GOLD analysis project Ga0316611, IMG submission 207675) | Microbial mat bacterial communities from Middle Island sinkhole, Lake Huron, Michigan, United States - MIS.2016.202 | ecosystem: Environmental > Aquatic > Freshwater > Lake > Sediment... | reverse complement strand
CGAATCGTGATATTTGCCCCCGCGTTTACAACAAACTCACTCAAGCCAACATCTGTTTTGGAATTACCCCAATCGTAAGTATATCCCAGGCGAGTCCAGGGATAACCTTGCTCACCATAAGATTTAGCCTTCAGATCATTGAACCATGTCTTATATTTTTCACTCAAAGTCACGAATTGGGAAGTGGGAAAATCTAGGCCAGCTTCATGATCCGTAATTTCGGGGTCGGGTGCGGGGCGGAAAAGATCAGCAGGCTTTGCCCAGATCTCTACAAATTTAGTTTTCCCATTAGCTGGGGGAAGCCCCATCAATTGTTCTAAGCGCAGCGTTAGATCAGGGTTTTGCGCTGCGTAGGCACGACAAAACGTTTTCACTTGCGGAAATACCGTTACCCACATTTCGCGGGTCAGCGTGATTGCTTTGCCAACCATTGCATCGTAGCCATCCCATGCCGTCCAGGTTACAAGCGATACCCGTGACGTTCCTGGCGAGCCATCCCAAACTAAAGCGGGATTCTCGGCGGTTATGGCCGTAAGATCCCGATTGATTTCGGCAGGTTCAGCAACCGCAGCATCTTTCACGGCATCAAGGTAGGCTTGCTTGAGATCCGTCGCCCGCGTTTGAGTAACATGCGCTGCTTCGGTCCCAACCTTTGGAATCCACAGCTTTTGCCCTACATGGATAACATTGGGATCCGTAATAGTCGTAAAACTACTATCTTCGGCTGTTTTCCTATTCGTTGCTTCAACTATCGTCGGCCAAGCATTTTTATTGCCCAGCATATTTTCGGCGATCTTAGACAGATTGTCGCCTTCCTGAACGATGTATGCTTGCCCTTCACCATTTGCCAACGCCGACAATGGATTTATATTGATCGAAATTGAGACCAAAAGCAGAACTATAATGCCTGAAAGCGAGGAATTCTTTTGCATCGTGGACCTCCGCAAGCTAATCGTAGATGAAGAAAAGAAGGGTCTGTTTTCTATGAATTCAGAAAGAAAATAGGAAAAGGCGCAAAATCTTGGCTCAAGCTACCATCTAAGATCGTGAACCTGATTATAGTTTACCTGATTAAGGCAGGGATGTCAACAGAAGAATGAGGTAATAGAGGGTAGGGGCGGTAAAAAGCATGCTATCTACGCGGTCAAGGAGGCCGCCGTGGCCGGGCATAAAGTTGCCCATATCTTTTAGGCCGAGCCGCCGTTTGATGATTGATTCAGCCAAGTCGCCCATTGGCCCCGCAATGCTGGCGGCTAAACCCAGCAAGGCTGCTGCGCCATAGCTTATTGGTAAGCCGAAGAGCGGGATGGCCAGCAAAGCTCCCGCAACCGAAGCTAAGGAACCTCCTGCGGCTCCTTCCCAGGTTTTTTTGGGGCTAATGAAGGGCGACATTTTATGGCGGCCCCAAGTTTTGCCCACTAAATAGGCCGTGGTGTCTTGGAACCAGGTAATTAAAAGGACTAAATAGACCCAGGCAGCGCCAGGCGGAATGTGCAGGGAAGCCAACCAGCTATCGTGCAAGGGCAACCGCAGGTTTCGCAGGAGAAGATAATGGCTCATCAGCCACCCAATGTAACAGGCTCCCGCAAAAGTAAGGGCCCAATTAGCAACGCCCGTTTCATGGTCAGCGTAAATTAGTTCTGTGCTGAGAGAGAAAAGAATCAGGAGACAGAGGGCTGCCCCTGTGAGATCAAAGGTGAGGCTTGCTTGCAGAGCGGCAGCCAAACAGAAGGTGGCTCCACTAGCCAAGCCGAGCCAAACTCTGGGCCGATGGCCAGCTTGTTGGAAGCCACTATAAAGTTCGATGAGGCAAGTGGTCACGGCTGCAATGGCCAGCAAGGTAAAGGGCCAAATTCCCCAGTAGGCTAATCCAACGACCAAGGGTAAAGGGATCAGAATGCTGCCCACCCGCTGGAAGAAGGAACTAGCTCTTTTCGGTGACTTTGCCGAAACGACGTTCACGCCGGCCATAATCCTTTATTGCCTGGAGCAATTGGTCGGGGCCAAAATCGGGCCAGAAAAGCGCCGTAGTCCAGTATTCACTATATGCCGTTTCCCAAATCAAAAAATTAGAGAGCCGACTTTCCCCACTCGTGCGAACGACCAAATCGGGGTCGGGAATGCCCCGCGTCGAAAGATGGTCAGCCAACAATTGTTCGGTTAAAGCGTCAGGCTTAATGCCTTCAACCAAGAGGGCCCGTACCGCATCCACCAAGTCTGACCGGCCTCCGTAGTTAAAGGCAATCGCCAGCGTCAGGCCTTTGTTGTTGCGCGTAAGCTCCAGGGCCGCCGTGATTTTGCGCCCTAAAGCTTCACTTACGCCCACTAAACTCCCAAGATGCCGAATTTTTACCCCTTCCTCATGCAAGGCGGTGGTCTCACGGTCTACAAATTCGCTAAGAATCCGCATCAAACCTTCAACTTCCGCCGAAGGGCGATGCCAATTTTCGGTAGAAAAAGCATAAAGCGTAAGATACCGCACCCCGCTAGAGGAACAGGCTTTCACAATGCTGCGGATGTTTTCGGTCCCAGCGCGGTGGCCAGCCAAACGGGGCAACCCCCGCTGTTTAGCCCAGCGCCCATTGCCATCCATGATTATGGCAACATGCTGAGGGATGCGCGGCCCGTTGAGGAGAACTTCCGCTGTCATAACGCATTCTTCCAGCAGCTGAATAAGAAAGAAGAACAAAGAAGATGAAAAGATTGCATGTTTCTGGTTGGTGGGCTAAAAGTGATCAGGAAGATTCTTTTTAGACCCCTAGACCCAAACAAAAATAGCACAAAATGTTTGGGGTTATCGCTTCAAAGCTCATAAAGGCAAACGAAGCTCAAAGAAAATTTCGCTGGCCTTTATTAAAAAGCCTGAAAAGATTAGGGGCAGGGCGCAAATCAACTTGCCTTGGCCTGCCAGGCCCTAGACTTCCATCACTTCGGCTTCTTTGCTCACGCCAATTTGCTCAACTTCTTTGATTGCGCGGTCTGTGAGTTCTTGTAAGCGCTCTTGGGCCCGCCGCAATTCATCTTCACTAATCAACTTTTCGTGTTCTAGCTCTCGTAATTCTTCGATGGCCTCGCGCCGATGATTACGGACAGATACGCGGACTTCCTCAACGCGGACGCGGACTTGTTTGACAAGTTCCTTCCGGCGGCTTTCCGTGAGGGCAGGCAAAACGAGCCGAATAACGCGCCCATCATCCTGGGGATTTAAGCCTAAATCAGATTGTTGAATCGCTCGCCCAATCGCTCGCAAAGTAGTGGCATCAAAAGGTTGAATCAAGAGCAACCGATTTTCGGGGACGCTTATGTTGGCCAGTTGGTAGAGCGGCAGCATTGAATCGTAGGCTTCAACCAGTAAATTTTCGACTAGCCCCGTGGAGGCCCGTCCCGTGCGAATCGTTGCCAAGCTATGGCGCAAAGCTTCTTGGGCCTTCTTCATCTGACTTTCGGCTAAATGTAAGACATCGTCAGTCATCGCTTATCCTTCTGCATTGCTCACCAGGGTTCCAAGTTTTTCCCCCCTCACAATTCGGGCAATTGTGCCCGCTTCCAAGGGATTAAAGACAATAATCGGAATGTTATTATCTTTGCAAAACGTGAGCGCGGTGCTATCCATCACGGTCAGCCCGCGCTGGAGCGCATCTTGGAAAGTCAGGCGGTCTAAGCGAGAGGCGGTGGGGTCCTGCCGAGGATCGGCAGTATAGACCCCATCAACGCCATTTTTAGCCATCAGGATAACTTCCGCGCCAATTTCGGCTGACCGCAACGCCGCCGCTGAATCGGTGGTAAAGTAGGGATTGCCCGTTCCAGCGGCTAAAATAATGACGCGCCCCTTTTCAAGGTGGCGAATCGCTCGGCGACGAATATAGGGTTCGGCGACCTCATCCATTTTAATGGCAGTCATCGCACGGGTGTAGACTCCCCGTCGCTCCAGCGCATCTTGCATCGCCAGCGCATTGATGATGGTCGCCAACATCCCCATATAATGCGATTGAGCAGCATCCATCCCCCGTGCAATGGCTTGCTCCCCGCGCCAAATGTTGCCGCCCCCAATGACAATGGCGACTTGAACTTGGCACTGCACAACCCCTTCGATCTCCTGGGCCAAAAAATCAAGCCGTTCCGCACTTACCTGCCCAATCTGGCCCGCCGCTAAAGATTCGCCGCTTAACTTGACCAACACACGCTGGAATTTTGGGGTGTGCATAATTTAAGTTCCCAATATCCTTTGCCCGCTGATGATCTGTCTAGGATCCTACTTCAAACCGCGTAAAGCGCCCAACCATAATGTTTTCGCCCAACTTGGCAATCCCCGCCTTGAGTTTTTCCTGAATCGTCTGAGTCGGGTCTTTGACAAAGGGCTGCGTCAATAAAACTTGCTCTTCGTAGAACTTTTCAGCCGATAAGCCACTCTCAGTGATCTTTTCGGGCGGAACATTCTCAATCGCAATGTAAGTTGGATTCGCAGCGGCAACGTGCAAAGCTAATTCCCGCGACAAGGCAATGAAATCCTCCGTGCGGGCTACGAAGTCAGTTTCACAATTGAGTTCGACCATTGCGGCCAACCGTGAACCAGGATGGACATAGATTTCGATGCGGCCCTCTTTTGCTTCCCGATCCTGCTTCTTCGCGGCGGCTTCAATCCCTTTGGCTCGGAGAAGCTCAATCGCTTGCTCCACACTGCCATTCGTTTGGGCCAGCACATCTTTGCATTCTTTGAAGCCCGCCCCAGTTCGTTCCCGCAAATCCTTAACCATTTGAGCTGTTATTGTCACAGAAAAAGGCGGCAAGAAACATTTGCATCTTAGCGAGCTAAAGCTCCGCTTGCCGCCGTCCTCCTTTTCTAAATCCTAAGCCGAAAGCCAATGGTGGTTTTTTAGCTGTCGCCAGGAAAAGCCACCAAACCACCACTTTTTATCTTGCTTGAAAGCTCTCGCGTTCGTGAAGCCCCTCAATTGCGGCATCAGCCATTTTGCTGGCTACCAGCCGAATGCTCCGAATCGCATCGTCGTTACAAGGAATCACATAATCTATGAGGTCAGGGTTACAATTGGTATCAACCATCGCCACAATGGGGATGCCGATTTTGCGGGCTTCGCGCACCGCAATATCTTCTTCGTGGGGGTCAACAATGAAGAGGGCCCCTGGAAGCCGTTCCATATTTTTGAGGCCTCCAAGAACATGGTTGAGTTTCTCAATCTCTTGCGAACGCTTGAGGCCTTCCGCTTTGGTGAAGCGGCCTAATTCGCCGCGATCTCGCTGGGCTTCCAAATCAAGCAGATAGCGCAGCCGTTTGCGAATCGTCGAGAAGTTGGTCAAAGTCCCGCCCAGCCACCGCTGCGTAATGTAATATTGATTTGATCGCGTAGCTTCCTCGACGATAACTTCTTGGGATTGCTTCTTTGTGCCCACAAAAAGAATCTTTTGCCCATGAGCAATCGTTGAGGCAATAAAGTTATAGGCTTCGGTTAGATCGCGGACCGTTCGTTGAAGGTCAATGATGTGGATTCCATTGCGAACCGTGAAAATGTACGGGCGCATCTTAGGATTCCATCGTTTGGTCTGGTGGCCAAAGTGGGCTCCAGCTTCTAACAAGTCTCGAATCGAGACAACACGGGTTGTACCATTTCCCATAGGGTTTAGACTGACTCCTTAGTTGATGTTTAAGCATCGCCGCCACTGCTCTCTTTTTCTTTGCGAGCCAAAACCAAGGTTTTGGGAGGGGGCAAAGAATCAAGCAGTGTGTGAAATTGGGCTACAGAATAACTTTGCCGCAGTATAGCATAGAACAGGAGCAGGGGCAAACGCCACCTACTCCTGTTTGAGAATTTCGGGCCTAAAGGCTAAAGCGCAGCTTTCAGCGCGGCTAAGGCCGCATCATAGTCTGGCTCTTCCACCGCTTTGGGCACATATTGCACATAGCGAAGCGTGCCCCCAGCATCAATCACGAAAACGGCTCGGCTTTCCAATCGAACTTCTTTGATCAACGTCCCGTAGGCTGTGCCAAAGCTTACATTCTGATAATCAGAGAGGACTTTGACATTCTCAGCTTTGTTGGCTCCACACCACCGTGCTTGGGCAAAGGGCAAGTCAACACTGATCGTTACGATCTGCACCTTGTCGCCCAAGGCCGCCGACTCTTTGTCGAACCGCGAGGTCTGAACTGCACAAACCCCAGTATCCAGCGAGGGTACAACACTAATTACCAGCGGTTTGCCCAACAAATCCTTGAGCGTCACTGGTTGGAGGTTGCCATCCACCACCGCAAAATCGGGCGCTGCTTGCCCCGCCTGCAATTCAGGCCCGACAAGCGTTACCATCGTGCCAACTAGGTCAAAGGCTTCTTTACGTTCAACCGCCATGGTTCTTTCCAAAAAGCTTTCAGGTAAACCTGGCGAGCAATTCGGAACCGCTCCTTTCTGGATTCTACAAGGACTAAGGTTACACTGGCCGCATTGTAACACAAAGATTCATTACGTTCAAATCCTTTCTCCTCCTCATCAAGATGCCTTTCTTCGCCCCTTCCTCGCTATTTAATCTATTTTAAGGGCAGCTATGGCGACTCTTTTGGGTTAGCCATGGCGACTCGTTTAGGATAGCCATGGCAACTCTTTTGGGGCAGCCATGGCAAGTATTCTGACTCGCTTCAGCTTGGTCGCTTGATCCGCTTCAGCTTGGTCGCTTGATATAGATCAAGAAAGTCGTCTGATATAGATCAAACAAGTCACCTGACATAATTCAAACAGATTGCTTAATCCAATTCAAAGAAGTACTCTGATCCGTTTCAAACAAGTACCTTGAGATAGGGTTGGCGACTATCCTTAGCTAGGTCTGACGAAGACCAAAAGTCAACAGTTTTAGCTGGTGGGCCACGGCTAAAGCCGTGGACTCCTCAAAGCTTAACTTGGGGCGGAGGAGACAGGCATCTTGACTGTCAATTTCCATCATCTTGACTGGCTACCAGCACAATCTGGTAGTTTGTGCTACTTTCGCTTGGCTTAGGCAAATTAAGACTACAAATCCAGGCCAATTGCCCTCAATGACCCCTTGAAATAGCCTGAAAGAAATGCTATAATAAAGTGGCTTTTTTGGTTGATTAGCATTAAGGATTCAACGAATCGGATCGCAGGAGGCTCTTTGGCAACTAACACTTCGTGGAACTGTCCGCCCGTGGCGGCCCAACGGCCCGCCGCAAAGACTTTGATTATCATTAAGGATTTCAGCAGACCGAACAGTTAGGAGGCTCAGAATGATGAGCAAAACAAGTCGGAACGGTACGCTCATGACGGAAAATCGCCCTGGCAAAAAGGCTAAAAATCGCCGGTCAAAAAATACATAGTATTTTTTGACCATTTTGATCTTAACAGCTCTCAGCTCAGTGGCTTCGCTCTTTCCGCCCCCCCTCGCCCTAGCCGCAGGTGGCGTTATCACCACCGTGGCGGGCACGGGCACAGCGGGCTCCACTGGTGACAGCGGATCCGCCACCAATGCCCAACTGAACAATCCTTACGGCGTGGCGGTAGACAGCAGCGGCAACCTCTACATCGCTGATACCCCCAACCAGCGCATTCGCAAGGTAGATGCCATAAGTAATATCATCAGCACCGTGGCGGGCACGGGCGTATATGGCTACGACGCTGCTCAAGAAGGCGGATTAGCCACCAGTGCCAAACTGAACTCTCCTAGAGGCGTGGCGGTAGACAAGGATGGCAACCTCTACATCGCTGATTCCTCCAACAATCGCATTCGTAAGGTGACGGTAAGCGACGGCAAGATCAGCACCGTGGCGGGCACGGGCACAGCGGGCTACCTCCTTAGTGAGGACAACGGACCCGCCACCAGTGCCCAACTGAACGGTCCTTTCAGCGTGGCGGTAGACAGCAGCGGCAACCTTTACATCGCTGATTCCTCCAACCAGCGCATTCGCAAGGTGGATACAAATGGTATCATCAGCACCGTGGCGGGCACGGGCACATCGGGCTACGACGCTGACGGCGGAGCCGCCACCAGTGCCAAACTGAGCTATCCTAGAGGCACGGCGGTAGACAGCAGCGGCAACCTCTTCATCGCTGATACCCAAAACAATCGCATTCGCAAGGTGACGGTAAGCGACGGCAAGATCAGCACCGTGGCGGGCACGGGCACAGTGGGCTACCTCGCTAGTGAGGACGGCGGAGCCGCCACCAGTGCCAAACTGAACAGTCCTAACGGCGTGGCGGTAGACAGCAGCGGCAACCTTTACATCGCTGATACCGGAAACGATCGCATTCGCAAGGTAGATGCCATAAGTAATATCATCAGCACCGTGGCGGGCACGGGCACACAGGGCTACCTCGCTAGTGAGGACGGCGGAGCCGCCACCAGTGCCAAACTGAACACTACTAGAGGCGTGGCGGTAGACAGCAGCGGCAACATTTACATCGCTGATTCCGGAAACAATCGCAGTCGCAAGGTGAGCGAGGCTACCCCGCCCACCGTCAGTTCCCTCACCCGTGCAACTAGCGCAGCCAACCCGACCAATGCCACAAGTGTTGATTTCACCGTTACCTTCAGTGAGAATGTCACGGGGGTGGCGACCAGCAGCTTTGAAGTGCGGTCAGGAGGAGCTACGGGGACGGTCAGTGCGGTTAGCGGCAGTGGCAAAAGCTACAACGTAACGGTCACTAACACCAGTGAGGGCTCCCTTGGCCTGGACGTGAAGTCTACGGGCACGGGGATCAAGGATTTGGCAGGCAATGCGCTGGCGAGTGGCTTCACGATAGGTGAGGCGTATACAATTGACAAGACTGCGCCTGAAACAACCCTCACGAGCAAACCGACAGACCCCTCTAACGTTGCTACGGACTCCTTTGAGTTCAGCAGCGCTGACACCACCGCAACCTTTGAGTGCAAATTGGATACGGGTGACTGGGCAGCTTGTCCTTCCCCCCATGCCTTGAGTAGCCTAGCTGACGGTTCGCATACCTTTGAAGTGCGGGCAAAGGATACTCTGGGCAACACAGATGCTACGCCCGAAAGCTACACCTGGGTGGTGGACACAACTGCCCCTGAGACAACCCTCACGAGCAAACCGACAGACCCCTCTAACGTTGCTACGGACTCCTTTGAGTTCAGCAGCGCTGATGCCCAAGCGACCTTTGAGTGCAAACTGGACAATGAAGCATTTGCGGTTTGTACAAGTTCACACGCCCTGAGCGGTCTGGCTGATGGGCCGCATACCTTTGAGGTACGGGCCGTTGACAAGGCAGGTAACAAGGATGCCGAACCTGCCAACTATACCTGGAGGGTAACGGCCCAAGCGACGGCGGATGCCAAGGCAACGGCGGATGCCCAAGCGACGGCGGATGCCAAGGCAACGGCGGATGCCCAAGCGACGGCGGATGCCAAGGCAACGGCGGATGCCCAAGCGACGGCGGATGCCCAGGCGACGGCGGATGCCCAGGCGACGGCGGATGCCCAGGCGACGGCAGCCGCTAACTTAACCGCCACGGCAGTCGCGCAGGCGGCGACGGCAGCAGCAGACTTAACCGCCACGGCAGTCGCGCAGGCGGCGACGGCAGCAGCAGCAGACTTAACCGCCACGGCAGTGTCCCAGGCGGCGACGGTAGCAGCCGCTAACTTAACCGCGACGGCAGTCGCGCAGGCGGCGACGGCAGCAGCAGCAGACTTAACCGCCACGGCAGTCGCCCAACCCACAGCGACTCCTGTCCCTGGACAACCCACAGCGACTCCCATCCCTGGGCAACCCACGGCGACTCCCATTCCTGGGCAGCCCACGGCGACTCCCGTCCCAGGGGAAGTAACGGCGACTCCCATCCCTGGGCAAGTGACGGCGACTCCCGTCCCTGGGCAAGTGACGGCGACTCCCGTCCCTGGGGAGCCAACGGCGACTCCCGTCCCTGGGCAAGTAACGGTCACGCTTGTCCCTGGGGAGCCAACGGTTACTCCTTCGGCAACCAACACGGCTACCGCAACGGATACGGCCACGCCTAATGCCGCCGAGTTGACCGCGGTAGCAGGGGGCGCAACTTTGACCCCTTCCAACACCCCAAAGGTTACACCTTCGGCAACCAACACGGCTACGCCTAATGCCGCTGAGTTGACCGCTGTGGCGGGGGGCGCGACCTTAACCCCTTCTAACACCCCAACTCGCACGGCTTCCCCAACCCGCACTGTTTCCCCAACTGCGACACCTAAAACTAGTGGGAAGCCTAAGCTCAACATTAGCATTCGGGGGCCGAAGCAAGTCGTGCCTGGGAAAGGGGCCTTCTTTATCTTGGCCTTTGTCAATGCGGGGGATGGGATTGCTTTCAAACCCCGCTTAATAATGGTCTTGCCCCTCTACACGCTCTTTGACTTGGCCAATAGCACTCCAGGTTGGGTGCTGCTCAAGACCGCCAGTACCCAGGCCGGCCAGCTTACGGCGGGTGAGACCTACGTCTTTGAGCCTGGTGATCTAAACGCCAGCCAGAGTGGGGAAGTGACCTTTGCGACCACGGTGCAAGCCGATGCACCCACAGGCACAACCTTGAATGCTGAGGTCAGCATTGGGGACAGCACCAGTACAGGAAGTACGGCGACGGCCAAGAGTAATACGGCAGTTGAAGTGGTTGACAAGTTCAGGAGCTATCTTCCCCTTATCACGCGGTAGCTTACTAGACCTTCTTTCCTGCCTAAGACGATGCAACCTTCACGGTTTTGCAAACTGTGAAGGTTGCATTCTTCGTATTTTTCTATCTAGCTCCCAGACCTCACAGGTCTTCGAGACCTGTGAGGTCTGGGTAGCTTTACTCCAAACGGTCCCTGAACGGCCCCTGAGCTTGCCTAAGGGCAACCAAGAGCCCCTATGAGACAGGAATGCTCTGTTGGACAATCTGGTCGAGGATGATCTGAGCAATTTGCGAAGCACCCTCTCGCGGGACAGCATCGGTCATCCGGGCTACGAAAGTCTGATATTCCTGGGGCTGGGCT
>Ga0316611_1000691_pt1 | contig 11079 bp, 8 predicted proteins | sample MIS2016202_MG_FD_207675 | JGI IMG/M metagenome (GOLD analysis project Ga0316611, IMG submission 207675) | Microbial mat bacterial communities from Middle Island sinkhole, Lake Huron, Michigan, United States - MIS.2016.202 | ecosystem: Environmental > Aquatic > Freshwater > Lake > Sediment... | reverse complement strand
CGAGCGCGACCGTTTTCTGCTGGGCAAAAAGTTTGGCGAAACACTTGGTCTGCCGTCTGCCCATCTCACGCCAAGCGCATTGGTGGGAAAAGTAGCCGTTTGGGTGGCGGAGCGTGTAGATTTTAATTTCGGCTCCAGCGGAACCGACCGAGAGGATGGAACGATGTTTTTTCATGCGAGTTGTTGCACGATGTCGCCGTGTCAACCTGCATGTTTTCTTGCATGAAAACTCAGAATCCATTCGATCAGATTCTTTGCAATCTACTGTTAATGTGTTAGTTCCACAAGTTCCGCTACTACTCCTTCGGGGTTTAAAGAAAAACGGCGGCAAGATGCAGGGCATCCTCTGCTCAAGAGACACACATCTCAGGATCATGACGGACTCGGCAGGCCAATAAATCGCAGATGCGCCCGCTGTCGCATTTTCTCCACATGAGCAGTTGCGAAAAAAAATATTTTTTGCAAAATACAGAAAATGCATCAGACAATCATCAAACCTCTCTACCATGTTCGCTTCATAGATCTTTTGAGGACTTTAAACTTTGATAGCTCTTGGATTGAAGTCATAAATTGATGGCGTTGTTTGCTTTTGTTATGCGTCCATATATTTTCTATTAGGCCTCCAATCCAGCCATGCGTCCAGTGATCCGCCAGCCACTCGTCCCTGTTGTTTCTGTTTTTATCTTTGGCATTTTTGCGGCCTCTTTTTTTTCTGGGGAGCAATGGTGGTGGGCCAGCTTTACTCTCGCACTTGTTTTTCTGTTGGCCTGGGCGGTTTCGGCGTTTGCCATTAAACATGAAAAATTGAGAGATGTTTTTTTCTGCATGGCGTTGGCTTTATCCGGGGCGGCTCTGTTTCACATCCAGTCGGTTTCATTTGCACCTAACGCGGTTCACCATCTTTTTTCATCCGAGCCCTTAGAGATAACGCTGACTGGAGTGGTGTCCGATATTCCATCTGTCAGGGGTGGAGTTGATTTTGACGATGACGGCGAGACTGATTCGGCGGGCGTGGATTTTTTGCTAGACGCGGAAGTGGCATCAACCCCCATGCGTCCAGCGACCTGTGTTTCTGGCAAAGTGTGGGTGAGAGCCAAACGGGTTCGCCCAGAGCGTATCCGCGCCGGGGAGAGGGTTCGGTTGAACGGGCTGCTGCGTGCTGTGCCGCCACCCATGAACCCGGGGCAGTTTGATTTCAGGTCGCATTTGGCTCGGCGGCAAATAAACCGCGTCTGCGATACTGTTGGTGAACAGATTTTTGTTGTTGGCAATGATCCGGCGAAAGGCTGGTTGAAGATAGCCCACTCATTCAGGCGCTACATGAAACAGACACTTTCTCTCGGGATAGAAGACGACACCGAGATTTGCGGCGTTTTGGCTGGGATGCTATACGGCGACAGGAGCGATTTCGGGGATGCGCTGAACAGACTTTTTCGGGGGACAGGCACCATGCACCTGTTTGCTGTGAGTGGGCAAAATGTGGGCATCTTGGCCGCTATGGGTCTTTTGCTGCTCCGACTTTTCGGGTGCTTGCGGTGGAGATGGGGTTGGATGCTCATCCCTTTTTTGGCGGTTTACACGCTGTCCACAGGAGCACCATCATCAGCCGTCCGTGCTTTTGTGATGGCCTCTTTTATTTTGGTCGCATGGGTCATGGATCGCCCGGCACCGGCGTTGCAGCTCATGGCCGGTGCCGCGTGGTTGATACTGCTGTTTGATCCGTCCCAGTGTTTCGATATAGGCTTCCAGCTATCGTTCGCTGTAGTGTTGGCTCTCATACTTTTGACACCGCCTCTTTTCGAACGGCTGAAAAAAATCGCCGCGCCAGACCCATTTTTGCCCAGAGAACTTTGGCCTGAATGGTATCCTGGGAGGGAAGCGGTGAGGCTCTTTTTTTGTGGCGGCGCAGCGGCTTCGGTGGCGGCGTTTGCTGGGTCTTCGCCAGTGACAGCATGGTATTTCAACATGGTCACGCCAGTTGGTCTTTTGGTCAATGTGCCAGTCATTCTTTTCGCCAGCGCGATTGTTTTTGTGGGTGCATTATCGTTGGCCGCAGGCGGGCTTGTCCAATATCTCGGAGTGCTCTGCAACAATGCCAACTGGCTTCTGGCATCGTTGCTCCTGAAAGTCATCTCTGTTTTCGGGCATATCCCGGGCGGCTCGCTCCCTGTCCCTAATTTATTTGAAAAAGAATGGGGGCACATGCCACGGGTAACATTTTTGAGTGTTGAGTCAGGCCAGTGCGCCGTCGTGCAATCGCGCGGCAAAATTGAGTTGATGGATGCAGCAGGAAAAAGCCACGCCCGTTTTGTGGTTGTCCCGTTTTTGAAAAGGATCGGGGCGGGCTTCGTGGATAGGCTCTGGCTGACGCAGGGGAATGTCCACCATGTTGGAGGCACATCGGTGATCCTTGGCGAATACGAGGTCGGGGAAATTTACAAGACGGGGCTCCCTACAAAATCCCTCACGCTGAGGAGGCTGGACAAGTCTTTGCCCGGTCGGCTGCGCCCAGTTTTTGCACCTTTTTCAACGGAAGATTCGGGTTTTCGCTGGGAAGTCCTTTGGCCTGTTCCAGATAATCCAGGCCCGCTTGCGGAAGATAGAGCTGTTGTAGTTCGCCTAGTTGCGGGCGATAAAGCCGTGCTGTTCGCTGGGGATATTGGAGCATCTGTCGAAAAGCGGATTCTCTCTGGCGGACGCGATATAAGCGCATCCGTGCTGGTGAAAGGGATGCACCCGCAAGAGGATTCTCTCTCGGAAGATTTTTTAAAAAGTGTCGGTGCCAAAGATTTGGTTCTCAACACAGGCGGCTACAAACAGAGGCTTCTTTCGGTAGAGCAAATATCACGCTTGCGACGGGCCGATGTGCGGCTTTGGGATTTGCAGCACTGCGGGGCAGTCACGCTGACAGTGGAGAACGGCGTTTTCCGGCTGAAAAGATTTTATTGAATATCGAATATTGAACAAGGAATCTCGAATTACGAAGTGAAGACGCATCTTCCCTTTTCTCTTACCACTTTTCTCTTCTTCATTTCGTTATTCGATTTCGGTGTCTTCTTCGATTTTGGGGAGAAGGTCATCCACCCTAATGACAAAAGCTATCTGCTGGTTTGGGCCAAATTTGATGATGCGTTCCACGAAATCAATGTCTTCCATGCCGCTAAATGATGGGAGCGGATCGAACTGCTCTTGTGACACGCGCTCCATAGCCACTACTGAATCTGCGCTCAGAGCCACCCACTCGCGGCGGCACTGCACCACGACGGCCAGTTCTCGGTGCGTGCTTTTTGTTGTCTGGCGGCACTCTTCAAAAAGTCTATTTACTTCATTTAAATCAGTTGTTCGTTTTTCGTTGATCAACTCAAAGGCTTTGTCGGAACGGCCTTTTTCTATTTCTGAGAAAACATCGTTAGCTAAGTCGTGGATGCGCTTGTGCGGGGCATTCATTTTTTTCAACTGCCGTTTCAGCAGCCTGTTTTCGGTGTTGAATGAATCTAGCCACTTACCGAAAGTGCATTGCGTGGGGTCGCGTTGGAGCGTGAATGGGCGGTTTTCTTTCACGCACGATTCGAGTTCGTTGACCCATGTTGCATGTTCCTCTTGCCGCTGGTTCAGGATGTTTATCAGGTCGTCAATTTCTTTGAGCGAAGATGTCAGGTGGAGGCGAACACGCAAATCCACGAGCTGAAGTATTTTGCCGCGCAGATTGATCACGCCTCTCGTGTAGTCGGGCATTCGCGGCACAGGGGTGTAACGCGGCATCAATAAAATCTCGTGTATAAACTCCGCAGCAACTGCAAAGAGCCTTTCTTTTTGCGAAAAAATCAGATAAGGTACTTTTGGGGTTGACGCTTCACCTTCAAGATTGGTGCCTTCATTTTTTTTAAGAGCAACGGCTTCCATGTCTTATGGTGTAAACAAGAACACCTAACAAACCAGCTTTTTTTGAAATGACCTTAAAATTTGTGCTCTGTCTTCGCTGTTTCTGGAACAAACAAATGAATGTCTGGTAAATTCCTGTGGTATCCGTTGTAGTCCATGCCGTAACCGACAACGAACTGGTTGGCGATCTCAAAGCCGACCCAGTCCGCTTTCACAGGCTGCGAAGAAGCCCTTTTTTTATCCAGCAAAACGCATGTTTTAACGGATTGCGCCCCTATGTTGAGCAGGTGTGCTCGGACTTCTGAAAGAGTCAGTCCGCTATCTAAAATATCGTCCACGACCACGACATGGTTGCCCTTGAAATGTCCGCTGGCATGTTCGAACCCGTTTACTTTTCCTGAGCTGTGAACTGTTTCGCCCAAATAGCTTTTAAGCCGCCAGCACTCGACCTCCACTGGGTCGGGGATGTTGCGCAGCAAGTCTGCGAGAAAAAATAAGCCGCCATTGAGCAGGCCGAGAAAAACCACGGGGCTACCTTGGTAGTGTTTGCGGATTTCGTTCGCCAGCATTTTTGTGCGGCGTCCAATTTCTTTTTGGCTGATGAGAATTTCCCCAAGTGGCATGGCTTTTATTTCTTGGATGGCATTTTTTTGAGTTCGCTGGTGATTTTAGATGCTATGTCTGTGGACGGTGCCAAAATCAGACCTTTTTCCCACGCTGCCCGAGCATCTTCGGCGTGTTTCGTCTCTTTGAATGTAAGACCTGCGAAATAGCAGATGCCCTGCAAAGTTTCGGGGTCAAATTTCGATGCCACTTCCGGCTTCTGTATTTTTTCCATCAGAAACTTGAAGTCCTCACGGGCGTTGTCTTTGCGCCCTATGAAAAATGGGAGCTGGTAGTTATTCACTCCGCGGACGAAGCGGACTTCGTACTGATCTGGGGCAGCCGTGACGGCATCATCCATCATTTTGAGACCTTCCTTCAAGTAGCGGAGTTTGGATGGCCCAGGAAACGCCTTGCTGCATTTGATTGTCAGGAGGCTGCCTAGATAGACTTGCACCATCTTGTTTTCTGGCTGCTGTGCGAGGATGTTGCGGATGCGATCCTCGGATTTTTGTAGTTCGGCTTTCGACGCTGAGAGCGACTGGTCATGCATCTTGCGGACTTCGGCGATCACGGGATCACTGAAAACATCTTTTGCTATCGAGCCAGATGGTGTGGCTGTCAGCGAAGTGGCGGCGAGTAGGGTCAGGGACAACAGTGCTGGTATATTCATACTTTAAATAATTGCCCCATTTTCCTACCTAAAAGGCCAGATGCAAGCAAAAGTGATGCGGCAAGAAAAATCATGGCCAGGACGCCGAGTGCGCAAGCGATTGATGGAGCCGTGGGCGTGATGCGTCCCATGAGCGAGAAAATCGCTTTGGTGACAGGGTAAAACGGTGCTTCTTGTGCAAGCATCATGCCGTTGCTCACATCTAGCATGGCGAAGGAGAAAGTCATGATCGTCCCCGCTATCAGGTTGGCACTGATGAGCGGCAGGGTTATTTTCCAAAGCGTTTGCATGGGGCGTGCGCCCATGTTTGCGGACGCCTCTTCAAGCGAGACAGATGTCTGTTGCAGCCCGGCGTAAGCGGCTCGCACGATGTATGGCAGGCGGTGGATTGCGTAGGCGATCACCAGCAGCAGCGTCGGGTTTTTTCTGGGGTCGAAAAGCCCGAGCCAGAATGTGTTGAACGCCACGGCTTGCGTGCCCCACTCCGCAGGCAGAATCGGACGGCTGAATGCCACAAAGAATGCAAAGGCCATGACGAGGCCAGGCAAGGCCAAGGGGAGCATGGCAAGCACATCAAGCACCTGTTTGCCGGCGAATTTTTCGCGAGCCAACATATAGGCGATCACCACGCCCAAGACGAGGTCGAGCGTCGCCGAGAGGGTGGCGTAAAGGAGCGAGTTTTTCATGCTCATCGTCGTGAGTGGCAGAGAAAAGACCTCGCCGTAATATTCAGCCGAATAGCCTGTGGGCAGAATTGATAAAAACCACTGGGATGAGAACGATTGTATTATGACGCCCAAGTGCGGGATGATGGAAAGGAATATCAGCGAGGCCGTGGCAAGCGTTACCGCCCAGCCAGCCGCTGGCGGGAGCTTTGGCACATCCTCGTATGTGGCGCTGCGTGCAAGCATGGCGTAGTTGCCTTCGCCCCATTTTTTGCCGAGGACGAACAGTATTGAAACCAGCACGAGCGTGATCACAACAAGCGCGTAGCCCAAGGGATTATCGGCTTGAGTGACCAAGTTGAAAATTTGCGTAGGGACAGTGGTTTGAAAATCGAACATCAGCGGGACGCCCAAATCCGTGAACGCGCCCACGAAAATGATAGAGCTACCCGCAAAAATGCCAGGCATGGCAAGCGGCACTGTGATTGTCCTGAAAATGCGGAATCCCCCGGCACCGAGGTTTCTTGCCGCGTCGCGGAGGGTGGGGTCAACATTTGCGAGTGCGGCCTGCACGCTCAAAAACAGGATTGGAAAGAAATGGAGCGCTTCCAAGAGTATGATTGCCGCGAAACCACCCGCGCCGAACCAGTCTGGCGGATTGCTCATATCCACCAGTCCGACATTTGCCAGCATCAAGTTGAGACTGCCGAAACGGGAGAGGAACTGCTTGATCCCTATAGCACCGACAAACGGCGGCAGCACCAGTGGCAGCAACAGCATGGGGCTGAGAGCCGATTTCAAGGGAAAATTGAACCGCAAAAACATGTGCGCCAGCGGCAGCGTGACAAGGATGCAGACTAGGGTGACCCACGCAGCTATGGCGAGGCTGTTGGCGAAACAATCGCGGTAGAAAGAGTTTTCAAAAATGATCTGAAAATATTCCAGAGAAAACCTGTGGCCACCCTGAGCCGTCTCCACGAAAAACGCCCCACCGAGCAGCGTGACTAGAGGGTAAACCAAAAAAATCGCAAAAAAGGCGAACAGTAAAGGGAGAAAGATTTTTTTCATGGGCTTTTCCCGTTCACACTTTGAACTGGTGTAGGTATTTACCGTCCACGCCCACGGACACTTCCGCGCCTTCAGCGAAGTACTCGGGCGTCCAAGCTTTTATTTCTTCTCCAGAATCTGTGGTGAGCGTGAGCTGGTTTTTGCTCCCGAGATAAATCGAGATCAGCACGCGGGCTTTCAGCCCAGAGCCCAGTGTGGCAGAGACCTTGGTGTGCTCTGGCCGAAAACCTATCTGGTGGCCATCCTTGCAGCCGAAATGCCGCGCCACTGGGCTGGATTCAGGGAAGAGATTCATCTCGCCGATGAATGTGGCGACGAACGCGTTGACTGGGTTGTTGTATATTTCAAACGGTGTGCCCACTTGTTGTATGCTGCCCGCGTTCATGACGGCCAACCTGCTGGCCAGAGAGAGTGCCTCTTCTTGGTCGTGGGTGACATAGAGGCTCGTGATTTTGTCGCGTGCATGGATGCGTTTGATCTCATCGCGCATTTCTATGCGGAGTTTGGCATCAAGGTTGCAGAGCGGCTCATCGAAAAGAAGGAGATCGGGGTTGACCACTATCGCACGGGCCAAGGCTACGCGCTGCTGCTGTCCCCCAGAGAGGGAGGCCGGCCTGCGCTCTCGCAGTGCCGTGAGTTTGACTTGGTCGAGCGCGTTGGCTGCGCGCGATTCCAGCTCGGCGGCGGGGATTTTTCTGAGGCGCAAGCCGTAGGCGACATTTTCGAACACGGTCATGTGCGGCCAGACTGCGTAGTTCTGGAAAACCAGCGCGGTGTTGCGGTCTTGCGGGGGGACGCCGTTCATTTTTCTTTCCCCAAAATAAATGTCTCCAGCATCGGGGTCGTAGAACCCGGCCAACATGCGGAGGATCGTAGTTTTGCCGCAGCCCGATGGGCCGAGGAGGAAGAACATTTCGCCCGACCGGATTTCAAGATTCACATGGTTGACTATCGTGTTATTTTCGAATTGTTTCAGCACCTGTTGAAGTCGGATGTTCATGGAGTCACCTTTTTATTTTTTTGATTCTTCGAGCATTTTTTCAGCCTGCCTGCCAATGGACTTGTAACGCCCCACGGCTTCCGTCATCCATGAGTTGGCTGTGCGGGCTGCGCGAATTTTATCTTTTTGCCAGAAGTGCGCGAACTCTGCGGCTTCATTCTCTGTGATAAATGGTTTAGAAAAAGCCGCTATGAGCGGGGCACGCTTGTTTGCGGGGAGCATGTGAATAGACTGCCACGCTTTCCTCAAATGCGAGTGAACATCTATGACCGTTTGCCCCATGAGATCGTTGGTGATATGCCAGCGTTGGCTGCCGAGAACGCTGTTGTAACGGAACGAAGCTGCGTGCGAGGATGGCTCGAACGGGTTCATGGGCACTAGGGCGAGCTTCATGCCGTCTCCATAAAGCAACGGCAGGACACCCATCCTCGAAATGCCGAACTTGACAGGCCCACCCATCGAGCCTTTGGGTTTCATCCAGAGCGACTGCCCTTTTTCTGAAAGGACAAAGTTCATAAACTCGCGTGCCGCATCAATGTTAGGGGCTCCTTTGAGGATTGCAATGCCATCGGGGGCGATGACGGAGACGCCTTGAGGGATGATGAAACGGACATTTTCCACACCCACATGAGCCTGCTGTGTCAGCCCGTTTATATCAATGGAAACGGCGTAGGCCGCATCTCCAACGGAAACTTCTTTCGTGGGGGCGGAACTGCTTTGCATGAAGGAGCGGACATTGCCACTCATCTGCAAAATGACCGACCAGCCTTTTTCCCACCCGTAGGCTTGCAGGATAATTTCATAAATCATGTGAACGCTGCCGCTCTTGCGCATGTCGCATGAGCTGATCCAGTTGAAAAGGCGCGGGTCGGTAAGGCCTTCCCATGTCTTTACTTCTGGGAGGGAGAGTTTTTTGACGATTTTTCTGTTTTCGACTATGCCGAACGACGAAAGAGCCGCGCCGTAAAATGTGTTGTCTGGGTCAGCCAAATGGATGCCCAGAACCTCAGTAGGCATGGCTTTGTGGAGATTTACAGGGAGCGTGTGCGGGAGCAGGTGTCCCTTGGCTTTCTGGTTCTCATACGGATCCATGCCGCCGCCGAAAAAGATGTCTATGGAACAGGAGTCTGGGTTGGCCTTGTAGCTGGCATCGAGAGCCTTTTCGATCTGGGATGTGCCGCCGACATCGCGCCAGCGCACATGTATGGCACGCCCATTTTTTTCTTTGTAATACTTCTCAAATGCAAGTCCGAACTCGAACTGGACACCTTCCCAGTGAGGGGAGACTATCACCAAGGATTCAGATGCCTCCAATCGGTAGCACACAAAAAAAACACAAAACAGAAAAAACAGCAAACGGCTGGGCGGATTCATCTCTTGATTGAATGAGTTGAACAGGCAAAAGTGTAAAGTGATTAATTGTGACAAGTTGGCGATAAAATGGCACTCTAATTGACAATGTTGTGTTTGTCGGAATAATGGTTATTACCTAAAAACAAGGAAAATATATGGCAAAGCTGATTTATCTAGAAGGGCCCAAAGACGAAAAGCTAAAAAGCGGCACATCAATACCTCTTGGTAGGGCGGTTTTGCTCATCGGGCGAGATCCCACGCAAGCACTAGCTGGTGACGCCCTGAAATTGGAAAGTGGCACCGTCTCAAAAAATCACGCATCTATTTTGTGGAAAAAAAAGGAGAGTGGCGGTGATTATATAGTGCGCGATAACGGCTCCACCAATGGCTCTTTTATTAATGGCGCACCCGTGACTGTGGGTGTGGAACGCGTGCTACAGCACAATGATACTCTGGTGTTTGGCGAGTACCGATTCTTAGTTGACTTGCTGGGAAGCGTCGAGAGCGGGATGCAGTCCATAGACGCCCCGCTGGTTCGAGGCGGGCACAAATATCGCGGAGAAATCTCCCTGCAAGATGTCCGCATGGTGGTGGCTGATCAAAATGAAAAAGTCGGGATGCCAGAAGCGGCAAAGCAAGCCGTGGCGGCAGCCGGCTGGAGCTGGAACAAACCTGTTGGTGAATGGGCTGCTCGCGTGGCATGGTGCGCACTAGGCCTGCTTGGAGGTTTGCTCGGAGGTATATGGATCGCAGAAAAGGAGATGCCTCAAGTGGGCTGGCTCAGTGAAAGCTCGGTTGTACAGCGGCTGCATGAGGGAACAGCTAAGCATCGCACAGCGACACGCAAAGCCGAGGAGAACGCCCGTGCTACAGGCCAAAAACTGGCTCAAGCTGAATCAAAAATCAAAGCTTTGGCCGATGAGAGAGACGCTCTCGTCAACGCCAAGAAGCAGGCAGAAGAAAAAGCAGCCACCGAATCTTCTGGCAAGTCCGCGATACAGGCTGAAATTGATTCTTTGCGCAAACAGGTAGCCCAGCTTGCAGAGGAGAAAAAGGCGTTGGTGGAAAAAGAGAATGACAAGCCGAAAACCGATGAAAAAAACTTGCTAGAAAAATTGGCAGAAAAAGCCGTACTCCAGCACGGGCTGAATATGACCGTCATCAAAAACGGGGTGGCAAGTTTCGAGTCGGGCGGTGCAATGCAGGTCAAAGCTGGGACAACTACCACTGTATGGAGTCTAAAGAAAGGTGGCGAACAGGTGGTCATCAATATTGCTGGCAAAAAAGCTACTATGCCAGCCGAATGTCTAAACTTGGTGGAATCTTTGACTGAAGCCGTCAAATTACGCGAGGCAGCCATGACTCCGGAAGGTCTAGCAGCAAGAGCAGCCCAAGAAAAAGAGGTCGCCGAAAAATTGGAAAAAGAACGAAAAAGAAAAGTTTGGGAAACTGAAAAAGTCAGGATCAACATGCTTGTTGAAGCTCTCTCTGGCGATGGCATCTATCTCAAAGGCCGCTCGAAGGATACCCCTGGAGGATGGCTGACTGGTTTCGGGCAGAAAGTTTTAGCTGGCGAAGAATGGGCTGGTTATGTCTGGCGCATGGAAGTTGTTGAAAAAAGAGGAAGCAGGCGGCACTACACAGCAGATTTTGAGGAATATGTGCGCTGGCGCGAACAGGATAACAATCCATAAATACGCCCGCTGGGGCAGGGCGTTTGGTTGGATGTTTCATAAGAGAGGGGAGGCATGAAGGATGAGGCGTAGGGCTTGATTGGGGTGGCGGTGATAACGCTCGAAGAAGTCAGCCAACGGCTGACCTTCTTGGAAGGGAAT
>Ga0316611_1000689_pt1 | contig 11085 bp, 8 predicted proteins | sample MIS2016202_MG_FD_207675 | JGI IMG/M metagenome (GOLD analysis project Ga0316611, IMG submission 207675) | Microbial mat bacterial communities from Middle Island sinkhole, Lake Huron, Michigan, United States - MIS.2016.202 | ecosystem: Environmental > Aquatic > Freshwater > Lake > Sediment... | reverse complement strand
CGGAGGGTTTTTGACCTTTCATTTTGTTTGTTTTGCCTGGATATTTTTTCGGGCTGAGAACATGGAAGTTGCTCTTTCAATTATTCGAAACATCGCGAGTGGAATTGACTTTGCCATTGCCAAACAATTTTTTAGTGAATTTGCAGGTATTCTAGCGATACTTGGCTTGGCAATGACAATACACTGGCTTCCTGCTAGGTGGAAAGAGTGGTATCGGGGACAATTTATTAAGTTGCCTGTTTCGGCTAAATTCATTGTTATTGTTGTAGTTGCATTACTTATATATCAATTTAAAACATCCGATATACAGCCATTTATATATTTTCAGTTTTAAATTGGTCTGATACATAATTATACTATGAGATGGTAAAAATATGGAACAAAATGCTTTTTAACACAGAGAAATCTGTTTTTGATCTTAAAAAGAAATCTGTTCATTGAAAATTAACGCTATTAAATAATTTAGGGTATTGAGAAAGCCCATAGGTCACAGAGTTTTAAAAATCGCTGGCGATTTTCCCTCTGTGCGCTCTGTGTCTTCTCAAAAACACAACATTGATTAGTTGCACCTTGTTATATGTCTTATCTACTATCTATTTATATTCATAATTAATTCTCTGTGTTAAAATTAAACTGTTTCGAATTTTATTGACTCGCTTATTTAAAATAATCAACCTTCTCAAATCCATTCGTCAAAAAAAAGACAGAAAAAATAGAATACGCTCATTTCCTGCATCTTACAATTTAAAAATTTTGTCAAAAAAATATCAATTGTTAATTCCCTGTTGATAAATATTTTCTATTTTTGACTAAACATTAAAAAACTTTGACGAATGGATAATTTTATGACACAAGTAGTTTTTTGGGCGGTTGTTTCCATCATATCATTCGGAATTTTAAGTTATTTAGTATTTACTTCTCCCGAATACGAAGAACAAGAAGACGGCTCTTTAATCCCTAAGGATTAATTCAAATACATTCTTTTCCACATCACACATTTGTTTATTCGCTTATTGTAAGCATTCCAAACCGACAATTACTTTTAGTCGTAAAGGAATGCTTAAATTTTCTATATTCGTAGCTCCGTTTTGAATCGAAAACCCATTCATCAGCGGGTTAAAACCATTATGTTTTTTGGAGCTTATGGAAAACTATCCTACCGATTTTGTTGGCAAGGAAACCCTTGAGGCTATTAATACTGCTGACAAGTTTAATTACTGGATGTTCTCGGTTATTCAACCTTATTGCCAGGGCAATATCCTGGAAATTGGCAGTGGCATTGGCAATATATCTTCCTGCTTCTTAAAGGAGAATGCCTCCATATACTTATCCGACATACGTGCGGACTACTGCAAATCGCTCAGCCAAAAATTTTCCGGATCAACCAATTTATTAGGTGTGGAACTAATCGATCTCGCCGATCCAATGTTCGGGAGCCGGTATAATCATTTATGTAACAAATTCGATACTGTTTTTGCCCTAAACGTGTTAGAACACATCGAGAATCAAAATCTCGCCCTTCAAAATGCATCGAAACTTCTCTGCGAAAAAGGTCGCCTGATTATCCTGGTTCCTGCGTACCAAAAACTTTACTGCCGTTTCGATGAAGAATTAGGTCATTACAGGCGCTATACCCGCAAAACACTTTTGAAGGCAATCGCAAACGGAGGATTTTCACCAGTCAAAAATTTTTATTTTAACTTAGCCGGTATTGCCGGATGGCTTCTGTTTGGAAAACTCTTAGGTCGAAAACAAATTGAAAAAGGGGAAATGAATCTATACAACTCCCTGGTGCCAATATTCAAAATTGCCGATGCTGTTACTTTTCATAAAATCGGCCTCTCGGTTATTTGCATCGCTCAAAAAAACTAAACCAATTTTATTGTACATGAAGCTCTCAATTATCATTCCCGCGTACAACGAATCTGCCACTATAAAATCCATTCTAGAAAAAATAATCGAGGCTCCACTTCCTGAAAGTGTCACAAGAGAAATAATTGTGGTAAACGATTGTTCCTCAGACTCCACACTATCTCTTTTAGATGATTTCAAAAAAGAAAAACAATGCGCTGAGCTTTTGATTTTTTCGCAGGATAAGAATTGGGGCAAGGGAGCTGCCATCCATAAAGGAATCGAATTGTCTACCGGCGATTTTATTATCATTCAGGATGCTGACCTGGAATACGATCCGCGCGAATACACGAATCTATTAAAACCGGTTTTAGAAGGTTTTGCCGATGTGGTATATGGCTCTCGTTTTATGGGAGGAAACCCCCACCGTATACTCTTTTTCTGGCATAGCCTGGGGAATAAATTCCTTACCTTTCTGTCGAACATGTTTACCGATCTGAATCTCACCGATATGGAAACTTGTTATAAGCTTTTCAGGTCGGATATCTTAAAAAACATCAAACTACGAGAAAATCGTTTTGGCTTTGAACCCGAAGTTACCTCGCGGATTTCGCGGATAAAAGGGATTCGGATATACGAAGTGGGAATTTCGTATTACGGCAGAACATTTTCGGAAGGTAAAAAAATTAATTGGCGGGATGGATTAAGGGCAATTTATTGCATCCTGAAATATAATATCATATACCGAAACCCATATAAATAGCGATTATGCGGCTAAATGCTCTTTCGGAACAATTTGAAAAACGATTATTCTATTGGATACTATTCCTGCTTTTTGTACTATTCGTAATATTAAACCTGCTATCTGAAGGATCATATGGTGGAGGTGATGATATAGTTCACTACCGTTTTGCACATTTTGCTTTCAAATACCCGGAATTGTTTTTAGACCATTGGGCAAAACCTTTATTTACCTTATTGGCATCCCCATTTGCACAATTGGGATATTGGGGAATTAAGGTATTCAATGTTTTAACAGGAACCGCAACTGCTTACTTTCTATATAAAATAACATTGCTGCTTAAAATTCGTCGTGGATGGGTTTTGCCTGTATTTCTCTTTTTTATCCCGGTATACTCCACCATGCTCTTGAGTGGAATGACAGAAATTCTTTTCAGCTTTGTCTTGATATTAGCCATTTACTTTGCCTTTAAAGAAAATTATATTTGGAGTGCTATTGTAATTTCGTTTTTGCCATTAGCCCGAACTGAAGGAATTGTGATATGGCCGGTTTTTGCATTGGTATTTCTTTGGAAAAGAGAATGGAAATCCCTGCCATTCATGATCACCGGCAGTTTAATTTATTCAATAATCGGCGGTTTTTATTTTAACGATTTTTTATGGCTTATAAACAGAATGCCTTACTCAAACACACTTGATGTATATGGGCATGGCGAATTGCTTCATTTTGTAAACGCTACAAAAATAATTTTTGGGCTCCCTTTGACACTATTATTCATTATAGGATTGGTCTCTGTTATTATTTCCTTTTTTAGATTTAAAAGAGCTGAATTACTATTTGAAGCTTTAATCATTCTTGGCTCTTTTTCTGCATTTTATGCGGCTCATTCCTATTTTTGGTGGAAAGGGATTACATCCCTTGGTCTAATCAGGGTGATGGCTTGTATTTCTCCGCTTTACGCACTATACGGCTTAAGAGGACTAAATATAATTCTAGACAGCGTTAATGCTACTTCAAAATATAACCAACTCTTTGAAAACAAAGTCTGGTGGAGAATAGTACCAGAAGCTCGTAAGTACGTTGTGACAATTTTAGTTGGTTTTGCAATCTATCTTAATATTTCGACTTCCTTTAAAGTAAATACTATACCAGTACCTTTGCCTGAAAAAGAACAGCTGGTTAAAAAGACGGCCAAATGGTTTGAAAACTCACCATATAAGAATCGAAAAATATACGTTTGGGATGCTTACTTTTATTTCTTTTTAGGCATCGACCCTTATGATACCACTAGAATGGCCGATGGAATTCCTGATCGTCATCATCCGGAAATTGGAGTAAAATCGGGAGAAATTGTTATTTGGGATGCACACCTTTCTGCGGTTGATGGCAAGTTTCCTTTTGATAGTATTGCCTCAAATCCTTATTATAAGTTGATAAAAGTAGTGATTCCGAGGCGGGAAATTCTGGTTTTTGGACATCCATATATGATGTGCTTTTTTGAACGATTAGATTCTGCCGGGGCGCATAGCAATTACGTTATATTAGATAGTCTTAAAAAGGCTGCAGTTCCTAAATTGAATAAAAGAATACTGATGACAGAAGGTTTTGAGTCTATCAATAAGATGAAAAACAAGAACTTACTTGATTCCGGTAAGGCAATTTCAGGTAAACGCTTTCTGCATATGACTTCCAGTGAAGAATACTACTCGCTTTTTGAATCAAACCCAAAATCGTTAGCAATTAACGAAGGTTCTCAGATTATCGTTGAATTTGACAGTAAGAAAGGTCCGGTTATATTGGTGATTTCACTTAAAAACCGAAGGAATATTTATTATTACCATCCTACAGAAACTAAGTTATCGGATGACTGGAGCCAAACTAGAGTTATAGCATCATTACCAATTCCTAAGGGCACCAGGGACAAACTCAGTATTTACCTCTGGAACCCCAATAAACAGGAAGTCTATATCGATAATATCACTATTCAACTTTTGCAGGAATGTTTAGAGTAATTCAATCAAAGCTGGAACGTCTTTCGAATTGGAAATGGGCATTGGCAATTTCCGGTGTGGCATTTATTTTTGGGTATTTAGAAAAAGGCCAGGACAATAATTATATCAATGGAGATGGTCTTGGGTATTATGCCTACCTACCTGCAGTTTTTATTTACCACGACCTTTCGTTCAATTTTATTGAATCGTACGAAAAGAAGCATTATTTTCCTGGCCAGCATGCCGATTTCCGTATGGAAACACCTGACGGCAAAGTAAACAGATATTATGTTGGTACAGCTTTTCTGCAATTACCTTTTTTTTTGATTACACATAGTACTTGCTTAATTACTGGTCAGGAGGCTGATGGCTATTCGCATATCTACCAATATACTGTTCTTTTTGCAGGATGCTTTTATCTGTTTGTCGGGATTTGGGCTCTCATGCTAATTCTATCTTTCTATACCTCACAAATTTTATCAAAATTAGTCCCTTTAATTTTCCTATTGGCCACAAATCTGATTTTTTACACAATTTACAATCCCGATTTTTCGCATATATATTCATTTGCTATAGTAAACCTGTTTATATTAACGGCGCTACAATTCTTTTCAAAACCTTCGTCAGGAAAACTACTGTTATTATTTGCCTGGATTGCCATAATTGTTCTTATCCGTCCAATAAATGGACTTATTGTGTTATTACTTCCATTCTTTGCAGGAAGTTGGAAATCGTTTCTAAATGGTGTTTACTTTTCCTTTAAAAACTATAGATTTCTCATAATTGGATTGGTCATTTCCATTGCTATTATATTTGTCCAGTTAAGTATTTATTACTTCCAAACAGGGCATTTTTGGGTTTATAGCTATGGCAAATATGGATTTAATTTCCGTGATCCGCATTTTATCGACATTCTATTTAGCTATCGCAAAGGGTTGTTTTTGTACTCACCAGTTTTGTTTTTTTCATTAGGAGGTTTTTATTTTTTATTCCGTTCAAGTATATATAAGGCATTAATTCTATTGTTATTTCTTTGCTTGCTTGTTTATATCCTTTCGTCGTGGGACTTTTGGACGTATGGCATGACCTATGGCCAGCGCCCTTTTATTGAATACTATGCATTATTTAGTATTCTTTTAGGATTACTTCTTCAACAAATGAATAGTTTGTTCAAGAAAACAGCCGTCTCGGTTATTCTGATTTTACTAATCGTGCTGAATCTAATACAAATGTCGCAACACCGGCACTATATTTTGCATTGGGACGAAATGAACAAAGAAAAGTACTGGAAAGTATTTCTGAGGACAGATCCAATCTATTATGGCTATCTCTGGGGGCCAATCCAACCATTCTCAGATAGTACAGAAGGATACACGCCGGTTAAAGCAGTAACAGAAAAATCAGGATCTTCCAGGCTCATATCAGGGAAGCATAAATTATTGCCATCTTCCTCTTTACCAACCATAAACTTTCTTCCAAATGTAAAAAACGATTCGCTAAATATAGTTCTTGTTTTCAAAGTTTTACCTCAAAAAGACATATTGAAGAAAAATGTAATTCACATCGATATTCACAGGAAGGTTTTGCATGAAATTGAAGGATACTCTTTTGAAATAACCCCCCGAAACATAGAACCACTCCAATGGAATAAAGTACGAAAATGTGTTAAACTCCCTAAAAAATCGACAGATGAAATTTTTACAATCGACATTAGCAATCCAGGTAAGTACGCTTTTGAAATAGACAGCATCCAAATCTTTGAAAAAAATATTCAGAAAAAATAGCAATTTCATGAAAGGTAAATTATCAAATAAAAACATATTTAGTGCATTCTTGGTATTACTTTCAATTGCAGCTATAATTAGTCCTGCCCTGATGAATGGATTCCCTCTGGTATATTCAGATTCGGGAACTTATATCGCAGCCGCCCCAACCCATTCAATTCCGGTTGACCGCCCCATTAGCTATAGCCTTTTTTTAACCCTTGCAAGTTTAAACTTAACCCTCTGGATGCCTATTATTGTCCAATCAGCAATTTTGTTTTATCTTATATATCTCGTTTTTCAGGCAATTGTAAAAGCCAAACATAGCCTTTTATGGAGCTCATGCACAACAATTTTACTAAGCTTTACAACCAGCTTATCTAATTATTCGAGCCAGTTAATGCCGGATATATTAGTCTCTGTTATGATATTGGCAATTTCGATTTTACTTTTGCAAAAAGAGAATGATTCAGTAAGGAACATATTGCTTGGCATTGTCTTTATTTTTGCTGCAATTAGTCATTTTTCCATTATAATGGCAGCAACTACTCTTGGAGTACTAATTGTAATACTTAATTTCTTTTTTAAATGGTATCCCAAATCTAAAAGCTTTACACTTGTTGCATGGATTCTATTAAGCTGGTTGATAGTTCCTACTATAAATATGTCCTATGGAGCAGGTTTTAAAATATCAAGGTGCCAGAACGTGTCTATTTTGGGAAGACTAATAGAGACTGGAGTTGTTAAAGAATACCTGGATGAAAACTGTGAGGCCAAAAATTATTCCCTTTGCCAATATAAGGACAGCCTTCCTGCCTTTGGTTATATATTTATGTGGGAACTCTATAGCCCGCTATATAAAGGAAATTGCATGGAACCTGGCTGGGGAAATTGCTGGTTGGAAAAAGATAAGGAATATGGCGTTTTGGTAAAAGATATTCTTCTATCGCCTAAATATGTAAAAAAACTTATTAAAATCTCCCTAAGAGATACTTACAGACAAGCTATCGACTTTAGAATTGGTGTTCTTACATCAATGAAAGAAAATTCTGCTCCATACGGAACTATAAAAGAATTTTATCCGAATAATTTAAAGGCATATATTAAAGCGGATCAATTCAATCGTTATCTATATTTTAAAACGATCAGCGACATTCAACATATTTTTGTAATTCTTTCTATCCTCGCTTTGCCTCTTTTACTTTTATATAATTGGAAAAGAACTTTGCCTCAAACCAATATGCCGTTATTAGCCTTTATTGTAATAAGCGGCGTTGTAATTAATGCTGCCGTTTGCAGTTCATTATCCACCGTGGTAGACCGATATCAATCACGAGTAATTTGGCTTGTCCCTTTTCTATTTATAGTCATTATTACTATGGTTCTGCCAATTATAAAAAAGAAAAGCTAATCTGATTTTTCAGGTCAATACTCCTTCTCTCCTTTCAACGCTTTGTCGTAATCGGGAGCTTTAATGAGCTGCCAGAAATTCGGGCCCGGGCGAATATGTCCAAACGACTCCCGATATGCTTCACGGGTCATGCTGTCCCAATGGATTGCCCCATAATAATATTGGGTTGTATGGACAATACTCATGGTAAATGTCAGAAAAACAATACTTCCTATGGCTATTTTTCGCCAAAACAATTGACTAGCTATCCATTTCAACAATAATGCCAACGGAATTGCCATTATTGCATATGAATCGATAAATGCCCGCTGGCCAAAACACCCGCCATACCACCAGCACCACCACGATAAAACAATGTATATATTTAAGATTACAAATAGGGTAATGGGAATAGTAAAAGATCTGGCATATTTCCAGGTCAGCGGTATGGCAAGCGTTGCTACTAACATAAGCGGAGTATACAAAAACCAGCCTTTGCGGAAACTAAACAGCCCATTTATTATTTGTGGGTTTTGAAAAAAGAATGCCCCATTTTCGGCATACGAAAAATATAACCAATGCCCTGTTTGCATATGCCAATAAATCATCTGAGGGAACCATACCAAAACCGTTCCCAAAATCATCATAATAATATGAACATAATACTTAAGAAAGAAATGCATTCGCTCATTCAACGTCTTAATACCCGAAATTCCATAAAAGATAAATAGAAGAACAACCAATCCGTTATTCGGCCGGATAAGACTAATTAATCCGGTTAATAAACCTATTGCAATTGCTGTAACAAGCGACGGATTTTTGTAATATTTAAGCACGTTCCTCAAGAATATAGCAATTAGTGAAAAACTATAAGCATGCGATAATGGTGCCTCAAAACTGGCATAATACCAGAGATTAGTACCGGCAACAATAGCAAAGAGGGTCATACTTGTAACCAGGTCATTTACTAAAAGCAATAAAACTTTACGCAAATAAAAGAGCCCGATAAGCAGATAAAACAAACTGCTCATTAGCAGTGCAAACTTATAGGGAGCACTGAAACCATCGGCTTTAAAACCGACCAATAATGCATATCCATGTGCCAAACCAAAAAAAGGAGCATACATAAAGGACATGCCCATGCTCATCTTAAATACCTTTTTACCATTGGGTGCAGTAAGCGCCCATATGCGCTTTCCCCAATCCTCAGTTGGTTTCTCGGTATATTTTAGCGACAGGTCTTTATAAATAAAAGCCGATGGCAGATAACCATAATACTCCAACACATCCCATTTGATAACTTGTCCTTCCTGCTTCCAGAATTTAACGTTGAACATGGAATAAACCAACGAAAACAATAGAAGAAAAATTATTATTTGGGATAGCCCAAAACGCTTTGGCATATTCTTTAGGTTTAATATTACAATTATAAAAATATGTATTATAATTATCCTTTCGAAATATGTAAAAAGATCTCGAAGGTTATTAATAGTCTATTTTCTGCTTACGTTTATAACAAAACAGGATTACATTCAATATTAACAAATATTAAGTAATAATTGACCTGCGACAATAATAACATCGACTGAATAATATGTTATATCTAAATTATTCGCTATTCCCGAATCATGAAAACACTAAAAGAGATTTACAAATTTCTTAATCCTAAATACCAGACACTTTTCCTGGACTATAAAGTAAACCTTCAACCACGTTATGGCTTTGGAAAACAACCTCACGAAGAGCTTTACAAAATAATTAACAGCCAAAGGGAATATTATAAGGCCCTTTTAGAAAAGTCTCTGAAATATATGGATACCATTCAAATCATTAAGGACATAAAAGAAGAGACAATCCCTATCAATCCTGTTTGGAACAATGGCTTTTTACCTGGCCTGGACATTATTGGGTTATATACGCTTATTGCAGAATTAAAACCTGCAAAATATGTCGAAATTGGTTCTGGTAATTCTACCAAAATTGCCTATAAAGCGAAGCAGGAACAAAAGTTGAATACCGAAATAATATCGATAGATCCTCAGCCAAGAGCCGAAATAGATGTTTTGGCGAACAAAATTATTCGCGAACCAGCAGAAAATATTGATTTTGAATTTATTCTCAACCTTCAGGAAAACGATATATTATTTATAGATAATTCACATCGGATCCTTCCCAATTCCGACTCAATGGTTTTTTTTCTGGAAATATTACCCAAGCTAAAAAAAGGCGTAGTCGTCCATATTCATGATATTTATCTTCCGTATGATTATCCGCAATTTATGTGCGATCGAGCCTATTCGGAACAATATGGGCTTGCATGCTACCTCTTGGCAAATTCAAAAAAATATAAACCAATACTTCCCTGTTTCTTTATTTCGGAAGACAAAGAACTATCGGGCATTATCACCCCTATTTGGGAACACAAAAATTTACAAGGAGTTGAAAAACATGGAGGCTCTTTTTGGTTAAGAATTGATGAGTAGAACCCTGCTATTTCAACAAAACTAAAATATCCTACCCTTTACCTCACCACCACCTTATCCGTAGCAACCTTTCCATTCACAAAACGGATCGTAACAAAGTAATACCCCGAAGTGAACCCGCTAACATTTATCTGGATGTATTTGGGATCGACAGGTAAAGCCGCATCAAACAACGTTCCAGTCAGGTTATGTATTTCAACAGAAGCTATATCGTCGTACGATTTAATAAACAATACATCCTTAACCGGGTTGGGGAATATTTTGTAGATTTTGGCATTGTTTGGATCAATAATTTCCGGAGTATCTTCGATGATATTATCGGTAATATTTGCCAGGGTCAAATTATTGTCAAGCCAGGCAAGCCTTTCGGTTATCCACCCTTTAAACTTAATAACCTGGCCTTCGTAGGTGGTAGGCTGAGGCGCCATTTCGGGTGCATCGCTGGCAGTAATGGAATATACTTTGTAATGCCGGTCTTTCGCTTCATTTACCAGAGTGCTCATCGAATCGATCTGATGGTAAAGATAATTGTCGCTTAAAATGGTGGTTCGCAATTGCTGGTAACGTTTAATCAATTTATCGGCAAATTCGTAATGGAGCAGTAGCCGGTCCATCCAAGCCGGTGGTACTGGCCATTTGTTGCACTTTTGGATCCGATACGCCCATCCCGAGCCATCTTCGCGTGCAAACTCATCGCAATCCCAGATATCTTTCCAAGCCCAGTCAAAATCCCAAACAGGGCCTGCATGCAAAAGTCCCCCGCTTTTGCTTTGCTTGTCTTTATTGAAATAGCTGCTCTTTTTATACCCATCGACGTTACGCGAAACTTCCTGAAGTATAAAATAATCGATAAACGAATTTACAT
>Ga0316611_1000688_pt1 | contig 11085 bp, 8 predicted proteins | sample MIS2016202_MG_FD_207675 | JGI IMG/M metagenome (GOLD analysis project Ga0316611, IMG submission 207675) | Microbial mat bacterial communities from Middle Island sinkhole, Lake Huron, Michigan, United States - MIS.2016.202 | ecosystem: Environmental > Aquatic > Freshwater > Lake > Sediment... | reverse complement strand
TGTAATTTGTTCGGGCATTACAATTGGCACCCACGCTTTACCGCCGGGTTCGAGGGCATAAGCGCGGTCAACCAAAATTTGGTCTTCGTAATAAGGTGCTATTTTTTCTTGTTTTATTTTGGGAACTGCAACTCTCACATAATCATAAACAACCGAGTCGCGCTGATAGCTATGTAGCGTATCGGGAATTTCTACCCAAAAAGCTTTTCTTTGTACTATTTTCAGAGAATCGTTCATTGCTATACGACTAATATTGAGGGTAGTATTAAATTTTGTAACGCCACCTCTATCAATCGTAAGTGTGTAAATTCCATCGCTTGGCACAAGAATGTCGAGGTCTTTTATTACGCTAACTTCATTTCTATCAAATATATACAAACTTGGGTCGGTTGCAAATTGTCGTACAATTCTTACATTCGATAAATCGTGATATGTGCCTCTGTTAGCATTTTTCACTTCTGTTTGAAGGTTGAAGCGCAGAACATCGCCTTTGTTTGCGCGAATGTTGTAAGTTGCGTCTTTCAACTCAAAAGTGCCGTTAATTACGGGAACAGTTAAATCGCCTTTTCCTCCGGTTTCTTGTGCTTTCACTTGAAACGAAGCGATAAATATGATGAATAAAAATAATATATTTTTCATTTTTTTTAATTATATGGTAATTTTAAAAAGTTAGTTTTCAAAAATTTGAAGAATATTATAAAAGAAAATTCCACAAAAAATTATTTTTGAAAACCCCAATATTTTTTGTTTACAATTTCTTGTCTTTCCCTCAAAACAGCTTGCACAACAGGTCGAACCACAATTTTATTTGTTTGAATCGTTTTGAATTTTTTCACCAAATAAACGGCGTGAACGGTAATAGTTACCTCCACTTCTTTAATTGCACTCATGTTCATCACTCCGATTGCGAGTGTGTCTAACGGTTGAGCGTTATAACCAATTCCGGTTGCAGCTCCTTGTTCGTAACTTGCTATTGGTGTTTTGGTTAAATCGCTGGTATAAAATTTTTCTGCCTCTGAAACGGCATCCATTATTGCATACACAACCGGTTCGCCGCCGGGTTGTGGTCCAATCATGTTAAATGCGGCACCGGCAGCAAGTCCGGCAACGGGGCTTAAAAAAATGCTGCCAATATCCACCCCAATTTCAATTGCGTCCCACAAACCTTTTGAGCCGAGTGCAGTGGTTACATACATTTGCATACTTTGTAGGTACATTTCTTTATCGTCCTGAATTATTGTGTCTTGCGGTTTATAAACTGCTGCGTAAGCCTTTCCGAGTTGTGGAAGTGTAAACTTTTTTTTGTAAAGCTCAACGCTCTCAAAATCAGTGTAATCTACTACTCGCATTTCTTGCGTTATATATTCCGGTTCTGTGTAACCTACCACACTATCAATGTTATATTGAATAGTTAGCGTGTCGTATTGTTTGTAAATTTGCATGGCTGTGTTAAAAAATTTTGCGGCTTCGTTTGCGGGTTGTCGCTCTACAAGCAGTTCAAAATTTCTGCCGCCAACTCTTGGACCAACAAAGCTGAAACAATAGCTTGCAGTTGAGGGAATTACAAATTCTTTGTTCTCAAAAGGTGCTACCTCTGTAACATTCAACAAATACTGAGCGTTGTTAAAGATTTGAACCTTTGGCATTTCTTTATCGTTCTTGGTTTTAAGGGTAACAAAAATTTTATCTCCCTCATTAAGAGCATAATAATAATTCACTGCCGGATCGTCAAAAGCAATTCCTGTGCGCGAAGTAAGCAGGAATTTATCGGTATTTTGCGCAAAAGTTATTTGGGCGAATACCAATAAAATTAAAAAGGTCAAATTTTTCATACAAACACAATTTTAGTTTATAATTTTTTTCTTTTATAGTTACTTTTTTTCCTTCAAAGTGAAAAAAAACTTTTTTTTTTGAAATTGATTCAAAAAACATAAAATTTTTTAGTTAATTTTGTGGTATATACTGCTTTTGGCTGTTAGCTTTTTGCTTGCAACAAACTTGATATTTATGTAATTACAAATTGAAAAAACTCAATTTATTTTTGGCGTTTACAGTATTGAGTTCAGTTTAAAAAGGTTAATTCGTGAAAATAAAAAAATGTAAATCACTGATTATTAAGTGTTAAAATTAGTGAAATTCGCGAAATTCGTGGGCAAAAGACCTTTTTAAACTGCACTCAGTATTGTTAAGCTTTACAACTAATAAAAAAAGGAGAATCAGAAGATTTTCAAAAAGAATTAATTTTTTTCAGCATTATTTTTGTTGAAAAAACGAGTGCGAATAAAGTTTCAATATTACATTTTCTTCTTCATTTTCAATAAATTAGTTTTCTTAAAATATTATTTTATTGAAAACAGATTGAGGATAACTTTCTATTTTGTAACTTCGTTTTTTGTTTTTCAAACTTTTTTTATGGTTTTTCTAATTCAATATTTAAGATAAATTTCTGTAAATATGATATTTAGATTTTTTTTCAAAAAAAGATATTCCATTAAAAAAATTAGTTTGAAAATTTATTCGTTCTTCAACATAACCCATGCACAAGAGTTGAAATTTGTTAAATAAAAGAAAACCAACTTCAAATGAATCAAAATATTGAATTGAAAAATATATTTATCGTGCTACTGATGTTTTTTTTGGTAGTGGGAAATGTATATTCACAAGAGCCAATAAATCAGCAAGATGCTTTAAAAATTAATCAATATACCACTCAATATGAAAAATATGTAAGAGAGAACAATCTTTCTATGCAAACTGAATGTCTCAATAAATTGGGGAACTTATATTGGGAATTGGAGTACTTGGATAAAGCTGTTGAAAATTTTAAAAAATCGCTTTCCATAAACGAACAATTAGGAAGTAAAAATGCAATATACCATTTGAATTTGAATTTAGGTATGATTGCAGACGATAATGAAGATTTTAACACTGCCATTAGCTACTACAAAAAAAGCCTCGAAATACAAAAAATACTCAATAATACAAATAAACATATAGATGTGCTGATAAAGCTGGCTTCTGCTTATTTGGAACTTAAAGACTATAATTCAGCTCAAAAATATTTAGACGATGCTTTGGAATTGGCACAAGAAGTGAACGATAATCAATCTTTAAAAAATATATATGGTATTTTAATTCAATTAGATGAGGCAACAAATAATAAAAATGCTTTACTTACCCACCAAGCTTTATATAGTAACCAAGTATCATTAATTTTAAGTAATGAAAAAGAAAGTATAGCTCTTGCCAAAGCAAATGCCGAAAGAGTTGCATTAACATCTCAAAATGAATTAATTACCCAATCATTATACCTAAAACAAACCACCGATTCTCTTGCCAAAGTAGAGGCTTTGAGCAAGGAGCAGTTAATGGAAAACGAAATTCAACGCCAAAAAATAGCACTTCAAACCGCCGAAATGGAACGGCAAAAAGCACAGGCTGATAGCCGCCTAAACCGCCAAATACGCAACACTTTTATTGTTGCTTTCAGTATTGTTTTGTTGTTTCTTTTCCTTCTTATGAAACTTTTTGCAGATAAAAGGAAAGCGAATAAACTTCTTGCTATTCAAAACAATACGTTGGAAAAGCAAAAAAGAGAAATTCAAGATAAAAATTTTATTTTGGAAACTCAAAAAGAAGAAATTTTGCAAAAAAACGAAATTTTATTGGAACAAAAGCGCGAGATTCTTCAAAAAAATGCTGTTTTAATGATGCAAAAAGAAGAAATTGAACAACAAAAGAATGAATTGGATAAAAAAAATAAACAAATTACCGACAGTATCAACTATGCAAGTAAAATTCAGGAAGCTATTTTGCCTTCAAGGAAAGCTATAAAACAGCATTTTCCGGAATCGTTTATTTTCTACAAACCAAAAGACATTGTGAGCGGCGATTTTTATTGGTTCTCCAAACATGGCGAAAAGATTTTTATTGCTGCCGTTGATTGTACCGGACACAGCGTTCCGGGTGCGTTTATGTCGATGATTGGCAATACGTTACTGAACGAAATTATTAATGAAAAACGAATTTTTAATCCGGCAGAAATTTTAGAGAAGCTTAATATAGGAATAATCAACACATTAAAAGGTAACGATGGAGTGAGCAACGATGCGGAAGATGATGGAATGGAAATTACCCTTTGCTGTTTCGACCGTAGTTTGCACCAATTGGAAGTTGCCTGTGCCGGTCATTTTCTGTATATGTATCAAAATGATGATTTTAAAACTATTCAAGGCGATACGAATGTTATTGGCGGTATGTTTTCGGGAGTTGATACAAAATATACGAGCCAATTGTTTGATTTTCAAAAGAAAGATATTGTATATTTATTTTCAGACGGTTTTGCAGACCAATTTGGCGCGGTAACAAATTCAAAATATTACATGAAAAATTTCAAGAAATTTCTTTCCCAACATACGCAATTGGAACTAAATCTGCAAGGAGAATTATTGGAGGAGGAGTTTTTGCGGTGGCGCGGCAATAAAGTACAAACAGACGATATTTTGGTAATTGGGTTGCAAATGTAAATTTTCAACATAATAAATGTAAGCAAAAAAGCGGGTGAGATTTTATTGCTGCCCGGCTTTAATGCTCTATAAATTCGTAACTTATATTCAATAATTTTGCATACCTCGAACCGGAGGTAAGCATATCCACATCATCTTTGTCGTAATGCCAGCGAATGGTAATATCGGTTTGTTTAGAAAATTTTTCTAACATCAAAAGAATTTTGGCAATTTGCTTAGCAGAAGCGGTATTGAAATATTCCAGTTTAAATTCAAAAGCAGTTTTCTGATTCGGAGTTTTTAAATATTCTTCGAGCCATTTAAGTACGGGTTCGTAAAATTCAATTGCATTTTCAGGCCACGAGCGGTCAGCAATCACAAACACATTATTTGCCGGATTGAAATTTATGCTGGGGGTATCTTCTGTTTTTTCAATAAATAAAGGCTCCATAACTAATTGAATATATTTATTTTATAACACTAACATGCAATATGAAAAACGAGTAAGTTTCGTTCACTTTTTTTATCTCATAACAAAGTTTACTGCCACTTTTAATACGCATGTCAATTAATCCTAAACCGGATTCAAATTTATTAATTTTATCGAAATTAAACAGTCTTTCTGAATAAAAATTTTCAAGTTTTTTTTCGTCAAACGAATTTATGAGTAAAATTCTTTCTTCTAAATTATTAATCTTTTCATTTACAATATAGTTACCGCAAGTAAGCCCATAAGTATCCGGTCGGTCAACAATGAAAAAAATGCCCGGATTTCCTTCAATATGTTTATCGGGGTTTTTTCCGTGCCGAATAATATTTTGAAAAAGTTCAACAAGAATATTATAAATCTTTTTTTGAAATAAAACACTACCATTCAATTGTTTTCCTACAACGGTAATTACGCTCAACATTGTTTCTTGTAAAAATATACTGCTGTAAATGAGAAGTATATTCTTTTGTACCAAACCATTGTGAAACCCCATAACTTTTTCTAAGGAGAGTGCGGCACTTAATTTTGGCGTATTTGCCGGAGCTGCACTTTCCATACTTATTTGGTAATAGAAAAACGAATACGTTTCGTCTATCTTTTTGAAGTCGTACATCAGCTTTTGCCCCGATTTACGCGCCATTTCAATTAAGCCCAGCCCGCCGCCGCCTTCTTTTGTCATTGCACCGTTCGATAGTACTTCTTTGTAATATCGGTTAAGTTGGTCTTGGTCAAGGCTGTTGATAATTTCTAAGCGCGAGCGAACATATTCTACTTTGTCGTTGTAAATAAGATTACCGGAGGAAACAAAATATTTGTTGTTGCGTTTCTGAATCACAAAAATAGCCGATTCTTCTATTTCACTAACCTTGTTCGGTTGATAGCGAGTAATGTTTTGAAGACATTCTAATAATATGAAATATATTCGTTTGCGAACTTTCAATGTTTCAGCTACTTGTTCAATATTTTTTTCGGCAAGTGCCAAAATACTATCGGTTATATTTTGAGAAAATTGTCCTCTGAAAATATAGTTCAAGTCATTGTCATGTGAATCGCTAAACAATTCATATATAAATTCTTCATTATTATATTTTGAGAAATCCTCCATAAATTATTTTTTTTCTGAACAAGAGTAATCAATCTCTGCCAAACTTATAAAAAGCCAATTGGCACCATTTTTTGTTTCATTCAAACAATAAATTTACAATTTAATTTTCCAAAACGTAAAGTATCATTGAAAACAAAACACAAATAAAACAAAAAAAAAATGATTTTTATTGCTTTGAAATAATGTTTTGTTGAAAATATAATATTCAGTATAATAAAGATATACGTGTCTGTTAAGAAATATTTTAAAATAAATTATTTCTTTTTAACAAAAATTCGAGAAGAACCTTGTTAAAAGCCTCATTTATATCGGCTTCAATTAAGTCTATGTTGTATTGCCCGCATTTCAGTTTTATTTCGCTCAAATATGAGTTAATTTGTTGTCGGTAATATTCCCTTACATCATTAGGGTTGAGTTTCAGCTCTTCTCCGGTTTCCATATCTATAAAACGATGAGGGCGATTTTCAAACTCAAAATTTACCTCATGGTTTTTGTCGGTAACATGAAAAAGTATTACCTCATGTTTGTTGTAGCGCAAGTGTTGCAAAGCAGCTATTAACTCCTCATTACTAACACTATCCATCATGTCGCTGAAAATAATTACCAACGAGCGTTTATGAATATTATCTGCTATTTCGTGCAAAGCCTGAGCGGCATTTGTTATCGTTTTTTTTGTGGCAGTATATTCGTTCAGCAAGCCGGAAAGTTCGGCATACAACATTTGAGCGTGCACCGATGAAAGTTTTGCATCGGTATGTAAAGTTACATTTTCCGAAAACACCGATAAACCTACCGCATCGCGTTGCCGCCGTAATAAATAAATAAGCGCAGAGGCACAAAACACAGAAAAGGCTAACTTGCTTTCTACCTGCGTTTTGAACGGATAATACATAGACGAGGAGTTGTCAATTATTAAATGACAACGTAGATTGGTTTCCTCCTCGTAGCGTTTCACAAAAAGTTTGTCGGTACGTGCAAACAGTTTCCAATCAATATGTTTTGTCGATTCGCCCTTATTATAAAGGCGATGCTCTGCAAACTCAACCGAAAAGCCATGAAAAGGGCTTCTATGCAGACCGGTTAAAAACCCCTCTACAATTTGTCGAGCAATCAATTCTAAATTATCGAACTGTTGATATTGTTGAAAATCAATTAATTTTGTCACTTTTTAGGCTATTTATTTCAATTTTTTTGTTGTACTAATTTACTATGTTTTTTTGATTTATTTTCTTTATTTAGTTTTTTTTTGAAAATTGTTTCTTTTTTCTTGCAAATGCTTTGAAACAGAAAGTTGATGAAGAGTTAAATTTATTGTTAGTTTTATGCTTTATTTACTGATTTTTAGTTTTTTATAGAATTTTCATTTTTTCATTTTTGTGCTTTTAAAATTTTCAAAATTTTCATTTTTTAAGAAAAATAAAAACTTTTTTTTTTGAAGTGTTTAAAATATTTTATTCATCAAAATCAATATGAAATAATAATAAAAAGCAGTATTTTTGTTGCAAAATATAAATGGAAATGAAAAATTCAAAACATAAAATTATAAATGGCGATAGCAGAATAATGAATGAGCTTGAAAATGAAAGTGTTCATTTAATTATTACTTCACCGCCTTATTGGCAATTAAAAGACTACGGAACAGATAATCAGATTGGTTTTCACGATAGTTACGAAAATTATATTAATAACTTGAATTTAGTTTGGAACGAATGTAATAGAGTTTTACATAATGGTTGCCGACTTTGCATTAATATTGGCGACCAATTTGCAAGGTCTGTTTACTATGGTCGTTATAAAGTAATTCCAATAAGAACCGAAATTATAAAGTTCTGTGAAACAATTGGATTGGACTATATGGGTGCTATAATTTGGCAAAAAGCTACCACAATGAATACTTCCGGTGGTGCAAGTATTATGGGCAGTTTTCCTTATCCGCGAAATGGAATTATTAAATTAGATTATGAGTTTATTCTCATTTTCAGAAAACAAGGAAATGCACCGAAACCTACTTCTGAAAACAAAGAATTATCGAAAATGACAACTGAAGAATGGAATACATATTTCAACGGACACTGGAATTTTGCTGGGGCAAAACAAGACGGCGGGCATCTTGCAATGTTTCCCGAGGAATTGCCAAAACGACTGATTAAAATGTTTACTTTTGTTGGTGATACGGTATTAGACCCTTTTCTGGGTAGTGGAACAACTTCTTTAACAGCAAGGCTTTTAGATAGAAACTCGGTAGGTTATGAAATTAATCCTGAATTTATTCCGATTATAAAAGAAAAAATTGGTGCAAATTCAAACCTGATGTTTAATAACGCTGATTTTGAATTTATTACTCAACAAATAAACACACCAAATTTTGAAAATCAGATTTCAAACCTGCCATATATTTTTGTTGATACACATAAACTCGATAAAAAAATTGATATTAAAAAACTTCAATTCGGTTCAAAAATAGATAAGGAAAGTGCTGAAAGAGAAGAATTTTATACAATAAAACAAATTATTTCTCCTGAATTAATTGAACTTTCCTCCGGTTTAAAAATTCGTTTGATTGGTGTAAAACAAGATTTATCGCAAAATGGTAAAGCAACAGAGTTTTTGCAGAACAAAACCAAAGGGCAAAAAGTTTTTCTGAAATTTGACAGCGTGAAACACGACGAACAAAACAACTTATTTGCTTATCTTTATCTGCAAAACAAAACTTTTATCAATGCACATTTAATCAAAAACGGTTTTGCATTGGTTGATAACGATTATGAATTTAAATATAAAGAAAAATTTAATAAATTTATTTATGCCTAACATTTGGAAAGCTGAAGAAAGTAAATTTTTAAAAGCAGTCGAAAATATTGGTATTCCTAACGATTTCCTTGAAAATGTTGATTTTGTAGAATTAAAAACGAGTGCTGATTTTGATAATATTTCTGAAGGTGGCGGTTGTTATTGGATTTGGACTAATGAACCTATTTTACATAGTTTGCATAAAAATGCGACACCAAAAAAAATTTTTGATGGCGAAATAATATACAATGGTTTAGCCAAAGACGATGTAAAAGGAAGAATAAAACATCATTTATTGGGCGAAATTGATGCAGGTTGGTCTGGCGTAAGTATTGATATTTATCCCAATATTTCCGGTTCCCATCGAAAAAAAGCTTTATCTGCTCAACCAAGAAGTAAAGTTCCTTATTTTGATGGCACACCAATACGTAATTTGGAAACTTTGTTGAAACTAAATTTATCGGATGAAGAAAAAAGATTTATCATTGAAAATAAGGCTAATACATTCTATTTTAGAAATGGAATTAATATTTTTGATAACAAACACAAAAACTTTATTTTTCGTGCTTATTTTATAACAGGAATTATTTCAATGTATGCTGAGTTTATTGAAAAAACTTGGAGAGAAAAATGTGGTATGCCAAAACTATGTTCTTATTTATCGGGCAGATAAATGAGTTCAGTATAAAAAGATTAAATCGTGAAAATAAAAAATGTAACTCGCTGAATATTAATTGTTAAAATTAGTGAAATTAGTGGCAAATGACTCTGCGCTTGTCAGGTGTTTTTCACCTGACAAAACCATGTTTCCCGCGTTTATCAATGGGTTGAGCTGTCAGGTGAAAACACCTGACAGGCGCAGAGGTTTTTTAGATTTTGGTATCACTCAAAAATCCTCTCATGTCATTTGTTCTGAATTTGGGTTGTTAAACCACAAAAAAAATAAAGCCGGAAAAACCGGCTTTGTGGAACACAATTTTTCTTAAAAAAAGAAAAAATTGTTTTTTTCTATAAAACTACAAAATAGCTTTTAATTTTTGTTCAAAAACATTTTTTGAAGCTGCACCTACTTGTTTATCAACAACTACGCCGTCTTTAATAAACAATACGGTAGGAATATTTCTCACGCTGAATTTTGATGCAGTAGCAGGATTCGTATCAACATCAACTTTTGCTACAACTACTTGGTCAGCATACTTTATGCTTAATTCTTCAATAATTGGAGTTATCATTCTGCACGGACCGCACCAAATAGCCCAAAAATCTACTACTGCAGGTTTACCGGAGTTCAACACTTCGGCTTCAAATGTAGCATCGGTTACTTCTTTTGCCATAAAATTAATTTTTAATGAAGTTTAAAAAAAGTATTTTAATTATTAATTTTTCGAGTGAATTATTTTGTGCAAAGTTATCATTTTTTTTGCATCTTTCAATTTTTCGTTTTCACTTTTTTTTAAACCTTCTGTTTTTCATTTTTTTAAAATGGCTTCATTCCTAAAAAACGATAATTTCAAAGTAAAATAAATTTATACTGTTTGTATTTGTAACATACATCTAATCAATTGAAAACAAATTCCTAATTTCTAATTCCAAAATTTACTTAGAATTTTTATTCGTCAGCAAGCTTACAATAATAGTGAATGTTAAAGAAACGAAAAACGCAGGAATAAGTTCGTAAATAATTGCTGATAGAGCCGGCGTAAGTTTCCAAAACACAACCGTAATAGTACCGCTGAACAAACCGGCAATAACGCCGCTTTTGTTGGTAGGTTTCCAAAAAATAGCCAAAAGTAAAGTTGTGCCGATTGATGCGCCAAAACCAGCCCAAGCAAAAAGAATAATCCAAAAAACCAAATCTTGAAGCCAAATACCTAATAATACGGATAATACAACAAAAAGAATTACCACAAATCTGCTCAAAAGAGCAAGTTGCGTTTCTTCAATTTCATCTTGATTGCGTTTTACAATTTTTTGGTAAATGTCGCGCACAACCGCCGAAGCAGCAATGAGCAACTGCGAGTTTGCCGAAGACATGATTGCCGCAAAAATAACGGCAAGTACAACGCCAATAAAAATCATCAAATTGGGGTTGAGCAGGTTTTCGGCAAGGGCAAGGAAAATATTTTCAACATCTTTTTGAGGTATTCCTTCCACGTTTGAGATGTAAGCACGCCCCACTAAGCCTATTAGCAAAG
>Ga0316611_1000686_pt1 | contig 11106 bp, 12 predicted proteins | sample MIS2016202_MG_FD_207675 | JGI IMG/M metagenome (GOLD analysis project Ga0316611, IMG submission 207675) | Microbial mat bacterial communities from Middle Island sinkhole, Lake Huron, Michigan, United States - MIS.2016.202 | ecosystem: Environmental > Aquatic > Freshwater > Lake > Sediment... | reverse complement strand
ATTTGCCTTTACCACCGTTTCGAAATGATTGTATGGGAACGCAAACGGCTACAATGGATTATATTTATCCAAAAACCAACAGCAAAATCTATCTAACGAAAAATTTCAATAGCGAAGTGCAACCCGTTATTTTAAAAGTAGCACATTCGCAACGCGAAAGCAAATTGTTTTGGTATGTTGATAATGTGTATAAAGGCAGTACGAAAACCTTTCATGAAATGCCTATTTCAGCCACGACAGGATTTCATTATATTACAGTTGTCGATGAATTTGGAAATGAAATTAGAAGGAAAATTGAGATTGTAAAGGAGTAAATGTATTATAAAGTGTCTTTAGAGATGTTCTCGAACAGGCTTTTGTCGAAAATAGGAATCAAATAAATTTCGATATTTTGGACAAGGAAGAAGTAAATTACTCTAGCTCCGCCTGATTTTCCTTTGTTTTTGCTTTCGATGGTAAGTCTAATTTTATATAAATCACTTTATTGTAATCTTCTTCAAGTTTTTCAATAAGTTCGGATAAATCGTTTTTTAACGAAGGCTATTTTTTGTAGCGTTTCTTGAAAAATTTTTAAAGTCTGGCGTTGGAATGACATTTTAGTTCATCTATAAATTCTTTGGCAGATTGTATAGGTAGATTGCCAGTTTTCATTTGTTGAACTTGATTTAAACTACTTTGCATTTCTGAAATAAAAATTGAATTGTCTTCTTGTTTTGTTAACTCAAACTTAATTTTTAAAGCTTTCATTATCGCTTATATCGTCTCGATTTGTGAAACATCTTCAGGATAAGCCTTGATATTAATTGTTTAGATTTTATGTTTTTGAAATGCTTAAACTTATAGTACTCGACAAAGATAAACAAAACTTGATTTTTTTATAAATTGTTTTTTGTCTATTCCCTTTCGATAAACTACTTTTGCCAAAGTTTTAAAAATAAAGCCAGCACACCTTGAATAATACACCCAATTCCATTTCTATAAAATCGATATACCTTGATTTCAAAGCGATTACTAAAGCCGGTTTGGCAATTAGTGTTGTTTTTTCCTCAATCGCAGGATTTTTGTTGGGTGTTCCTGATATTCTCTCTTTAGATTGGATGATTTTACTGAAACTTGCCATAGGTGGTTATTGTATGGTGGGTGCCTCAAATGCTTACAATCAAGTTATCGAAAAAAACCTTGACGCCTTGATGGACAGAACCAAGAATCGTCCTGTTCCAGCAGGGAGAATGTCGCCCAATTTGGCTTTGGTCGTAGCCAGTATTCTTACCGCTATTGGGATTGTTTTATTGTACACCATCAATCCTAAAACAGCGATGTTTGGTGCGATTTCCATTTTTTTATACACTAGTATTTATACGCCTCTGAAAACGGTAACTTCATTGTCGGTTTTTGTGGGAGCGATTCCTGGAGCGATTCCGTTTATGTTGGGTTGGGTTGCGGCAACGGGCAATTTTGGCATCGAAGCTGGAACTTTATTTTTGATACAATTTTTCTGGCAGTTTCCTCATTTTTGGGCAATTGGTTGGTTCTTATACGAAGATTATGAGAAAGCAGGTTTCTTTATGTTGCCAACAGGAAAAAAAGATAATGGAACGGCTTTGCAAATCATTTTATACACAGTTTGGCTAATAATTGCCTCGCTTTTGCCGTCTTTGGGCTATACAGGACAATTGTTTATTTCGCCAGTAGCGGCAGTTTTGGTATTTTTGCTCGGACTTTGGATGCTTATTTATGCTGTGAAATTGTATAAATTAAGAACAACAAAAGCTGCAAGAGCTTTAATGCTAGTAAGTGTTTCTTATATTACTTTATTACAATTAATTTATATATTTGACAAAATTTTAAGATAGCTATGACCACTCCAATGACCGCCGAAGAACATAAATCAAGAACCGCAAGATCATACAAATTGTTGCTATTATTCGCTATGATTAGTATGATTATGATGTTTGCTGGATTGACGAGTGCTTTTGTGGTTAGTAAATCCAGGGCCGATTGGCTGAAGGATTTTCAATTGCCAACTGCATTTTATTTCAGTACATTAGTGATTATTGGATGCAGTCTTACTTTTCATTTGGCCAAAAAAGCCATTCAAAAAGACAAGCAACAGGCAACAACTTCGTTTCTTTTAGCCACTTTAGCATTGGGAATTTTGTTTGTAGTCTTGCAATTTATGGGTTTTGGTCAAATTGTAGAAAGTGGTTATTATTTTACTGGTGCCGAAAGTTCCATAACTACTACATTTCTATACATCGTTACTGTGGTTCACTTGTTGCACCTAGCGGGTGGATTAATTGCCCTTTTTATTATTATAATTAAACAATTGAAACACAAATACAATCCAACAGAAACTTTAGGTATCGAGCTAGGTGCTATGTATTGGCACTTTCTGGATTTATTGTGGATTTATTTATTTTTATTTTTATTTTTCTTTCAATAAGAAAAAATTGTAGATTTGAAAACTTTTAATTAAAAAATTTTTATGAGTACAGTTGCAACTGCGAATAGCGGAGAAAAAGTTTGGGGAGGCGGCGACAACCAACCCTTAGGAGCCAGTTATGGCAAATTGATGATGTGGTTTTTTATCCTGTCTGATGCGTTGACATTTTCAGGATTTTTGGCTGCTTATGGATTTTCGAGATTCAAATTTATTGAAACTTGGCCTTTAGCCGATGAGGTGTTTACACACTTTCCTTTCTTGCATGGCGTTACAGCACCCATGTATTATGTGGCATTTATGACTTTTGTTTTGATTTTTTCATCGGTTACGATGGTTCTTGCCGTTGATGCTGGACACCAAATGAAAAAAAATAAAGTTACCATTTATCTTTTTTTAACCATTATTGGTGGTTTAATATTCGTGGGTTCACAAGCCTGGGAATGGAAAAACTTTATCAAAGGAGAATATGGTGCAGTCGAAACCAAAGGAGGAAGTTTGCTTCAATTTGTTGATACAGATGGAAAAAGAGTAGCACTCGCTGATTTTGCGGTAACCTTGCCCGAAGACAGAGAACAATTGTCACGAAATAAAGGGAAATGGTTCATGGACGAACCTACTTTGCCATCCTATTCTGTTGCCGAAGTTCAAGCAGGTTTCAAAGCGAATCCCAATATTTTGGTTAGAACAGAAGTTATTTATGAAGAAACGGCAGCGGAAGTAAAGAACCCCACCATTAATCACGAATTAACAAAACACAAGCACAAAACCATTCTAACAAGAGTAGAATCAGAAAAACGTCTAGCCCAAGCTTCTTTGATTGTAGAAGGTGCAAACCTTACAAGAAATGAATATGGTAGCAAGTTATTTGCTGACTTCTTTTTCTTTATTACTGGTTTCCACGGTTTCCACGTATTTTCTGGAGTGGTTATCAATATTATCATTTTCTTTAATGTGCTTCTAGGCACTTATGAGAAAAGAAAAAGTTATGAAATGGTAGAAAAAGTAGGGCTTTATTGGCACTTCGTTGATTTGGTTTGGGTTTTTGTATTCACAGTTTTCTATCTCGTTTAATTTACAAAAAGGTATCATTATGTCACACGCACACGTATCTAACACAAAAAGAATTTGGACAGTTTTTTTATATTTATCTGTAATTACAATTGTTGAAGTATTTTTAGGAATTATAAAACCTGAAATTTTGCACAATAGTAGTTTGCTTGGGTTAAACTTGTTAAACTGGATTTTCATCATTTTAACTGGAGCAAAAGCTTATTATATTGTTTATGCTTTCATGCACATGGAAGGCGAAAAATCGGCTTTGAGATATGCAGTGATCTGGCCTTTAATTTTCCTTGTAGCCTATTTGCTTTTTATTCTTTTGGTAGAAGGGAATTATGTTTTCGAGGTTTTCAAAAATTCTACTATCAAGTGGAACTTTTAACAAAATAATAATTCAATAAAAAGGGTGTGCATTGCACGCCTTTTTTTATTTTTGTACATTATCTTGTTGCTTCTACTATGAAAAAAAACATTGTTCTCTTCGTTCTTTTTGTTTTACCCATTGTTGCCTATCTTTTCTTTGCATCGGGCGTAAACAGTTTTACGACATTACCTATTATCACTCCCAAAGTGGCTGATTTTGGTCATTGGAAATCATTAAAAAATGAAAAAGTAAGCCTTGATAATATCGACCTTTTAAAGCTACCAAAAACAGCTTTTTTATGCAGCCGAAAAATTTCTGTTCCAAGTTGTATTGAAATGTTATGATTGGGCAATAGAACAAAGAGAATACAAATAATGAAAGAACAACTGAAAATATCCATACGTTTTTTTAATGACCGAGAGGTGCGTGCCGTTTGGGATGATGAATATTCTAAATGGTGGTTTAGTGTATTGGATATTGTAGGTGTGCTGAACGAAGAAACCGATTATACCAAAGTCCGCAACTATTGGAAATACCTAAAAGCCAAGCTAAAGAAAGAAAACAATCAGTTGGTGAGTGCCACTACCCAACTGAAACTAATGGCGGCAGATGGTAAAAAATACAACACTGATATGTTGGATAGCGAGGGTGTCATATCACTATCTAAAAGTTTCCCCAACAATAGGGCAATGAAGTTTTTGGATTGGTTTCTCTACAGCGATACCAGCATAGACGGGCAAAGCAAGAAAAAAGCATATACTCTTTTTGAAAGCAATTTAATTAACGAATTTGAAGTAGGCACAGCTAGAGGTTTGCAACAAATACACGCATATCTGTTTGGCGGTTTGTATGATTTTGCGGGTCAAATCAGGGAAAAAAGCATTTCAAAAGGAGGTTATCGGTTTGTATATGCCCAGCATTTAAAAAACACATTACAACAGATAGATGCCTTGTCACAAAAAACACTAGATGAGATTGTTTTTAAATATGCAGAAATGAACAAGGCTCATCCATTTTTGGAAGGTAATGGCAGAAGTACAAGAATTTGGTTGGATATGATGCTCAAAAAACATCTGAAAAAATGTGTGGATTGGAGCAAAATAAGAAAAGAGAATTACATGAACGCTATGATTATTAGTACAGTTGATAGCAGCGTTTTAAAACAATTGTTAGAAACCGCATTAACTACTAAAATTAATGACAGAGAAATGTTTATGAAAGGTATTGACTATTCCTATTACTACGAAGAATGATTAAAGAAAACCTTGGAAATACGGATCTTTAAAGCTACCCAAACCCCTAATTTCTCAAAGCCAATAAACGATAAACAACAATGAAAATGTGCTACCCGAAAAGGCAAGTAATTAGTTAGGCAACATGCTAAAAGAGCCAACGCACATTTGGTTTTTGCCGAAACGCAAAGCCCACCCACCATCCAAACGACTGACAAAATATTGATAACTTTTTATCTTGAAATATGAGATATTAAATACAATATTTTATATTTGCACTTTCAAATAATTTGACAAAAGTTTTATGAACAGAATAAAAGAAGTTTTGGAGGAAAAAGGAATTAAACAGAAATGGCTTGCTGAACAATTAGGCAAAAGCTATAATATGGTAAATTCTTATATCCAAAACAGACAACAACCGAGACTTGAAATTTTGTTTGAAATAGCAAAAATTTTAAATGTAGAACCAAAGGAACTTTTAGTTGAAGTAAAAAACGACAAGAAATAATTATGGCAAAAGAAAAGGAATTATTACAGGAAATAGACAAGTTGAAAAAACAACTTGAAATTGCCAATAATAGAGTGAAAACCGCTAACTATGGTATTACTTGGATGGATGTCCCAGAATCGTTTGAAAATGAAACAGAAAATCAATTACCAGTTTTAAACGAAATAAAGGAAAAATCAATTAAAAATGATGATGGAAAACCAACTCATATTTTAATTGAGGGCGACAACTATCATTCTTTAACTTGTCTTAATTATACACACAATGAAAGTATTGACCTTATTTATATTGATCCACCGTACAATACTGGACAAGATGGTTTTAGATATAAGGATAAAAGAATTTTAGAAAAATTCCCTGACGGTACAGAAGTTCCAAAAGACCACCCATTAAGACATAGCTATTGGTTATCTTTTATTAGCAAAAGGCTTGAACTTGCACACAATCTTTTAAAAGATGATGGCGTAATTTTCATATCAATAAACGAAGAAGAGTATTCACAATTAAAATTATTATGTGATAGAATCTTTATGCCTTCAAACTATCTAACTTCTTTTACCATAAAAGTTAGACATGAAGACAGAATTTTACGTGGTGATATAGATTACCACGAAACAACCGAGCAATTATTGCTATATAGAAAATCAAATAAATTCAAAACCATAAAACGAATTTTTGATAATACTTCTATTGAAGCCTATGAATGGGTTATTGAAGAAAAAATTGAGAATCCAATTGAAATTGAAATTGCAGGTAGGAGAGTTCAGATTTTCAAAAAAAATGAATTTGAGTTAAAAAAAACACAACCCTCTTTAGAGGGGCTAAAAGAATACAATATTCGAGGTTCATTAATTACACAAAGTGGATCTGCAAGTGAGTTCTATGAATTAAATTTGAGACAAAGAAAAGAAGTTGATGGTTTAGGCACATTATACAAAGTAATAGATATGGGTAATAAAGGAGACGGTTTAGGATTTAGATACATTAGACAGCCATTTAATGAAAATGGCACTAATGGTTTCTACTATCAAGGGCTACCTTTAAATTTGAAAACTGAAAAACTCGTACCCTATGCTAATTATTTAGATTTTGAAGAGTCATTCAATAATGTTGGATACGAAGGCGGAATTACTTTTAGAAATGGAAAGAAACCTGTTGATTTTATAAAATTCATTTTCAAAATAGGCTGTTTAAACAAAAATGCGAAAATTCTTGATTTTTTTGCAGGTAGTGGCTCAACAGGTCAAGCAGTGATGGAACAGAACAATATTGATGGGGGTAATAGACAGGTTATTTTATGTACCAATAATGAAAACAATATTGCAACAGAAGTAACATATCCACGCTTACAAAATGTAATTAATGGTTATAAACAGACAAAAAATCAAAAAGAAATTTTGTTTGAATTACCATTAAATGTTACTAACATTAAAAGTAATTCAGCAATTATTGAGGCTATTGATAAATATAATTCAGAAGAATATAAAAGTCGATATGATGAAATAAAACAAGAAATAAGAAAGGATAAATTTTTGATTTCAGGAATAATCAAAAAAGAAAACGATGTGAAAGGTTTTAAAAACTCTTTAAAGTATTATAAAACTGAATTTGTTGGCATTAATAATATTTTAAACGCAACAGACAAAGATAAATCCTCATTGGCACACAAAGCGGGTTTTCTTTTAGCTTTAGCCGAAAATACGTTGGAAGAAATTGAACAAACAAAGTTTTTTCAATTATTTGAAAACGACAAAAAAGTAACTGCCGTTTATTTTAAAGAAGAATTTAACGAATTAGAAATCTTTGTAAAAAGAGTTGAACAAATTAATAAACCAATCTCTATTTATCTATTTAGTTGGGGCGACAAAAGCGAGTTTGAAAGTTTATTTGACCATTTGGAAAACACAACTATAAAATCAATTCCAGTACCCATTTTAGATATTTACAAGAAAATTTATAACATAATAAGCGAATGATATATTTTAAAAAATTCAAATTTCAACAAGAGGCAATCACAAAATTAACTGATGGCTTTATTAAACTTTGGGGGCAAAGAGAACCTCAAAGACATTTGGTTTTTAAATCGCCAACTGGTAGTGGAAAAACTTTTATGGTTTCAAGTTTTGTTCACGGTTTAAATACTTTGCCAAATTGGGATTATGACAAAGCAATTATTTGGATTACATTCAGCGATACTTTGGCTATGCAAAGCAAAGATAAATTCAAAGAATATTTTACAAATGACCTTTCAAATGACTTATTGACAATCAATGACCTACAAAGAGGTAAACTTTTTAAAAACGATATTCTATTTGTAAACTGGCAAAAGTTAGTTTCAAAATCAGCAGAAACAAGAGTAATTCGAAGACCAGAAGACGAACAATTTCATAAAGAAGAAGGTTTTTATTTTGAAGATATTATTGAAAATACAAGAAAGGAAGGACGAGAATTTATTTTAATTGTAGATGAAAGTCATACACATTTATCTGAACTTGCTCAAAAAAGTGTTGTTGATATAATAAATCCCAAAGTAATTTTAAGTGTTTCGGCTACGCCAAAATATGTTCCTAACATTGATGAATTAGATGAAGGAAGTGCTGGTTATGTTCGTGTTCTTCGTGAAGATGTTGTTGAGGAAGGACTTATAAAAGACAAAATAGTTATACAAACTGATGAGGATTTACATAAATATCAAAACAGAGATTTAGACGAATTACTTATTGATTTAGCAATTGAGAAAAAAATTGAACTTGAAGCGGAGTTTTTAAAACTAAAGAAAAACATAAACCCTTTAGTTTTAATTCAGCTACCTAATGACGACAGCAAATTAAAAGATGCAGGACAAAAAACAAAGGAAGAACTTGTAATTGATTACCTCAAAAAGAAAAAAATTGATGTAGAAAGAAAAGTTGCGTTATGGTTTGATGGTAAACAGAAAAATATGGATTTCGTAACTTATAACGAAAGTGATATTGATTTTATGCTTTTCAAACAAGCTGCTGGAACGGGTTGGGACTGTCCGAGAGCTCACGTTTTGGTAATGTATCGAGAGATTAATTCAGCGACCTTTTTCACTCAAACCATTGGACGAATTTTAAGAATGCCTGAACCGAATAGTAAAGAGGAATACAAAAATTCTAACTTATTGCGAACAGGATATTTGTTTACTAATTACAGACGAAATGAAGTAAGCGTTCCAGACCAGTCTAATAAAAACAAACCTTTTGTTTACACTTCAAAGAAAAAAGAAAATGTTTCAAATATAGAAAATCTATTTTCTGATTTTGTTTCTAGAGCAGATTATGGAGATTTAGGACACGTCGGTAAATTTCAAATGAGTTTTTTGAAATCTATAGACACCTATTTTGGTATTGGAGAAAATGAACACATCGCTTTGACAAGAACAAAAATTGAAGCAAAAGGAATTGATATAAATCCAAAATTAACCAACAAATTAATTGTTGATGCAGAATTTTCAGACTATGACAAATTAAATTTAGACTTTGCAAAACAAGGTAAAGACGAAGAGTATGAAATGTCAACACATGATGTGGAGAGATTATTTAATTTTTGGTGCTTTAAATTACTTTCCGAACAAACAGATGTAGAAGCCAAAATATCAAACGTTTCACGTTCTTGGTCGCCTTTAAAATCAGCTTTAAGAGTTTGGTTCAAACGTAGTCTTGACATAGATAGTAATTATTATTATCGTGTTTTTATTTTTGACATTAACAAAGAACAGGCAAGTGTTTTTAGACCGGCGATTACAAAAGCACTAAAAGAATATTTTCCAATTAAAAAAGAATTTATTGAAACTAGAAAAGTTGAAATTGAAAAGAGAGAAGCACCATTATTTGAAATTAAAGATGAATACAGTTTTACTGAAGATTTTAGTACTTTAAAAGATAGTGAAGGTACCTCAGAATTATCTGTAATTCAACCATTCTATATTAGAAAAGATTACAATGGAAGAGAAAACGAAATTAAATTTATAAAATATTTAGAGCAAAAGAAAAACGCTTTAGAATGGTGGTTTAAAAATGGAGAAGCAAGTAAAGAATTTTATTGCTTAAAATATTTCAACACAGCAACCAAAGAAGAAGCATTATTTTATCCTGACTGGATATTAAAATTCAAAGACGGAAGAATTGGCATTTTCGACACGAAAAGTGGCTTTACTGCTCAAAATCCAGAAGGGCGAGCAGAGGGTTTAGCAAACAAATTAAACGAGTTAAACGAAAATGGCGGTAATTATGTTGGCGGTTTGGTTGTATTAGAAAATAATCAATGGTATTATTTCACCAATGAAAAATATTTGCTTGAACCCGAAATGAATAGAGTTGAAGAGCCACAAGCAGGATACGGAACTAAATTTAATTATGAATATACGCCAGGAAAACTTACAGAAAACTGGAGAGAATTTAATGACTTGTTTAAATGATGCCAACGCTTTTGGTAGCATATTTGTATTTTTTGCAAACGCACAAAGCCAAAAAAAACGCAAAAGAGTTACCAAGCCAACGCACAAAGACACTGCAAACAATGTACAATAGAGCAACGACAGAAAGAACACGGAAGAAATGACTGATAAAAAAACAATAAATATCTACAAATGAAAAAAAATATAGTTCTCTTCGTTCTTTTTGTTTTACCCATTGTTGCCTATCTTTTCTTTGCATCGGGCGTAAACAGTTTTACAACCTTACCCATTATCACTCCCAAAGTGGCTGATTTTGGCCATTGGAAATCATTAAAAAATGAAAAAGTAAGCCTTGATAATAAAATTACAATCTTGGGTTTTTCAGGAACTGAAATTTTAAAAAACAGAGGCAATTTTTTTAATCTAAATGCCAAAATTTACCAACGGTATCACGAGTTCAAAGATCTCCAATTTGTGGTGGTTTGTCCGCTTGGAACTGAAAACGAGGCGCAAAAAATCGTTGATGCATTCAGTGCTTCTACCGATGTGAGTCAATGGCATTTTGTGTTTACTTCGCCTGAAGAAATCACAACCTTTTACAACAATCTAAAATTAGTTGGAAAATTAGATGTCAATCTTGGAACTCCAAACGTTTACATTGTTGACAAGGGAAGAAACCTTCGAGGAAGAAAAGAAAAAAAAGACTACAAAGAAGGCTACAACACTTTTCATCCTGCTGAATTGAGTAACGAAATGTTGGACGATTTCAAAATTATACTGTATGAATATCGGGCGGCTCTCAAGAAAAACCACAATGCTACAAAACAACTTTAAAATTTAGAAATATTTTTAATTTAGAAAAATAAGTTAATTTTTTAAGCAATTTAATTATTATAAAAAAACAGGAGAGCTGAAAACTGCATTTTGAAAGAGTAGGCAAAACTAATATAAATATTATGGAATTTAGTTCTAAATTAATATTAATTGTTATTATTTCATTGTATTTTATCCCAACGATTATTGCATTGTTTAGGGTAAAATCAAACACTTCAGCAATACTTCTTTTAAACATATTTCTTG